>Ga0115031_1003202_pt1 | contig 12181 bp, 8 predicted proteins | sample Maine_Asex4_meta_FD_87301 | JGI IMG/M metagenome (GOLD analysis project Ga0115031, IMG submission 87301) | Marine algal microbial communities from Maine, USA - Maine_Asex4_metaG | ecosystem: Host-associated > Algae > Red algae > Unclassified | place: Maine, USA | collected 2015-01-05 | reverse complement strand
GCTTGTTGCCGTGCTCGTCTCGTTCGACCTTGCGTGCCATGAGGTGATCGGCTCGTTGGACGTGTCAGTACCTGAGCGACATTGTCGCCCAAACACCCCTACTTGTTCAGACTTTCCCTAGCGAAGACGCCCCGGGCCATGCGGCAGACCTCGAGCCGGCAGCCGGTACGAGCCCGACGGGCACCACGCAGCCGCCGCCGGTCACGTGCGACAACGTCATCATCTTCGACGATCCGCCCGCGCCTGCCCCGGCCCTTGCACAGGCATCGTGCGACAACGTCATCATCTTCGACGACCCGCCCGCGCCGGCGCCCGGGAACACCTTGCCACCGGGGGACGCCGACACCGCCACGGCGACCGGTGGAGCGATCCGGCCGGCGAGCCCGGCACCCTCGGCCGAGAAGGCCGGCGAGTTCTGGAAGGTGGTCCGGGGTCGGCTCGAACGCGCTGCCCGCGAGCTTCCCGGACTGACCGTGGAACCGGAAAACCGCGCTCCCCTCGTCAGCGTGTCGAGGACGGTGAAGGCGTGCGGCAACGCCGGCGGGCTGCTCGGCCACGACAAGCTCGGAGCGCTGTGTCGCGAATGCGAGAGCCTCGTGGCCAGCCTGAGCGAAGGCAGCGTCCGCATGAGCGAGGGGACCAGCGAGGCGTTGCTGCGCACCGTGGCGGCGGTGCTGTCCATGGTGCAATCCATCGAGACGCTCGGTCACGACGGCGAGGACACGTTCGAGGAACTCAAGGCGGAGCTGTCACGTCTGAACGGTGGCTCCTTGTCGGAGCATGCTGGAGACATGCCTGCAGTTACCGACACGCCAGCAGTCGCCGAGTCCACTTCGACGCCCGCCTCGACGCCCGCCTCGACCCCTACCGCATCACCACCATCCCCACCACCTGAAACACCCGTCGCCGTGCCGGCGAGCCCGTCGGACGGCGGTGCTGCCAAACCCGACACGGCGAAACCCGGCGCCGCACCGGCCGGACCCGGCTCCCCGGTGGAGACCTCCGTACGCGTCGACGTGTCGCTGCTCGATGCGTTGATGAACCAGGTGGGAGAGCTGGTCCTGGCGCGCAACCAGCTGGTCGAGTACGCCAGTCGCTACGAGGATTCCGCGTTCCTCGCCTCCGCACAACGGCTCAACCAGATCACCAGCGAGCTGCAGGAGGGCGTCATGAAGACGCGCATGCAACCCATCCACAGCATCTGGGCCAAGCTGCCGCGGGTGGTGCGCGATCTCTCGCGCAGCGTCGGCAAGCAGATCCGCGTGGAGATGGAGGGCAAGGAGACGGAGCTGGACAAGAGCCTGATCGAGGCGATGAAGGATCCGCTGACGCACCTGATCCGCAACTCGGTGGACCACGGCATCGAGAGCCCCGAGGCGCGCACGGCCTGCGGCAAGCCGATCGAAGGCGTACTCCTGCTGCGTGCCTACCACCAGGGCGGCCAGGTGCACATCGAGATCCAGGACGATGGCGCGGGCATCGATCCGGACCGGATCTGCGACAAGGCGGTCTCCAAGGGACTGATCAGCGCCGAGCAGGCATCCCAGATGACGCATGCGGACAAGTGCAAGCTGATCTTCCTGGCCGGGCTTTCCACCGCCGAGCAGGTCACCAACATCTCCGGGCGCGGCGTCGGCATGGACGTGGTGAAGACCAACATCGATGCCATCAGCGGCGCGATCGACCTGGAGAGCGAACAGGGTCGGGGCACGACCTTCAAGATCCGCGTTCCGCTGACCCTGGCCATCGTGCCGGCGCTGGTGGTCACCAGCGGCGGCGAGCGCTTCGCCATTCCGCAGGCGAACCTGCTCGAACTCATCCGCATCGACGGCTCCAAGGACGTGCTCGGCGTGGAGATGATCAGCGACTGCCCGGTGTACCGGCTGCGCGGGCAGCTGCTGCCGCTGGTGTATCTCAACGAGCAGCTGGAACTTCGCGACAACCCGGCGAGCACGCTCAACCTCGTCGTGCTGCAGGCCGGCAGCGGTCGCTTCGGACTGGTGGTCGACGAGATCAACGAGTCCCAGGAGATCGTGGTCAAGCCGCTCGCGGAGGTGGTGCGCTCGGTGCCCGTGTTCGCCGGTGCGACGATCATGGGCGACGGCTGCCTGGCCCTGATCATCGATGTGCCCGGTCTGGCCGAACGAGCGCATGTGCTCTCCTCGCAGAACCGGCAGGAGCTTAAGCGCTACGGCAACGACGAGGAGACGGTCGATGACGCGCGTTGCTCGCTGCTGCTGGTGAGGTCCTCGGCCGGCGGGCGGGTGGCGATTCCGCTGAACGACATCTCCCGGCTCGAACAATTCTCCACCACGCGGCTGGAGTCCGTCGGCGACAGCCGGGTGGTGCAGTACCGCGGGCAGATCCTGCCGCTCGTGGAGCTGTCCGACGTGCTCGCCGAACGCGCCTCCAACCCCGCCACCGTGGCGGACGACGGCGTGCGCCGCGTCGTGGTGTTCGGCGAGAACGGCGCTCAGGTCGGGCTGGTGGTGCACGAGATCGTCGACGTGGTGGACGAATCGCTGTCGATCATCGGCGAATCGAAACGCGACGGCGTGCTCGCCACCGCCGTCATACAGGGAAAGGTCACCGAGATGCTCGACGTCAGCCACTTCCTGGGATCCGGCGAACCCTCGTGCGGCGACGCACCGAGGTTGTGCGCATGAGCGGCTCCCAGCAGTACTGCACCTTCTACATCGACCGGCAGATGTTCGGCATCGAGGTCGAGGTGGTGCAGGAGATCATCCGCTTCCAGGAGATCACCCGGGTGCCGCTCGCGCCCGCCCTGGTGCACGGGCTGATCAACCTGCGCGGCCAGATCGTGACGGCCATCGACCTCGGCACCCTGCTGGCGTTCTCCTCTCACGATCCGGAGCGGCCTCGCATGAACGTCATCGTGCGCGGCGAGGACAGCTCGTTCAGCCTGCTGGTCGACCGCATCGGCGACGTGCTCGAACTCGACGAGTCGATGAGCGAGGTGGCCCCCATCACCCTCAAGGGTGCGGTGAGCGAGGTCATCGATCGCGCCTACAAGCTGGAGCGGGAACTGCTGCTCTCGATCGATGTGACACGGCTCCTGAAGACGATTTCCCAGGCGGTCGTCGGCCATGCGGCCTGATGCACGCGTCCGTCTCCTGATCGTGGACGATTCCGCGGTCCTGCGACACATCCTGAGCCGTGCACTGCGCACCGAACCGACGTTCGAGATCGTGGGCGAGGCCAGCAACGGGCAGCGCGCGCTCGAGTTCATCGCGCGCGACGTGCCGGATCTGGTCGTGCTCGACGTCGTCATGCCGGTGATGAACGGACTCGAAGCCCTGGTGGAGATCCGGAAGACGAACCCCGCGCTGCCGGTCATCATGTTCAGCTCGCAGACCGAGCACGGCGCCTCGGCCACGCTGGATGCGCTGGAACGGGGCGCCAGCGGCTGCGTGGCCAAGCCGGTCGCAGGCGATCCGGACGCCGCCTGTGTCATGACCGAGGTGCTGATCCCCAAGATCAAGGCGTTGACCGCGGCGGTCGGATCGGCGTCGCGCGAGCGCACGGGTACGCGTGCGCTTGCGCGCGCTTCCGCGGTCGGGCCTGCCTCCCCGGCCGGGGCCGACCGCGCCAATCGCACCGATCGCGCCGAACGGGCGCCCCGCGCGGCACCGGCACGCAGGCCCATGCTGCGCAGCACGCCCGGAAAGCCGGAAATCCTGGTCATCGGCTCGTCCACCGGCGGCCCCAAGGCGCTCATGGACGTGGTCGCCAGGCTGCCCGCGAACTGCGCCGTACCGGTGCTCATCGTGCAGCACATGCCACCGGTGTTCACCCGCCAGCTGGCCGAGCGGCTGGACGCGCGCAGCGCGCTGTCCGTGGGCGAGGCTCGCGACGGCATCGTGCTCGAACCCGGGGCGGTATGGGTAGCACCCGGCGACCATCACATGGAGGTGGTTCGCGACGGGACGCGTGCCGGACTCCGGCTCCACCGGGGGCCCAAGGAGCAGGGGTGCCGTCCGGCCGTGGACGTGCTGCTGTGCAGCGTTGCCGAAGCCTACGGCGCCCGCACCCTGGCGGTGATCCTGACCGGCATGGGCCAGGACGGATTGATCGGCTGCCAGCGGCTGCGAGAGGCGAACGCCCAGATCGTGGTCCAGGACGAGGCCACCTCGGTGGTCTGGGGCATGCCGGGTGCGGTGGTGCGCGAGGCGCTGCAGGACGCCATCCTGCCGCTGGGCGACATCGGACAGGAAATCGTCAGGCGACTGGTGTCACCACCCATACGTCTGGTCAACAACGTAGCGAGGGCACGACCATGAGCGAACTTTCTGGACCGTCGTTCGAACGGGTACGCCGGTTCATCCACGACAACGCGGCCATCTCGCTGACGGCGGACAAGGCCTACCTGGTACACGCTCGCCTGTCCAAGCTCGCCATGCGCGAGAAGATCGGCTCCCTGGACGAGCTGATCGGCAAGCTCGATGACCCGAAGGAGAAGCGCCTGCAGGGCATGATGGTGGAGAGCATGACCACCAACGAGACCTCCTTCTTCCGCGATGCGGGAACGTTCGAGGCGCTGCGCGAACACGCCCTGCCGGAGATTGGAGAGCGCTCGGGCGGGCCGATCAACATCATGTGCGCGGCCTGTTCGGCCGGCCAGGAGCCCTACAGCATCCTCATGCTGATCGCCGAACACCTGCCGCACCTGATGTCGCGGGTGAAGGTCCTGGCGGTCGACGTGTCGGGCAGGATGGTCGAGCAGACCCGCGCCGGCGCCTACAGCGACCTGGAGGTCAATCGCGGCCTGCCCGAACCGCTGCGCTCCCGGTATCTGGAGAGAAGGGGCGATCGCTGGATGGTGAAATCCACCTTGCGGTCGCGGCTGGAGACGCGCGTCATGAACATCGCCCGCCCCTGGCCCGCCTCGACACCGCCCATGGATCTGGTGTTCGTGCGCAACGTGCTGATCTATTTCGACATGCCGACCAAGAAGCGCGTGCTCGCCGAGGCGGGCCGCATGCTCAGGCCCGGCGGCTACCTGATCCTCGGCGGTTCGGAGTCGCCGCTGAACGTGGATGCCGCGTTCGAGCGCGTCAAGTTCGGACGCTCCGGCTTCTTCCGCCGCGCCTGAGACCCCGTCGTACCCGAGCCGCCGCCGCACCCGGGACGATCCTGCCCGGACCGCCGCACCGGTCCGGGCGCCCGCTACGCTTGACGCACGGAGAATGCCTCCGGCCACCTCGTCCAGGGTACATTGAACGAATCTGCACCGCCGTTTCCACCCGGCTTTCTCGACCGGCAGGACGAGTCGGACGATGCCCGCTTCTACGCCGTCGACCGCTTCGTCACCCATATCGATGCACCGGCGATCGCGGCGGTGGGCGAGCTCTATGACGAGCTGGGGCTGAGCTCTCCACAGTGCAGCGTGCTGGACATCTGCTCGTCATGGGTCTCGCACTTTCCGAGCAAGCCGGGCCGGCTGGTGGTGACCGGCATGAACGCCGCCGAGCTGGCGGGCAACGCGATGGCCGACGAATGGTCGGTCGGCGACCTCAACGCCGATCCGCGCCTGCCGTACGAGGACGCCTCGTTCGACGCCGTCACCTGCGCCGTCTCGGTGGACTACCTGTCGCGCCCGCTGGAAGTCTTCGCCGAGGCGGCCAGGGTGCTGCGCCCCGATGGCCTGTTCGTGTGCACGTTCTCCAACCGGTGCTTTCCGACCAAGGCGATCCGTGGCTGGCTGGCAACCGATGATCGCGGGCGGTGCGCCATCGTCGCAGCGTACGCCGAGCTGACCGCAGGCCTTGCCGAGCCGATCGTGCAGCACCGCAATCCGGGTGCTGCGGGCGATCCGCTCTACGCCGTCGTGATGCGCCGACGCTGACCGTGTCCGAGAAATGACGTAGGCTCGCGTGTTACGTCGAATACTCGCGTTCGCGCGCTGCGAAGGTATATCTATGGCTGTCAATTCGGTTCTCACCCACCGCAATGTGGGGGTGTTGACCGTCGCCGCCGTCGAGGCACCCGAGGTGGTCACCTCGGCGTGGATCGACGAGCAGCTGTCGGAAACGTACGCGCGCAACGGTCTGAAGCCCGGCATCCTCACCGATCTGGCCGGCATCGAGGCACGCCGCTGGTGGCCCGAGGAGGTGACGTTCGACCAGGCGGCCGCGCGTGCCGGTCGGCGGGCGCTCGACGAGGCCGGCATCGATCAGGATCGGATCGGCATGCTGATCTCCACCTCGGTGTGCAAGCACCACCTCGAGCCGTCGATCGCCTGCTCGGTCCACAACGAGCTCGGACTGTCGACCAGCTGCCTCAACTTCGATGTGGGCAACGCGTGCCTGGGATTCATCAACGGCATGCAGATCGCCGCCGCCGCGATCGATACCGGCTCGATCGACTACGCCCTGATCGTCGACGGCGAAGGCAGCCGGATCACGCAGCAGACCACGCTGGAGCGGCTCCGGCAGCCCGACGCCACGGCGGCGGACGTGTTCGCCGAGTTCGCCTCCCTCACGCTGGGTTCCGGCGCGGCGGCCACCGTGCTGTGCCGGATGGACCAGCACCCTCACGCCCACCGTCTGGTCGGGGGCGTCTCGCGCAGCGGCACGGTGCACCACGAGCTGTGCATCGGGGACCTGGACCGCATGCGCACCGACTCGCACGGCCTGATGGTGGCCGGCCTGGACCTTGCCGAGCAGGCCTGGAAGGGCAGTACCGAGCAGTTCGACTGGCAGGCCGGCATGGACCACTACATCGTCCACCAGGTGAGCCAGCGGCACACCGAACTGCTGTGCGAACGTCTCGGCATCGATCCCGAACGCTGCCCGCGGACGTTCCCGCAGTACGGCAATGTCGGCCCCGCCGCCATCCCGATCACGCTGGCAGCCCATCAGGGCAAGATCTTGCCGGGCGAACGCGTGCTGTGCATGGGCATCGGTTCGGGACTGAACACGAACTTCACCGAAATCGTCTGGTGACGCCCGCGGCACCGTCGTCCCCCGCCCTGCCGGACGAGGCGATCTGGCGCCGGTGGGGCATCGAGCCGTCGTGGTCCCGGCAGCTCGACGTGACCGACCGCGACGGTACGTCCAGCCGCTGGCACGTGCTCGACACGGGTGCGCCGGTGCCCGACGCCTCGGCCGGAAGCGCACCCGCACGCACGGCGACGATCGTGTGCGTGCACGGCAATCCGACCTGGGCCTACGCGTGGAAGACGCTCCTCGTCCGCTTCGCCAGCCGACATCGCGTGATCGCCCTCGACCAGCTCTCCATGGGCTACAGCGAACGCGTGGCACCACGCGGCTACGCGCAGCGGGTCACCGATCTGGATGACATCATCGCGGCACTCGACATCGATCCGGCCTCCTCCTTGGTGCTCGCCGCGCACGACTGGGGCGGCGCCATCGCCATGGGATGGGCGGTCGAGCATCCCGAGCGACTCGCCGGCATGGTGCTGTGCAACACCGGCATCGGTGTGCCCGATGGCCGGGACGCGCCCGCCATCATCCGTCTCGCGGCCTCGAAGCCGCTGCGCGATCTCGTGTGCCGGCGCACGTCGGGCTTCGTCGAGGGTACCGTCCGGTTGTCCGGATCGCGCATCTCCGACATCGATCGCGAGGCGTTCCGTGCGCCGTACCGCCGAGCGGAACACCGGCAGGCGATCGCGGACTTCGTCGGTGACGTCCCGCTCCGTACCCCGCACCCGTCCGCCGAGGCGCTGGAGGGGGTGGCCGCACGCCTGGGCGAGGTGGCCGCGCCGGTCCTGCTCGCCTGGGGCGCACGCGATATCGTCTTCGACGACGACTTCGCGGCCGACCTGGCCGAGCGTCTGCCGGACACGCGGCTGCAACGCTTCGCCGCCGCCAACCACCTGGTGATGGCCGAAGCCGATGTCGCGGGCACGGTCGATACCTGGCTGACGGACCTGCTCGCGCCGGCACCTGAACGCGCCGACGGGCATCCGGATGCCGATCCGGACCGCGCCCCTGCCCCGCCGCCGGGTTCGGTGTTCGCAGGCCTGGAGCGTCGCCGCGATGCCACCGACATCGCCATCAGCGATCTCGCATCCGGCGGCGCCATCGATTTCGCCTCGTTCGTCGCCCGGGTCGACGGTGTCGCCGCGGTCCTGATCGAGCGGGGCCTGCGACGCGGCGACCGCGTGGCGATGCTCACGCCACCCAGTATCGATCTGATCGTCGCCGTCTACGGGGTGTGGCGGGCCGGCGGGGTCACGGTGATCGCCGATCGCGGCCTGGGATTGCGCGGGCTCGGGGCGGCGGTCTCCTCGGCCCGCCCGTCCTGGGCGATCGGACCGCGAGCGGCGCGTATCGTCGGTGCGCTCCTGCGCTGGGCACCACGAGCGTGCCACATCGACGTGACGGAGCTGATGCGCGAGGCGGCCACCGCGACAGGATCGGCACCGGTCGCGCCCGCTCCCGAAGACGAGGTCGCGATCCTGTTCACCTCCGGTGCGACGGGCCCTGCCAAGGGGGTGCGCTACCGGCACCGCCAGCTGGCCGCGCAACGCGATGCGCTCGCGGCCACGTACGGCATCTCGGACGATGACCGCCTGGTGGCGGCCTTCGCCCCGTTCGCCCTGTACGGGCCGTCGCTGGGCGTACCCACGGCCCTGGCCGACAGCGATGTCACCCGACCCGGCAAGCTCACGGCACGGGCGCTCGATGACGCCTGCGTCGCGGTATCGGCCACGATGGTGTTCGCCTCCCCCGCCGCCCTGGCGAACGTGGTGGCGACCGCGCCGGATGCCGGTCCGCTCCGGGGCATCGAGACGCTGAAGCTGGTCTTCAGCGCCGGCGCACCGGTGCCCTCCGAAACGTTGCACGCCGTGGCGAGGCTGGCCCCGGTCGCCGCGCTGCACACACCGTACGGGATGACCGAGGCGCTGCCGGTCGCCAACATCGATCTGGTCGGCATCGATGCGGCCGAGGCCGCCGAAGGGGTGGCCGGGGTGTGCGTCGGTCCGCCCGTGTCGGGGTGCGAGCTCGCCATCGCGCCCCTGCATTTCGATGCCCTGAGCCCGTTGGCCGAGGCGACCGCCACGCTCCCCGCCGGCGCGACCGGCGAGATCCTGGTACGCGCACCGTGGGTGTCGCAGGGCTATCTCGGGCGGTGGCAGACCGAACGCCTTGCCCGGCCCGGGCACGGCTGGCACCGGACCGGCGATGTCGGACACCTCGACGGCGACCGTCGCCTGTGGGTCGAGGGGCGCGTCATCCACATCATCGACACCGCCGACGGGCCCGTGACATCGGTGCCGATCGAACGCGCCGTCGAGCGGGCGCTGGTGCCGATGTCGAAGGCGCGGGCCGGCCGGGTGGCTGCCGTCGGCGTCGGTCCGCCCGGCTGTGCCACGATCGTCGCCGTGATCGAGGGCTCGCCCGGCACCTCCTCCTCAGACGGACTCGCCGACGCGGCGACCGGCACGGCCGTGCGGGCAGCGGTCGAACACCCGGTCGCTGCCGTGTTGGTGATGACGGACATGCCGGTCGACATCCGCCACAACGCGAAGATCGATCGTGCCGCGGTGGCCGGGTGGGCATCGCGCCTGCTGGCCGGCGGACGGCTTCCCTCGTGAAGGTCATGATCACCGGCGGCTCCAGCCTGATGGGAGCCCGCGTCGCCGACGCACTGCTGCGCCGTGGCGATGCGGTGGTGGTGTTCCAGCGATCGCACGGCGCGTCCCTGTCACCCGACATCGAGCAGTCGCTCGGAGACGTGCGCGACGCCGCCGCGGTGCGAGACGCTGCGGCCGGCTGCGATGCGGTGATTCACCTCGCTGCCAAGGTCGGCGTCGTCGGTGCACGCAGCGAGTACGAGTCGATCAACGTCGATGGAACACGCAACGTCGTCGATGCCCTCCGCCATCACGGGATCACCCGGTTCGTGCACGTCTCCTCGCCCTCGGTCGCGCACGGGGGCGAACCGATCGTCGGCGGCGGTGCGGACGCCGCCATCCCGGACCACGGCACAGCCTGGTACCCGGCCACCAAGGCCGTCGCCGAGGGGATCGCGCTGGGTGCGGCGTCGGAGGCGTGCGGGGTCGTCGCCATCCGTCCGCACCTGGTCTGGGGTCCCGGGGACACCCAGCTGGTCGGCCGCATCGTGCAGCGGGCGCAGGCCGGCCGGCTCGCGCTGGTCGGTGGCGGACGCGCGCTCGTCGACACGACCTACATCGACAACGCCGTCTCTGCGCTGGTCGCCGCCCTCGACGCCGTCGCGCCGGAGGCGCCGTGTTCGGGCAAGCCGTACGTCATCGCCAACGTGGAGCCGCGTCCGATCCGCGAGATCCTGGCCGGCATCTGTGCGGCCGCGGACGTGCCGTTCGCCCCCCGCGATGTCCCGTTGCCGCTGGCCAAGGGGCTCGGCTCGGTGATCGAACGGGTCTGGCCCCTGCTCGGTCGCGACGACGAGCCCCCGCTCACCCGGTTTCTGGCCGAGCAGCTCGGGACGGCTCACTGGTTCGATCCACGTCCGGCCCGAGATGACCTCGGCTGGACACCGCAGGTGACGATCGATGCGGGATTCGTGGCGCTGGAGGCGTGGTTCTCGTCGCGTTCGAACGCAGCCGCGGCTCCCTGACGTTCGCGAACGCTCACGATCGCATTCGCGCATGGCTCGGATCGTACGGACCGGTCGGGATCACCGCGGCGGGCACCGGTTCGCCGATGACATCGACCGTCAGCACCTGGCCTGCGTCGGCGTACCCCGGATCGACGAACGCCATCGCCAGGTTGCGGTTCACGCGGTGGCCCCAGTCCGCCGAGGTGACGGTGCCGACCACGCGCCCGTCGCCGACCACGCTGGCGCCGGGATGCGCGGGGGCGTGGTCGCAATCGACCCCGAGCGTGACGAAGCATCGGCGCCGACCACCCTCCGCGTGCCGTTGCCGCAGCGCCTCCCGGCCGATGAAATCGCCTTTCTCGGGTTGCACGAAGCGCTCGAGCGCGCACTCGTAAGGGTTGTACTCGGTCACCAGATCCGCCTTCCAGTGCCGGAACCCCTTCTCGATGCGCATCGACTCGACCGCACGTGCGCCGAACAACGTCAGACCGTGGCCGGCACCCGCCTCCCGCAGCGCCGACCAGGCAGCCGTCAACTGGTGGCTCGGCACGTGGAGCTCGTAGGCGAGCTCTCCGGAGAAGCTGACCGACCAGATCACCGCGGGCGCCACGCCCACGCAGGCTCGACGCACCGACAGCCAGGGGAAGGCCTCGCGGCTCCAGTCTCCGCGCGACACGGCGGACAGCACCTCGCGCGAGGCGGGTCCGGCCAGCACCAGCGTGGTCCAGCTCTCGGTCAAGGATCGCAACGTGATCGATCCGTCGGCGGGCAGGTGCGCGCTCAGCCAGTCATGATCGTGTCGCTCGGACGCGGCGGCCGAGCCGTACCAGACGGTCCGCTCGTCCAGGTTGGCAAGCGTCGCCTCGGCCTTGACGTTGCCGTGCTCGCTGAGCAGGTAGCCGAGCCCCACCCGGCCGATCCGCGTCGGGATCGCACCGCAGAACAGCGTATCCAGCCATTCATGCACGCCACGCCCGACGATTTCCACACGGTTGAACCCGTTCACCTCGGTCAATCCCACCCGATCGCGCACTGCCCGCACCTCGGCGGCAACGATGTCGAAGCACTCGTTGAAGCGGAAGCCGTGCGTCTCGTGGAACGAGGTATCAGGCTTGATGTAATCCAGACGCTCCCACCCGTCCACCAAGGCGAACTCCCCGCCCTCGGCCGCGAGCAGTGGCGTCAGCGGCGTCGTCTTCATCGGCCGGCCCGCCGGGCGGTGTTCGTGCGGGTAGTGGAACCGGAACTCGTTCCGATAGTCCTCGACCGCCTTCAACGCGCAGAGCGCAACGGTGGCGTGCGAGCCGAAGCGTCGCGGGTCGATGACCCAGGTGTCGAGTTCGGCCTCGCCATGCACGATCTGCTGAGCCAGCAGCCAGCCGTGGCCGCCGCCCTCGCCGAGCCCGGCGCGCAGCCCGATGATGCAGAAGGCGTTGCGCTTGCCGGGAATCGGGCCGACCAGCGGCGCGCCGTCGATGGTGTAGGTGATCGGTCCGTTGACGATCGATCGGATGCCCACATCCATCAGTGCCGGCATGCGCGAGAACACGCCGTCGAGCACGTCGGTGACGCGGTCCAGGTCGTCGGGGCACAGCGCGTTGGTGAACGCCGG
>Ga0115031_1003197_pt1 | contig 12194 bp, 9 predicted proteins | sample Maine_Asex4_meta_FD_87301 | JGI IMG/M metagenome (GOLD analysis project Ga0115031, IMG submission 87301) | Marine algal microbial communities from Maine, USA - Maine_Asex4_metaG | ecosystem: Host-associated > Algae > Red algae > Unclassified | place: Maine, USA | collected 2015-01-05 | reverse complement strand
TGCCTGTTCAACCGTGGCTATCGCCAAAACGGCTAATCCGAAAATTGAAGTGTCACAAAGCACTAGTGCCCAAAAGACTAATCCTAATATTTAACTTTGAAGAACCTGTAGTTTCTGTTGAAGAGGGCTCTGTCGACTTAGACTCCGCCTCAGCAGGCTTTCAATCTTCAACCTCCGGTTCCTCTGGCCTAGAATCAGTGCCTTCTTCTTTGCTCGGCTGAGCAACCTCCTCCATTTTAACTTCACCGTTCTCAGCTGGACCATTTTCAGCTGGTCCATTTTCTGATTGTTTGTCGACTTCAGGTTTGTCAACTTCAGGTTTATCAACTTCAGGTTTATCAACAGCTGGTTTATCAACAGCTGGTTTATCAACAGCTGGTTTATCGACGGGGGCTACGTCTTCGGTTTCGGCTGGCTCTTTCTTTTGCCCGGCATCAACTTCAGGAAAAGATACATCAGGTCGGTCAACCATCGCTTTTGCTGCGGCACGGGCTTCCGCCGCCGCTTCATCTCCTGACGTCGTCGTGATGACAGGTTCGACGAGTTCCGCGCGATCGCTCTGCAACGTCTTCAACTTCTCAGAGCTTACTATGTAATACCACTTCTCAAATCGTCCATTTAAAATTTGGGCCTTTTTCTTCCCAACTTCGATTTGAGCCTCCTTCTCACTGGCCGCCGAAGTGTAGGTGCTTAACGCCACCTCGAAATCGACCTGCGCTTCCTCATAAGCCGCCAAGTCCTCGTCGTATTTCACAAACGCTGGGTTGCGTTCCATCTTGCTCGGCTTAGGCGCTGCCTCATCATCATCATCATCGTCTTCTTCGCCATCAGATCTAGCAGTCTCTGATTTTACCGCTGACGTCGCCCCATCCGAATCGGTGCCCTGCGACTCTTCATCATCACTCGCTTCGGTGTACCCCTGGGGTTCGGTTGGTTTCGTTGGTGCGACAGGTTTCTCACCAGGATCGTTCAACAACGATTCGTCAAACGCGACGCGAATCAAAACGTAGCGGTTTGAATCGTCCACGCTGTCACTCTCCGAAACATCCTCCATCGCGTCGGACTTCGATGAGGCCTCTTCTCCGTCACTCGCCTCACCACCATCTTCCTCGCTCGGATCATCTTTTTTTGAATCATCATCACTTGCACCCGCGACATCTATCGCCTCAACGGTACTGGTGGGAGCCTTGCCGACATGCAATGTGTAACGTAAACCACTCGAAGTTCCGGCCTGCATCTCGCCACCAGCTGAAACCAATTCCAGTTTCCGTCCGGTTTGCCCGAAGCTGAACCCCTTTGCTTCGAGATCCCGTTGCAGTTCCATAATTCCCATCTGCAGCGATTGGAATTCAGCCTTCTCGTCCTGAGAAAGCGCATCCAACTGCTGTTGAGATCTAATCGACATCAACTGCGCTTGAGCTGGCGTGACGCTGTAATTTAAGTCCGCATCCAAAAGAATCCGCCCGTTCAACGTCGGCTTCTTCTCAACATCAACAATCGCCATCTCGTCCAACACGCCGACGACGGCATTCACCGCGGCTTGAATAACCTTCTCAGATTCCGGTTTTAGATTCTCAAGCTCCCAATCGTCGGTCGACGTTTTCCGCCGGAGTGAGATTTCATCCCCCTTGACCTTCATCAGTTCCTTCACTTGCCCAAACATACCGCTAGACCGTTCCTCGATCTGATAGTTGTTCATATCTAATTGCACAACATCGGCCGCTTCCAATTGGAGTAAATCAGGCTCAATCCAGTCCGAGAATTTAGTGGAAAGTTCAATGTTAAGCGGAATGCGATAGACGTTGGTTTCATCAGCACGCCGAACGTAATAAAAAGATTCTTCGCCGCTGGGATCAGCAATCCCGTCGTCACGATCATCAGCACGATCGCCGATGATGAAATCGACCAACACGTCTTCGTTGGCGTCTCGAATTGTGATGCTCTGACCAACGGACTCAACATCGACAATATCGTCTTCCCTCGGATCGACGACACCAAACTTCTCGTAATCCGAAGTGCGGCGACCGACCAATGAATCGCGCGTCAGCCCGACCAAAGAAGCGGATGTCCTTGCCAGACGTTCAGCAGCTTCGGCAGGATAGCCTTCATGCGAAGGGATCTGCCAAAGCCCGTCTACTTCTTTAATTTCGAACTTCTGTTTTTTGATTGCGTCGGGATCGATGGAAGTCACCAATAAAGATTTCGCTTGGCTGGTTCCTTCAAAATCCGCATAGAACGGTTGCCCTATGGTTTCGTAATCATCAGCTGGTTTAGGTTTGTTGGCGTAGCCGGCGAAGACTGCGGCCAAAAGCATTGCCACAGCCGATCCTACAAATGCCGCTGTTTTCGTAGTTTCATTCATGATTGTTCATTTCTTCTTTGTATTTTCTACCGCTGTTATTCTTTGCCGTACCAGTGCCGATGGTGTGTAGGATTTTAAATGCACGATCCACTACACGCGACGGTCCTCCGCGATGTCGCGCTGCTCGCCGGCTTGGCGATACCAAAGCACAACGGCTCCCAGCAACAGCGCCGGCAACGGTGCCAACAGGACCGACATCCATCGCGTGACACCTTCTTGATGTTCGATGCTGGACCGAAGTTCACTTTTTGACTTTTCATCGTTAATCTTTTTCTCACGCATGAGCTTTGCCTGCTTCAACTCAAACCGGCGCTGCGAATCAGAAGCACGTTGGAACGTCTGCTGAAGTTTCTCACCTAGACCCATCGTTTGATTTTCATTGATCTTCGCTGCCGCTTCGTCCAGCTTCTCCTGCTCCACTTTCAAAAGCGCTCGCACTTCTTCGTCACGCTTTTGATCCGTTTTTGCCTTTTCTGCGCGGAAGCCATCGAAGATTGATTCCAGTCGAGTCAATGTGCGGGGCACCAAACGTCGATTTCTTAAACCAACGAATTGATCCGAGCCCGACAAGATATCCAAAGCGTTAAACAACAACGCAAGGCTGTCCAACCGTTGCCCCAACGCCTCTTCTTGTTGGAAGTACCAATCACTCACAAAGTCAAGATCAGCAATGAAGACGACATTAATTGGCGAATCCCCACTGCCAGATATTTTGGCTGCAATCACGTGATCCACATCGTCGACGCTGGCAGATTGAGTTGGGTTGACGATGCGTGTAGGCGACATCGTGTACTGATTGAACTGCTGATCGTCCGCGGTAACGATATCCCAAGGACTCACACCGGAAGTTTCGCCGGCAGTAATCAGCGGCTCAAAATCATGCGCGCTGTCCTCAGATTTACTGATCGCGCCTGGGTAGATAAATAACAGCTCTTTCAATCCCGCCGTGATTGGGTTGTCTTGATTAATCGACTTTGAGGAGTCATTATTCTTGACGAAATTGAATGCCTTTTCGTACGGGCCATACACCACCGGCCAAACGGAACCTAACCTTTCCTGCGGCCATGCACCTCGGAAGTCCGGATGAGGGTCAAAAAGATTCCAAACCGTCTGCCCCGTGTTCCACTCAATTCCAAGCGCGTCATTGAGAGGCCCCGCGTTGCCGCCGTCGGCTTTGGGATTCTGCGAACTTGATAGGACTTCTGCGTAACGTGAATTCCTATTCACTCGTTCCTGCTGGGGAGCGTTGAGGATCCCCAATCCAACTGGCGCTTGCGAAGTCCAGTAGAACGGCAGCGGATCACCCAAGATTAGTGTCGGATGTCCCGCGTTGATGTACTGTACCAATAACATCATGCCCATTTCGTCCAGACTGGCCGGGTCGGCGACCAACATCACATCGGGCGCCTTCAAGGGTGCCTCAGCGGCAGGTGCTGAATCGTCGGGACTGGTAGGAGGCGCAAGATATCCAGACAGCCGATCGGCCGTTAGTCGTTTTAAATCATAGTCTCTTTCCAGATGCTCCAGCGTCGTCGAATACGCCCACTGGAGCCGCTGGCCCTGAACTTCTGGACCGGCAAAAAACGCGTCGGTCTCCAAAATGCCAAGGGTGGGTTTGTCTCCGCGTTTATAGGCCGCCGCGATGGAACGACTCAGCTCGTACTCAATCGTGTCATTGTCTTCGAAGAAAGGAATTGAAATCGTTCGTTCTGGGCTGGAAATGTAGGCACCTAAAAACACTTCGCGTTCGATAATGCGTCCGTACTCTTCGGAACGATCATCCAACGGCTCAATCCCCTTACCCTGAGCGTCGGTACCTTGGATGCTGTTGGGCGCGACTTCAAAAACGGTCACCGAGACGTTGTTACCGCCGTACTCTCGGTATTGCTTCACCAATCCCAACAATTGCTTTTTCGTGTTTACGTATTTTCGAGGAATGTCTTCGCTGACGAAAACTTCGATCTCAACGACTTGGTCGTCGTTCTTAACCTTATCTAAGGTTTCAATCGTCGCACTGTCCAAAGTATAGAGACTCTCCGACGTAAGATCTGCTTGGGCCGTCGCCGCAGAACCGCTGGCGTGTAGGATATAAACCGCCGAAGCTAGAACGACGGCTAAGCTGATCGCTCTTACAACGTACTGCAATAATAGTTCCGTCTTGCTGCTCGGCTTCCAACGCCGTTCACTGATCGCAACCATGTTCAAGTACAGCATGAACACGGTCAAACTGACAAAGTACAACACGTTGGTCAAAGGAATCAGCCCCAACGTAAAATCGTTGAGGTTGTAGTCGATGCCCAGTCGTTCAAACGTCAGACTGCTGGCAAAATAACGCCCAATCAAAATGGGAACCGAACACAACAGTGCCCCCAAAATAAACGACACCGTCGGACTTGAGCTCAACGACGATGCAAACATACCCACGGCAATCAGTGCCACACCCGCCAGCCAGTAACCAAGATACGTCGTCGCGATAACGCCCCAGTCTGGATCTCCCAACACCTCCAACGCAATCAATTGTGTCACGCTGAATAGCAGCGCCGTAGTGTAAACGGCGACGACCGAAAGATACTTGCCAAGCATGATGTCAAAATCGGACGCCGGGAGTGTGAACAAAATCGAGTCGGTCCCCTGTCTTTTCTCGTCCGCCCACACCCCCATCGTGATCGCCGGAATAAAGATCAGCAGCAGCAACGAAAACCAACGACTTAGTTGATCCAAGTTCGCGAGATTGTCCGCAAAGAACTGGGGGCTGAACGTCAGCGCGGCGCAGCAAGTCACAAACACGACGATAAACAAATAGCCCAAAACGCTGCTAAAGTACTGTTGAAGATTTCGCCAAAATACGGCTGAGATAACGTGTAATCTCATTGTGATTATCCTTGATCCGGATGCTTAATTGTGTTCTTTGAATTATTTTGGTTTGTTCCGCAGTTTTGCTGCGAAACGGACGTGGGTGATCCTTTGAAGAATCTCACGTTCAGATATTCCTAATTAGCCGCTTTGGCGCTAGCCACGGTTCCGTTGTGCAGAAGGACCGGGGCAAGCGCCCAAACGGCTAATTTTGGCAGATCCATTTAATATTTATGCCGACGCAAACTTCGTCAACTGATGGAATTCGTTTTCCATCGCATCTCGCGAGCCCATCTTTTCGCGCGGTCCGTCGAAGACAATTTTGCCTTTGTCAATCAGCACCACACGTTCGCAAAGAATTTCAACTTCTTGCAAAATGTGCGTCGACAACAACACGGTCTTGGTCTTCCCAAGCTCTTTAATCAACTGGCGAATGCCGACCAGTTGATTAGGATCCAAACCACTGGTTGGTTCATCCAAGATCAGCACATCCGGGTCGTGCAGTAACGCTTGTGCCATCCCAACGCGCTGCCGGAAACCGCGTGATAGTTTACTGATGGGCTTGTTCCACACTTCGCCAAGATCGCATTTCTGAGCAACGAACTCCATCCGATCTGCACGCTTGGCAGCGTTCAACCCACGGGCTCTTCCCAAATACTTCAGCGCCCCTTTGGGCGTCATCTCTTCGTACAACGGGCCGTTCTCGGGTAAGTAGCCGATGTAGCCACTGCCTTTAATGCGCTCCGTTTCCATATCGTGGCCCGCGATCTTCACCGAGCCTTCGGTGGGCGCGATGAATCCGGTCAGCAATTTCATCGTGGTTGATTTCCCAGCACCGTTGGGCCCAAGAAAACCACAGACTTGCTGGCGGGGAACCGAAAAGGTAACGTCTCGCACGGCGGCAAAAGGGCCATAGAATTTACTTAGGCCGTCCGTTTGAATCATGATTTCAGACATGATCTATTCCGTATTCCAGTAAGGTCAAAGTTGTTAATTTAAAATATTGAGTACCAAATTGACAATAGATCTGCCAGCATCTGGAGCCAAATATTTGCAAAATTTTACCCCAATCACTAGTCGCCGAATACCGTGCGTACAAAGTTCATCGAAACTATTTCAGCTTCATCAACGTGGAGGTCGCAGTCTTTTCGAATCCAAGCTTGGTGAACAACTTCAAGGACGCTTCATCGGAAGCTTGGGTTTGGGCCTCTACCCGTGCTATTCCCGATGCCGCCAAATGCTTCAAGGACTCGCCAACTAAATAGGTTGCCAAACCGCTTCGACGAAATTCGGGGTCGGTGTGCAAGCCATACAAACCTCTCGACGGCTGGGCATTGGCCAGCGAAAGAGGTCTCAGGTCCCAATACGATACGCTGCCGCTGACGACTTTGGAACGTTTATTAACGACTGTGAACCGCTCGCGATCGGCCGTCCCCAAAGTGCAACTTTCCCACCAAGATTTCTCAATTGGATACGTGCTCGCATTAATTAAATAGCTTCGCCGAACCGTCATCTGCTGACGGTCGGTGATTGTCTTGAACCCATCGAGTCCGCGCTGCATGATGATGACTTGGTCGTAAACCGAAAAACCAAAATCAGCAAACATGCTCAGCATTGATTCATCGGAATCGAGCACACCCGGATGACGACTGCCGCCGTACAGGCCAAGATAGAAAGGAGAATAGGGAAATCGGCACCCCGCATAGATCGTGTCCGCACCTTCGGACTTGCAGTAGGCTGTGGCGTTCTTCAACAACTGACGGCCAATTTCTCCACTATCCTCACGCGGCTGCACACGCAGCTGACTAACAATGCCGCTCCGTTTGTCCAGGTTCGACAAATCTTCAGTGGGTGGGAAACCCGCGTGAGCAAATCCGACAATACGATCGTTCTCGCTGGCAACGCAGAAACCAAGACGGTCAAAATAGAGTTTAGAGAAAATATGTTTCTCCAAAATTGTTTCATCGACCGAACTCACAAGCCCTTCGACAGAACCCAACCGCGTCCAGAGATCGACGATCAGAGGCAGATCAGTGTTGAGAAAAAAGCGATACTCAATCAAGGGTGGCACATCCTGAAGCTCGTCCGGTTGATAGACTTACGATAACACGTTTTCCGGCCCTAGAATACCCGTTCTTAGCGGAAGCTTCCAGCAGCCTTCTCTTGTTCTTCGATTCGACGCTTTTTAGTTTTCCGGACCGGTTTTTCTTTCCACCTTCGATGCACCCACCAAAATTGATTAGGATCTTCGTAAATCGCGTCTGCCAAACGGTCGTTGTACCATTGCGTCAACGACTTGACGTCTTTCAAACTAGGGTCAAGATTTAACGGATCCGCGACACCGGTGCATCCTATTTCAAAATGCAGTGGTCGATCGGTATGCTTGCAGTAGCTGACCATCATTGGCGCGTTGCCACTGAGCGTGAACAGAGCTACGGCTTTGTGACAGGCGGCGGGACGACCTAAGAAGTCAATCCAGCAGCCCTTGGTTCCCGCGTGTTGATCGCCGAGCAACGTTAGAATCCCGCCGCTCTCCATGACCTCTTGCACAGCCGTCGCACTTCCGTCCTTAGGTAAAATGAACTGACCGTTGTGACCGCGAAACTTGTTGATGAAGTCGTCTAAGTAGGGGTTGTCCATGGTCCGGGCGACGGTGTAGCTGGGCATGCCCAACAGACCTGTTACATATCCGCCCATTTCGAAATTCCCATAGTGGCCCGACACCGCCACCAAAGGACGGTAATCAATCAGATAATTTGTCATCTGTTTGATGTCGCGGATGTAAACGTGCTTCCGCCAATTGGTGTCGTGAATCTTTCGAGACGCTTGCGCAATTTCGCAGGCCATCAATATCAAGTGATACCACATTTCGCGCGTCATGGTCTTCACGCGCTCATCATCGGCGTCGGGGAAAACACCTCGAATATTATCTCGGATGATCTTTTCTCGGAACTTGATACGGTCAGCGACCACGTGAGCTAAAAAGCGACAGATGGAATTGCACATTTCGATCGGCAAGACCTGTATGAAGCTAATCACGATCTGGATCAAAATGTATTCGAAAAATTTACGCACGATATTGTGAAACTATTATGGGTGTCGATCGATGGGGGAAGTAGAAGTAGGGCCGATTCCTACCGGCCACATTTCGGTAGGGTTGGGACGGTGAGAATCGGTCTTTCTGTTCACTATTGTCGCAGGTTGCAAAGCATCTTCAAATACGAGTTGTGAACAGAGAAAGCTCTCAGAGGCCATGATCAATTCGGTCCTGCATGTTAACATAGCTCACCATGAACCCCATCTCCGCACAAATGCTTCTTTTAAAATGCCAAGGCGATGAGATTTGGCCGGAGGACGTTTGTCTGGCCGCTGGCATCCCTCAGAATTGGATCGACGAATTGGTCGAACAATACGAATCAGGTTTCGACTACGACAGGAACACAATCTACAAAGACGGCAGAATCTTGAATCAGTTCAAAGGTGTCTCGGACCTGCTGCTGGCGTATAGACTCGCCGAATATATTGGCATCGACTGGCAGAAAGAGTCGAATCACATCGTCAGCCGTACCGAAAAAGTCGCGGCCATCAAAGAAGCACTGGACGAGATTTAGGCACTGTTGGGTAAACGTGAGCGGCAAGGGGCTGGACCAATGGCAAACACCTTAGTGTTTGGCCCAGGAAGACTGCAAAGTCTATTTATAGGGGTGAGGCGTAAGCCTCCCGGTGCGTGAAAAACCGTACGGCTTGCGCCGTGACGCTACCATTGAAATGAACTTTGCAGTTCTCCTGGTGTTTAGCCACGGTAGTGGCGGCAGCGATTAGCCCACGGCGTGAGCTGTGAGGAAGTTTCGCGAAGTAAAACCGTAAGCCCCGGCAGGGGTGACAGCGCATTTTAAAGGGCTTTCCAACTTCAATTCGCTGTCGCCCCTACCGGGGCTTTTGAAACAACTGATTCCTAATCCCATGGCTCACGCCATGGGATAATAACTGCCGCCCCATCCGGGGCTAAAGTAAATGCCATTGGGGTAGCGCCCTACCGATCGGAATGTTGTTTGAATCAAGTCGAAAACAACTTCTCCGAACAGTCCCTTAGTCCAAGAGCGGTTCGGTCTGCTCCATGGGTGTATCGAACCGGTTTGCCCACACCCCCATCGAATCATCGTAGAGCTTTACATCGGGAAATCCCAACAACTCCTTTAGAACAAACCAACCGGGAGCTGCGTGTAGACCTTCGTTGCAATATGTCACAATTTGAAGATCCTGAGTAATTCCCGCCTTGGCGTAGACAGCGCGCAGCGCTTCTACAGATTTGAATTTCCCGTCCTCGGTGAAGTTTGCCTTCCACGGTACGTTGATCGCCGTTTTAATATGGCCGAGCCGTTTATGTGGCTTGTTTGTGTGAAAGGCGATGCCAGGTTCGGCTCCGGTGTACTGTGGTCTAGGCCGGCCATCTAACAGAACGACACCATTTCCAACCGAAGTGATTACCCCCGGTGTGTCCGTATAGTTCAAACTAGCCCATTCTTTGTTGTCGGCCGCAAAGCGGTAGACAGTCGGCTCAATCGGGCTGATTAAAGTCGTCAGCTTTTCTCCCGATTGCAGCCAAGCCTTTCCACCGCCGTCTAGAATTTTGATATTAGCGTGGCCGTAGACCTTTAGAGTCCAAAATAGTCTTGTGCTGAGTCGATTGCTGAGATTGTCAGAAATCACGATCGTCATTTCTGGCGTAACACCCAAACTCGAAAGCAAGGATTCAACCATTTCTCGCGGTGGCAGATTGAACAGATCCTTCCGTGACGGATCGGAAATTTGGCTTTTCCAATCAACAAAAGCTGAATTCGCTATGTGACCAGCACGGTACTCTTGGATCGTCTGTCCTATGCTGATCAACCGCAGTTGCTCGTTGTCATTCTGCGACAGCCAGTGAACATCGACCAACAGCTCCGGCGATTGCGAGTCTTTGGAGGGGATACTTTGAGCCAACACGAAAGAACTAACGCTCGAAGTCGTAAAAGCGATCAGAAGAAATCGGAAAATCCAAAGTTGTAAAATCATCGCGTTGGCTCATTTAAGGCAGCACAATTGCTTCAAAGAATAACTGAATCTTAGCGAACTGCTTCGCAATTAACATCAACTCAAACTATTCAAACTCAAGATTGCCAAAGAAACCGATCATACCCAACAATCCTATTTCTGCATTCAAGCAACGAGGCGAGACTTCACGAACGCAATCAAGTTTACGCGCGTGCGTTTTTGTTCCGTTGATTGCTACCTTTTCTATGGCGTTGATTTATTGCAATGTTGTCGGCGTTTGCAAAACAACGCAGAAGCAATCGAGGCCATTGCACGGTTGTCTGAAACGGGGTTATTCGTTGCGATCGACGCGGCCGACTGCCTGTTGGCATTTGGAAAAGGTGACCAAGGAAAACGGATCGAAAACCTGCTACGAGATAGCGACGCACGAAATACTGACTTCGTAACTTCGGTGCGAGCACTGAACGTGCTCGACAGAAATCAGCATTTACTCTCGGACCAACAACGCGTGATGATTAAGAATTTGGCACCAAAGGTTAAGGGGCGAAAGCATGGTACTGATTATATTGAGAAACTGATTTCTTTTTTTTGGACGAACTCGTTTAATCAAAAACATACTTTGAACAACGTAGGTGATGCAATCGCACTAGCTCCGCAAGACAGATCTGTTGTTTTGATTGCCATCACTAACTTTTTTGATAACGCAACCGGCATTGGCTCTGGATCTGGCAGTGGCAGTGGCAGAGTTACTAAATCTTAACTGGCTTCAATTGATTCCTGTTCGGTAGTATTCGTCTACACTTCACTAGGATCTTCAGCGCTAACATCTTCAGCACTAGGACCTTGAGCACTGCGCTCTTCAATCCGGCAAAGCCTTCCTTTTTTATAGAACATTCTAAACGTAATATTGACGTCATAGATCTCACCGGTCTTCTTATCTTCAAGGGTCGAAGTACCCCATGCGACGACATCATTTCCGTCTCCGTAGTATTGGTAGTTGGTTTTATAATCCTGCCCCGCAACAAAATCCTGAGCATCGAAGAATTTTTCGGCAGCAAGATTCATTTCAGCAAGTCCTCGGTTACATCCCGCATAGTTTCCTGCCTTTGCAGTCTGGATGAAATTGAACTCGCCCCTTGGATCCGTGAAGTGGGCAATCCCCTTAACTATATCGTGCCGTAACGTATGCATGGCTTCTACGAATTTCTTCGAAAGGGCAATCGGATCAGCAATGAGATCCTCTGGATGAACTTTCATGTCCTTCGAACTGAGAGCCTTAGCCAACACCTCAATAGTGTCCGCAGAAACGCTACCTCCAGATTCGGCCTTACAGATTAAACGCTCACTGTATCCGGCTTCTTTTGCTAGTTGTTTCTGCGACCACCTTTTCTTAGCGCGTAAGAATTTTAATAATTCAGGATTGCACGGGTAAGATCGCCTAACCTCAGATATCGTCCAAGACATAATTCTCTCTCTTGCTCTTTAAAACCACGCCATTTTCAGTTTGGTGAGAGGTTGGTGAGGGAATCTGGAGGAGAATGCAAACGGAGGGGATCAGTTTTATATGAACGGGAGAAATCGCTGAATAACGAATTCCTTCTTAAATATGCAGAATCGACGCTAGGCCGATGTATGAACTTTCTACTCCAACGTTCCGTATCTTCGTCAACTGAAGGAAGTAAGAGTGAAATTACCGGCTATCGCTAATTTCGTTTAAGAAGCTTTCCTTACTACATAGACGAAATTACGCGCTGTTTCGTGTCAATAAATAATGAAAAAGCTGCCTTAACTTATGCTTGACAATTTTTAGGACACAGTGAGGTGAGGTGGCCCGGACTTCACGGGCGCGCTAACACCTTATACTGAGGGTTTGGAAGCGCATCCACGGAGAGCCCAGATGGCTAAAAGGAAGAGCAAAGCAACCAAACAATCACGTCGTACTTTC
>Ga0115031_1003192_pt1 | contig 12198 bp, 15 predicted proteins | sample Maine_Asex4_meta_FD_87301 | JGI IMG/M metagenome (GOLD analysis project Ga0115031, IMG submission 87301) | Marine algal microbial communities from Maine, USA - Maine_Asex4_metaG | ecosystem: Host-associated > Algae > Red algae > Unclassified | place: Maine, USA | collected 2015-01-05 | reverse complement strand
CGTCGTCATAGATTGAGTGAACGAGTGCGCAAGATTGATCTAGATTCCTGCCTCAAGAACTCGATCGTAGATGATAGCCTGGACTACTTCGAGTGACGTCGTGAGGAGGGTCTGCCGAAACCGATCAGAGAGCAGGACCTGCCCATGGGGCGTCGCTCCTGGGCCACGAAATGTGTGCAGAGGGAGCCTCAATGTGTTTTGGTAGTCGTGCGACCGACACGCTGTTTCCCGGCGCTGAGGGGATGGGAACTGGGTAAACATGCGTCGGCTCGCACATCGAGAATACCGTGAAGTCCCGGACGCACCCAGTTCCGATTTATCAATGATTGGGTCTCCTACACGCGCAGTAAATTCGTTCTCAGCTCAGTGGCAATCTCGTCCACTATCGTCCTAACTCAGCACGTCCCGAACTCGCAATGCCCCGGTTCAATACAAGTCAGAAGCACTCGAACCAGAAACTCAAGCGCATGAGTGATATGTCAGATTCCACGATGGGCATTCGTCTGAACGGAGGGAGTGTCAAAAGGTTTTTTTTCACGCTGTTGACGGAATACGCAGACATTTTGTTTGTGAAAGAGGCAGTCAGACTATCAGTTGAACAAGTCCTCATACTTTTTTCGAATGACAGTCCCCGAGATGATCTGTGGGTCAGGATGACACTGCTTCTGGAACGATCCCAGAGTCAGTCCCGAATATGATCCGTTGAACGAGTCCAGAACGGTAGTGATGAACTGCCGAATCACAGAGGTCACTCGAGAATCAGGAAATCTGAAATGTAGGATTTTCGCTGATCCACGGAACTGTTGTGCACATGATCCTCCGAATCATGCTGAGGCCATCTCACAGGAGCTTTGCATGGCTATCTCAAAACATTCTTTCGCCTCTACTGGTTATAGATTTACAAGCCGGCAAATTTAGAACTATTCCGGCGATGAAATACCGACCCGCAGTGCAATGAGTGAGCCCGTAGCATAGTCCGAGTGTCCTGAATAGGGTGCACGTGCCGTATTTCGGCCTCGAATAGGCCATGCGCGACCTATGGTGACACTCGGACTATCGAACCGAGTTGGACTTATCTAAATTCGAGGAGGTCGTTCGACGTTCAATAGGGCAGGTTCACATTGACACACATCTGTTCGTGGCCTATTAAGCGAATTTAGACACGCTTCACGAATAATTGAGACACGTTGTGATAGACCGACACTGCTGGCTTTGCTCTCATCCTGTACACCAGAAGGCGTTGTTTCTGTTGACCTCCACTTGGTCGAACGCATTATAATATCCTTGACGGACCTGGAATTCCGCTCTGTGTGTGATCAAGAAATGACGTGCAGCTTGTTCTTCAGAAGGCAGTCCCTTGCAGAGACCCGCGCTGTCACGTGCTTCCTCTTCTCCTATTCCGGGACACAGGCAAGAAGTCAATGCGGATGCAAGGGGCACGTCTCTGCGAGGGCTGCGGTGGTGCGTCGCTTGACTGGAGACTGCGTTTGACCACTAGAATCGACCCCTTCAAAGAGCGAGGGTGTCTTACTACGAATGTTCTATACGGCTGTCGGAACACGTGGCGATTTTACTCCGAATGGCAAACGTTGATTGGCACAAAGGGTGGGCCGAGTCTGACGACGTATTGGCTAAAGGCTAGATCAGGACCGTGCCTCTTGACGAGGCAGCACACGTGGCGCCTTTTGGACGGCAGCATATGGTGGTTTTCTGTATTTTGGCCACGCTGCGGGAGGCGTGGTTTGCCCAAACTATTGTGGACCACTTAGTCACGATTGTGGTCGCAATTGATCTCGATCACCGCCACATCCAATAGTAATTGAGGACCGCGCGATCATGACATTAGGTGTTGATTTCAGATGCGCGTTTCCCGTTCCAAGACGTCGCCTGCAAGCCTGCTTCCGTCGCAGCAAACTGAGCCCCGCACCTGTTCCAGGTTGGCAGCCACGCGAGGCAACATACCTCAGAAACGACCCTTCCAGCACCCACTCACGCGAGAGCCAGTGTCCATTGCCCTATCCCGCTGTCTGTTTCCCGACCGGGATGCTGGCGTGCCCGGTCGGGGTACGCTGACCGCGATCACAGCGCAGATCTTGACGGGTCGATGACGGTCACTGTGACGGTCACCACGACGACGGTCACGACGGCGGTCACTACGACGGTCGCGACGACGGTCATCGTGGCTGTCACCGCGGCCGTCACAGCGGCGACGGGGACGGGCTATCACGGTCGGTGCTCAAGGCGCCCCGGGAGTTACCATCATGAAGTGTAGCCTGTGCCATTATGTCAACCCTCCCGAAGGGCCGACACACAATGCGAGGTTGTGCCCTCTGCGACAGACACAGTGCCGCCGGTCTCTACCACAGGGCCACCCTTTCAAGGAGCTCGGCCAGTGCGTCAGCGCGCTGTTCGTGCACAAGGAAAAGTGCAACACGTGTGGGGTGACAGGCCACCTGTGCGGGACACAGGCCTTACACCCCGGCCGGAGGAAGCTGAACAGTAAGGGGCGCCTAGTGAGGAAGCCGAACAAGCAGCCACTCTCCAAGGAAGACTTTGTATGCACCCTCATGACCGACCTCTCCATCCAGAGTATGGTGGACAACTCTGTGAGCGTCTCCACTACGGCCGCGTAGGACGCGCACACGCGTCGAGTGGCGACGTCGCGGCTCCACGCCAACTCCAACGCCGAGCGCCTCGACATCAACGAGACCGTGCGGGTAATGGAAGGGCTCGGCAGCAAGGCGGCGCTCCTTCAAGAGGGGAACAAGGCGTCGTTTCAGACGCTTTACTCCAATGTGCACCTCGGAGCGGTCGCCGCCAACCGCCTTGCCGCATCGGCAGCCGAGAGCAGTCTGGACGAGACGACGCCACCCTCATCCGACGTGGAGGCGCTTAGCACGTCGGAGGAGGAGGCGGCCGCCGCCGCTGCGGGTGCCAGACGCGGTAGCGGCAGAGGCCGCAAACAAGGCGTCGGCCGCGGCAGCGGGAAAGGACGGAGACCGGGCGGCGGCGACGGCGGTGGCCATGGCGCCCGAGATGTCTTTCGCAGCGGAAAAAAGGCTCTGCGCGGCAGTGTCAGAGGGAAGACAACAAAGGCCGAGAACGCGGCCAAAGCAGAGCGCGTGCAACACGCCGGGCGGCGCAGAAGGATGGACCGCTACGCCGCGCCATCGCCAAGAGCCGACGACCGTCCTCGGGCGCCGCAGGGTCCAGGCAGGGCACTCCCACCAAAGGAAAGGCCCGCAGGGGCAACAGTGGCGCCACATCGGCCGCGCCCATCGACGTCGACGACCTGGAAGATACGAGTATGCCGGTGGGTCGAGAAGAAGGATGGCCGGTCGCAACGCGTGCCCGATTTGAATGCAACCTGCCTGTTTTCGTGTCGCCGAGGTTTGGGGGCATCCCCCCTGTCCACATTGCGCACTCTGCCGTTGCGGAGCTCTACCAATGCCCCATTGAGGACGTTGACGCGGAGATGGCAGGCGTCGTCGTCAAGGGCGCGTGTGACTCGTAAGTGCGCGGTTTCATGTTGACTTCTGGAACTCTGAGCTCCGCGCAGTCTCAGAGTGGCTCTGATCTGCCATGTCCCCCGCTTTACGTCGAGCGACGCTGCCAAGCATGGCGTATGCCGTGCAGCGCGTCGTTGAAACTGCGGCGGCCGCCGCGGCGGTGGCAGCAGTTGGGGTCCTTGTTGGCGCTGCAGCTTCTGAATCCGCTACAACACAAGTCGCCGCTTTTCCCGCGCCTGACGGCGCTGCTGCAAGCGTGTCCAGTGCCTGCGGTGGTGTGCCTGCCTCTGCAGCGCCCGCGCCGGTCGCCACTACCACGCGTGCTTCCACGGTCACTGCCGCGTTTGCTGCTGCGCCGGTCGCCACTACCCCGCTCGCTTCCGCGAGCACTGCCAATGCCGCTTCCGTACGCACTGCCGCGCGCGCTGCCGCGCGCGCTGCCGCGCCTACTGCCGCGCCGGTTGCCGTTCGTGGGCCTTGCGCCGCGGTAGCTTCGGTGGGTCGTGTTGGGATTGCCGTGGCGCCGATCTATCGTGCCCCGGTCTATCGTGCTACTCCCGTGCCCCGGATTGCTGTTGCGGTCCCGGAGCGCCCCGCATCTTGGGGGCCCCGTGCCTCTGTGCATCCCGTGGCATCCAATGACGCTACCAGTGTAGCCATTTCGCCACTTGCCACTGTCGTAAGCGTGTCTGGGGGCAGCTCTTCTGCTGCTTCAGCTTCAGTGGCCTCTGCCGCGGCTGCTGCCGCGCCGTTGGCAGCGCACGACGCTGCAATGGACGGGAGGGTATGAGCTTTGTTGGGTGCCTTTCAAGAAGGTCGTAGTGTAGACGGGCGTGGTATCCGCCGGGAGCTGTTTAATTGCTATTTTTCAGGGCCATGAGAAGGCGCCCGTCCAGCGTCTAGGTGCGCGCAGTCAAGAACTTCGCTGTGTCCTCCTGGGTCGACGCTCTATTGTGCTCCGCACTCGGACCAATTCGATTCGGGACTTCTCCGCGACAGCGGCCGTGCCCTGGGGTGGCACGGGGCTGTCGTGCGCTCAAACATTGAAGGGACGACGGCATCGAGAGGGCGACGGCACAGACACGACGCGGAATCGCAACAATGGGACTCCCTGGGCTTCTCTGAAAAGGCCCCGGCATTGCCAGAATTCAGCCGCAGTGGAGATCAACGGCCTGTCACAGGGGCACGAACTGCCGTTGAGCCTCCATCAGATCTTCCACCGCGGCTTTTATTCAGACCCAAGAGCAGGGATCGCGGCGCAACAGGCGCAACCGGCGCATGACCCAACAGAGGCGCCACCGTCCTGACCCCTACGGTTCTTCGTGGGCAGCTGTGGTCATCTGGTGCCGTTGTCATCGACCCTGTCTCTGCACATACACCTGCACCACTGGAGCCTTCTGCGCTTGTTTTTGGACGTCCTTCCGTCGCAGTTGAGATTCAAGGAGGGACCTCTGTGACTCGACACCCGCGGGGGTGTTTCCCCACCACAAGAAAGTAGCAGGATGCCCTACGTGGCTGGATGCACGGTACGTCCACTCACGGGGCACACTCGTCACAGTCCAGCCCGACGCCTTCCGAGTTTGGTCAGAGAGAGGCCCCGAGCACCACACTTCCAGAAATGTGCGCCCCCCAGAGCTGATTTCAGAGACAGGGAGACACCACGTACCGGGAGCGCGACACATCCCACTGTGCAGGACTCTTGTGCGGCCTCTCTGCGACCAGGCGGTAGCGACCCTTCGCCAATCTCGCAATAAAGCAGGCCCTGTGGCTGCTTGTGTCCTCTGGTTGGCATGACTCGACCAAGTGCCCGGCTCCCGACTTGGACGCTGTCTGAGGCCGGCACTCGCCACATAGCCCCACCAGACGTCTTCGTCAGGGGCGTCAGTGCCGGCGGCCGCGCCCTCCCCCTGCTTTCCTCCCGCGCTTCTCTGACAGCTGTTGCTGACGGAGTCGCTGCTGCCTGCGGCCTCACTCTCCACCCCTCAACGATCACTAGCGGCACCGCGCCCTCATTGCAAACGCGCTGACGCCCGCACCTCCCCACATCGAGCACCACCGCTGCTCGTACTGCAGACGCCGTCGCCGTCACCGCTGCCGGCGACCGCGCCCTGACCCGTCCAGTGCGCCGGCGGCCAAGCTCCCTCACGCCCACGGCGCCGATATCGGCGCCCTCGTAGCGTCTCGGTGTTGCTCGACCTTCTATATCCGTCGGCGTCACTGCCGTTTTCCGTGGCTACCCGCATGGGACCCCCGGATTCACGGCAGCCGCCGCCGCTGCTGCCAAAGACTCCGCCGCGAACACCATCGCCGCCGGTCTCTCCTCGGTGCTTGCAGCGGCGCCGACGCCGCAGACTCCACGAGGCTTCTTTTTTGCTCCTGGGGAGCAGCGAACAGACTGCGGCATTCCCTACATATCTCTCGTTACGCCGCCCACTTCGCCTGAGGCGGCTCGCTCTGCGGCTCCATGCCAGACACCTCCCGTGTCACCTCGGGCGGCTGGTGAATCCGCATCATGTCAACCATCTACACGTCGGGGGCCAACCTCGCCGGCACCGACCCTCCCGCAGTCGACACCTCCCCTCCAGAAGCCACCACGGGCACCCTGCTTGCCGACCCCTCCCCGAGTGGTCCTTGGGATTCCTGAATTCCCCTCGTCGGCCGCTACAAGGAGAAACGCGCGGGCCAAGCGGAAATGGTGGGAGGGGATGGTGGCGGCCCACCACCGTAAGATCGAAGCATCAAGTGTAGCCTCTTCGGCGCCGCCCAAGGGCAAAGGTAAGCAGCCCGAGACAGTGCGTGACGGCTTGGACGGCGACGCGGGGGCCTCAATGCGGCGCATGTCTTACGAGGGAAAAGGCAAGCGGCCTGCGAGAGCGGGTAGCTTCTCGGCGGGCGGCGCGGGTCCATCAAGGCGCTCGCCGGACGGCACTTGGCGGAGCACGGGATGGTTGGCCAAGAGCCGGCCACCCGCACGGGAACTGCAAAAGAATCTGCGATCGGAGCGGGTCGCGGAGGAGCGGGTTGTGGATGAGCCCGACCCCGTGTGCGACTTTTGCCCCATTGTCAATCGCACTGGAGGCACGCTGCCGTCAGCCATGCTGGGTCCCTTCAACAAGGGGAAGATGCGCAAGAGTGTTCACGTACATGCAGTGTGCGCGATGTGGATACCCGAGGCGTATCACGACCCAGAGACGGACGAACTGCACAACGTGATATCCGCCCACCAGCGCAGCCGCCGGCTGACCTGCTCGGTATGTGGCAACAAGGGGGCCTCCGTGGGCTGCTATGTGCCCGAGTGCCCGCGTGTGTATCACTTTTGCTGCTTCTATGCCTCTCCCCACCCTTCTACAGACCACCCGGAGAATGACGGGCCGTGCTTCCGGCACGACGACTACCATGCCGCTTTCTGCCCGGCGCACACCGCCAGGGCCACCGAAGAAGTCTTCATGCAGCAGATGACTGCCGACGCGGCGCAGTCTCGGTTCTTGTGGGAGCGGGCGGCGGCCGTTGAAAGTGCGCTCGACGGCCATCCGCAGCAGGGTACCGACTGCCCCAACTATGTGATCACAGGCCTCCGTCGAAACGAGAAGACGACCATCTTTCGCCACGCCTGGGGCGTAGCGTCAGAGGCAGCTGAGTCGGCCTGGGTCTCCCTCGCGACCCGTCCTCACCGGCGAGTTCTCCGACGCGGCGAGCCGCTAGTCCCTCTGAAGCATCCGCGCCGCATCGCACGCGCTGCGCTCGCTGTTGCGCTCTGTGCTATCCTGGCGGCAGATGGTCGGCCTGCTGCAGCTGCTGTCCAAAAAAGCAGCGCCGGTCATGCTTGCGGTGCGCAGGATCCGGGTAACGACCCCACCTGTGGCGGAGACGGACGGGCGAACGTGGCTGTCGGTGGTGCCGCGGCGGTAGATGAGTCGGACGGCAATGGCAGCCCCCATCGTCGGTCGCCTGTTTTTCTGCTAAGAAACCTCCGTAGATATCATGGAAGTCCTCTCCGCCGGTTGCTGCCCGCAGTGCCATTGTCGTTTCTTTCAACACCGGTCGTCGCGAGGTCGCCGATGCGGCCCCGATCTCTCCCGACGGGGACCAGCAGCGGTGGGATGACGTGTGGCGGGGATCCTGCAGAGGCAGGAGGCGGCGGTGCGGCACGAACAGGGGGCAGTTGGGGGGGGGGCGCCGCGTCAGACGGCTTTGCTCGACGTTCGATGGCGGGCCGTCGTCGCAGTGCGACTGGTGCGACTCCATTTCTCAACTTTGGCGTGTGGCCGCGGCCATGCCCAGTGCTCAACTTTGGCACATGGGTGCGGCCTGGTACCGCACCCGAAGAAAGAGAAGACGAGGATGAGGAACGGGTGCAAGAATAGAATAGCTAGAAAAGCTTTTATGAACACATATGGACCTTCAGCAGTGGACAACCGAGACAACCTCCCCGTGTTGCACAGCGTCTTACCAGCGGTCGCGTCTGTCACCCGGTATTTGTGATGCTGAGGGGGAAGGGCACGCCCATGTCGCCCGCACCAAACCGAGAGCAAAGCGTGTACGAACATGGGGATGGATCTCTACCTCCGCATCATCTGCACACCATAGGCTCTTTCGACGCCCCCGATGGTGCCCGACTCTTAACCGCTGCCCGCACGGCTCGTCCCTTCAAGAGGAGCGCCCGCCCGCTCTACACAAGCCGATAGTATCACTCCGCGCTTCGCGCCCCCGCACTGCTCACCTCGCTCAGCTCCCCCTTGGGGTGCTCTTACCAGAGGAGGGGTGACTCGCCTCCGCCCTCGCCCCTATGTCATGCCCACCTGCGGGGTCTCGCTGGCCACGGTTCAGTCGTCGGCCCGCATGGGAGGCTCACCGGCATGCCGCGCGGCCGACGTGCCGCCGTCTCAAGCGGCAGGCTGACCGCCGTCCCGCACGTCTTCGTGCGAGTGTCGGGGAGGAGAAGGGAGGCGGTAGTACACGCACGCGTTCAATTGCGCGGATTCTCATGGCGATGGGGGTTGTCGGCGGACGAAGCTCAAGCACGGACGACGACCGCACCCATCGGACGGCGGGGACGACCATGAGTCGCGCCCCCCCCACCCGCTGGCAACTCGCCCGACACGTCGGCCGGGTTGCTCCAGGCCACACCCCGGGCTGCTCCCGACCACACCTGCAACAGCAAAGACGACTGTACCACCGAGCACAGCGTCGGCAGCAGCACAACGGCGGTGGCGGCGTAAGAGGTGGCGGGGCTGGCTGCAACCACCGCGCGGCCTGTCCCACCAGAGCCGCGGAGCGCCCGGTGGATGAGAGCGGAGATGGTCCGACGGTGAGCGCCATTGCCGACAATGTCCTCCATGCCGATCACGACCGCACACTGACACGCCTACTGACAGTCATGCAGTAGCCAATCAGAAGCCGTCCGTTCGGAGAGATTATTATCCAATCATACGAAAGAAGCCCCGTGTGTGTGCGCTCGGTTTTGACTGCGAAGTGGAATGAGAAGTGGATGTGATCTTGTCTCCCCTTTGAACTTGCAACTGGCGAATATTCTCGGAAGCCACTTCGAGGAAGCCAGGGACCCGAGTGCATCTGGGAGGCCACCTGAGTGATTGGCACCCAATGGTGTGCAGAAGTGCCACTGAATCGACAACTCACCGTTTCCATACAGCTTCGGAGGATGGCCTCCCCCATCACCAGCACAGAAGCGAGCAATATGCAAGCAAGCTGTGTGATCTCTGGAGGATCTCTGCCGTCTCGCAGCCTCTGGCGTCTAATCTCGATTCAAATGGCTGGCCTGTGACCCGTGACCACCCCACGGGGCTGACTGGGTCTCTTCGCAGCGGGCAGCGCAAGGAACTGCCACCCCCCCTCCCCCTTTGCCGAAGAGACGCGCTCTGCCCATTCCGGCGCAACGACGACACGCGCGACCTGTTCCACGACCTTGTAAGTTCAGTTTCTCCCCTCTTACTGTATGTAACACAGTGCCATGGGCGGATGTGACCAACTACCACTGCAATCGACTGACCGCTCCATGCGCCGAACAATAACATGCCCTTCATTTTCTCGGCGTCACCCACACATGATTGCGTATGACCGATTGCATTACCTATCGAGCAAGGCGACAACGCACCATGAGGTGTCTTGTTTGTGGCTTCGAAGCCGCACCTGGCGTCCTTGGGCTCAAAACCCGGTCCTGCCCGCTGGGAAAGAAGCAGTGCCGCCGTCTCGTCGCTACCCACAACCCTTTCTTCCTCTCGGGTCCGTGCCTTAACATTTACGGCTCCCACATGGCACAGTGTGATATGTGTGGCCTGCGGGGCCACACACGCTTTACTCTCAAGCTGACCACGAGGCGTTGGAGATTGTCGCATCAAGGAGCGGTGGTGCCCTGCGTTGCGCACGGTATCCCGCTCGTCGGCGACGACTTCGTTTGCACTCTGGTGCCAGACCGCGACGCTGTGTTGCTTGTGGCGGCCATACATGAAAAGGCTCGGGATGGGTAGGGACATGTCGTTGCTGCCTCTTATTTCTTGTTTTTTCTACTTCGAGGTATCTCGTGCAAGGTGCGCGTCGTAGTGAGGTAGGTAGCCGAGCCACGTAGATGGCCAAGTCTTATCTATACGCGACTCCGGGAGACCACGCCCACGAGCACGCATAGCGTGGGAGAGGAAACGTCAGACCGCCTGCAAACTATCGACTCTGAGGGGTCAACAGCCAACGTCGAGAACCAGAATGCGCAGGGCGTGTGTCGGGGTTCCTCGTCTCGTGCCGTTGTCTTCTGGATCAGGCGCATCGGATCAGGAAGCCCTGACAGGCTGTTGCCACGTCTCGTTGATTCTGTTGCATCGCGGTGTCGCCATCGTGGAGAAGTGGACGCGTATCTCAACGTGGTTCCCCACTCCTACCCCGTTGCCTTCCCACTACTCCGCGCTCTACCCCTTCCATCCCTCCCCATCCTGTCATCGTCTTCGGCTACCGGTGCGGGCGACGGGGCACGTGGGTACCATTTCTTCGCATCGCTCCGCCTCGACCGGCAGCGGAAACTCCTCGGAGGATAGCCTATTGCCTCCCCCTACGCCGAACGAGCGTGGCACTTTGGCGCGAGCCGGGCAACAAGACGTCTTGGCGCTTTTTCAGCGGTTTGTGCAATAAGCGGGCGCGCGCGGCGTGCTCGTGCAGGGTATCACAATCGCACCCCCACGACAAGGACGTCGCGCCGAGGACGACCGCGAGCCCGCCATCGTGGTTGAGGAGGACGCAACCCCGGGCTTCTGCGTTGTTACTGTGGAGCACCCTGTCGCCGCCACGGGCAGCTCAAGCGGCCGGGCGGAAGAAATGCGAGTGATACCTCCCAGCGAGATGCCAACGACGCCGACTGGTCAATCTGATCGAGACGAGAGTGGGCGTGCCCGTAACATGAGCGGCTCCGGCGCCTGCAACAGCTGCCGCAGCAGTGGTGGGGCTGCCGCTGAGAAGGACAACTCAAGGGTCGTCGGAATCCGTGGAGGCAGACATGGAGGCGGTGCGGATGCAGCGGGAGAACCCCGGTGCAGCACCGACACGACGCAGCGCTGAGTGGAACTGAACGTGACGTGGGGGGGGTGGCATGTCGGCTGTGCGCATTTATGGCGGGCATTGTTTCAAGGTGAGCTAGGGGCTAGGAAGTGCTTTATCGAGGGCGGTGTATCAAACAAACAATAGTGTTGCAGACGCGTGCATCGTGCCACATCGTCGGCAGCCGCGCCCACCTGCATCTGGATGTCAATTTCTGCATCGCACCGCATCTCGAGCGCTGTACACGACATCGGGACTGCTCTCGACGTGCTCCAAGAAATACATGGTTGCATCTGGTCGTCATCTTCTAGTCCGTATATTGCTGATCCCCGAAATTTTTCTTAGGGACAGAGACAGAGACTGACTCTGAATAGGAGCACTCTATTGGTTTAAAACGACAGTAAGAAGGAATCAAAGCCGATAGAAAGCCTGCATTCGGTACCAGGACCTTGCATCCAGCAGAACGCACTGTTTGTTGCCGCTTGATCCGATTTTCTTGGCACGGAGCAAGCTGCCTACGCGAGATCTTGAGATTTTCTTCTGTCTCCTTGCCAGAAGTGCAGAAAAAAAGAGGAGCTGATGTTGATTTCCAGGCTGTATGGGCACATATAAGCAATCAGGAGCACCAAGTCGGTCCCAGGGGCGCATCTGATTGGTGGAGAGAGTCGGTCCGTCAGTCAGTCTCTGTCCACCAGGACAAAATTCGGGGATCAGCAATATGTCATTTCTCTGCTGCAATGTCCTTGGCCGCGACCGGTCGATTCCAAGACTGAAAGCGTGAGGAATGGACCGCCAACCTGACCTTCGAGCAGTTCATAATGATACCAAAGGCAGGTAAATGCGTGCAACCATCCGGCCATCCGACACAACTGTGTCGGCTGGAGTTCTCCGATCATGTTAGGACATCATTTCAACTGCATCTCAAGCGTTAGGGTGGGTCCTCAATCCACCCAAGTGCGTCCAGTGGCCCAAGTGAGCGTCACCTTGCCTGTAAACAAACACGAGGAACGCTTTTTGACCACGTGCTGGGGGGCTACAGGAAGTAAACCGAGGCCGTGCAGGACTGATTTCAGATGATTCGTTGGACCTGTGGTCTAACAATCGCCAATCACGCAGGTGTGCCTTCTCGACGCCACCAGAGAGACCCACAGCG
>Ga0115031_1003190_pt1 | contig 12199 bp, 14 predicted proteins | sample Maine_Asex4_meta_FD_87301 | JGI IMG/M metagenome (GOLD analysis project Ga0115031, IMG submission 87301) | Marine algal microbial communities from Maine, USA - Maine_Asex4_metaG | ecosystem: Host-associated > Algae > Red algae > Unclassified | place: Maine, USA | collected 2015-01-05 | reverse complement strand
GGGGGGGGGGGGGGGGGTGGAGCTCCGGAGTTTTAGGGCGGAGGGAAAGGTGACGGACGGTGCTGCGACAATGGACAGTAGGGGTCTGGGGGTCCTCCGATCAAAAAGGCCAAGGAGAGTGCGGCACACTGCATCACTACGTTTGACGATGGTATGGAAGTCCCTCCCAATACGAAAACCGCAGTGGTGGGGTGCGTGACGCACTCGAACGACGCAGCGCAGCGTCTCAGCCAGACTGTAGGCGTACGCTTACCCAGCTGCTCGCCCTTTACAGGAAATGATAAGTTCGACCGCCAACCGTAGCAAACGCGGCGTACTTCGCATTGTCGAGAGCAAGAGAATGGGTACTATCTGTAGAGAATCTATGAAGAGCAGGGGTGGCCGCTCAATCGACCGATGGCAGGCTTGTAGCAGCCATCTGCTCTCCCGGGCCTACGTGAGGGGCACTCGCCAAAACCATCTTCTCGAGGTGAGACTACGTTCGGAGGGGAGTAGTGGATGGCGCTTCCACGTCTTTCAGCGTACCGAACGGACTGTCCAACCCAGAGTGCGTCAGGCTTGGGGTCTTTGTGGCGTAGCACATGAGGCATGACAATGTTGAGCTGGGTCCTTTTTGCCCGTGCAATGTTCAAAGAGCCTCATAGTCGCTTGTCAGCAGCAGTCTCACAGCGTGGCGCCTGCCGCCGACGATGCCACAATCACGCACCAGCTCCAGTACCTGGGTCAGATGCTCACTAAGCATTTCTGCCACCTTGTCGTACTTGTTCCTGTTCGCAAGGCACACAGCGACCAGAAAGGTGTTGTGGAGCTTGTGTGGACGGAGCTGGTTAGCCACCCCAAAAGTCTTAACAGAGTTCGGCATCCCCCCCTTGTATATTCTCAATGTCAGGCGCACGTCCTTCACATTGGGATGGGGGGAGGCAGCCAGGGAGCTGCGCTCTGCGGCCGTGACCGCCGCGTCGTCAGCGGTCTGCGGGATCGGCTCAAGGTTCTCCACATGCACCAGCCTCTCAACGAATCCGCCCGTGGCGCTCAGTTCGGAGAGCTTCTCCTGCACGGCATCCATAAGGCTCACCAGGTGCGTGCCAGATGCTGTGACGGCCACTTCCTTAGCTGGTAGCGGAGCTGGTCGCTTCCGAGCGACTCGCAAAACGGGCACGCTGACGAGACCGACTCGAAACGCACCAATGCCCCGTCAGATGCCATCGAAAGCTGTGCAGCTTACTTCATTGACCGAAATTTGCCCCAGCTGCTGCTCGGGCGTCAGAGAGGACGCCGGCTGCACTCTCAATCGGCGGCTTCCTGGGCAGCTTGCCACAGCTACGGAGATGGTGACCATCCCATCCGCCACACCGGCACTTGCATCAGCCCCCACGGCGTTGCTTCGCAGGCGCACACCAGTAGCTGAGCGCGCGTACAGCTGACTGCGCTTAACAACAGCCTTTCGAGAGACCGGCTGTCTCACGTACGCGCGCTGCTGCCCGTTGTCCTTTTTTGTCCGAATAACTGGAGGGCAAGGACGGTGCGAAGTGGTTCCAGCGATAGCCGGAAAAAAAGGACCATTCTGAGTATTCCTAAGTGCTCCGTAGCGAAACGCCTCAACAACTCGGGGACAGCTTGGTGGTGGGAGCGGCGTGAATGACGCCGGCGAGGGCACCGCATGAGCTGTAAGGAGCCGTACGCGCAGCTCGCCTGCTCTGCGTTCTCAAGAGCAGCGAGACGCATGGCCTCGTCCACCTTTCTCCCGAGCTGCGCAGCGCGCTTCTCGACCGACCGACAGGAATCGCAGCCTCGCAGGGCCCGTGAGGCTGTTAACATGCCTTCAGCCGTCGAGTCGCTCGCCAGGTCCACCACCGGCTGATGTGTAGAGGCACACGTGGAACCCGGTGTGTCCGCATGAGCCGACTGACAGGCGCAGCTCTCCTAACACCCGGCCTGCCAGCTCAACCGAGGGGGGCTTGATGCCATTTAAAGCCGATGTTCCAACGGGGGAAGGGCACCATCTTTGACGCGGGGCTCCGCTTGGCCACTGCATCGCCAAGCGCGCTTCGCTTGGCAATAGCATCGGTCGCACAGCCCGAGGGGCACACCGAGGCTGTCCGTGCTTGCCGCCAACTTGCACTGCACCTCCGCGAAGGCCGCGATTATTGTGTACAGTGCTTGGCCCACAAGTGGTCCAGCTGTTGCCTGCCACTGTCGAAGCCCGGTGCACGGGCGGAGGAAAGCCTCGTGGCACTGCGTGCAGAGAAAGGCGAGGAATTCTGCAGGAAGCGCCCTCATCAGGTCCGCGGTCGAGACGCTGAAGACACCAGTGGAAAGAACAAAGTACGAATAGTGAAAGCGTACAAGGACGAGCAAGTTCTCTGGTTAAGCTTCGACTCAGTGTAAGAAGAGACAGAGCACGTAGGATAACAGAAAATTTCCCTAATTGCGATGTAGTGGTCGGCTCAGAAAGCGCAGAGCGCCCGTACTAGCATTTTCCCTGTAGGGAGCTCTCTTTGCTCCCATCCTGGCTGCTGGGATTGGGGCACGTTCAGTGATCCTCTCTCTGTGACAGGAGAGGCATCGGACCAGTGCGCACGGCATCATGTCCAACGCAACGGCCAGGGGAGAGAGAAGGAGACGAGTGATGGACAAGCAGAACAGCAGGCAGACAGGGCTCGATGGTGACTCAAAATAATGCCCAGCCCATTTCGCTACCAAGCTCGATGCTCTCGTGCGTGGTACGGCGTAGTTACTTTCTTTAGTTCTGGTTGACGAAGCTATTGTACAGTCGCTACTCAAAATTATTCGTCCACCACATCAATCACTTTCTGAGATTCTTTTTGATCCGATCCCACCATCCGTTCCCACTGCAACAGACGCACTAATACTTGGTACCGGCCCCCTTCGCCGCAATCACCGCACACACGCGGTGGGGCATGCTCTCCGCCAACTTCTTGAAGTATGCATCAGGAATCGCCGCCCACTCTTCCTGCAGCACAGCAAACACCTGGTCCTTGGTCTTCGGCGCCGTCGGGCGCGCGCGCAGGCGACGCTCTAGCTCGGCCCAGGCGTTCTCGATGGGGTTGACGTCGGCACTTTGTCCGACCCACGGCAGCACCTTGAGCCCCAAGGCCTGCTTGCAAGCCTTAGCCACCTTAGAGGTATGGCAAGGAGCCAAGCCCTCCTGGAACCAGGCCCCGTCCGGTGACCCGTAGTCCGCACAAATGTAGTGCACGACCACCGACTCGAGCACGTCGACGTAGGACGCACCGTTCATACTCCCTTCCACCCGCAGCAGGGGTGTCCGCCCCACGGCGGAGAACGCACCCCACACCATCACGCTCTCCCGACCGCTCTTAAAGGTCGGGCGGAGGTTCTGCGTCGCGTACCGCTGGCCAGGCTGGCGCCACACTCGTCGTGACTGCGGCTGCCGCACCAGGAAGGAGCTCTCGTCCGAATAGAGCACTGAAGCCCACTGAATGCTCCACGGAAGATGATCTTTGGCCCACTGGAGGCGCTTCTTCTTGTTCACGGCGGACACGAACGGCTTCATGGCGGGGGCGCACGACCGCATTCCCATGCCCTTGACCGCTCGGCGGACCGTGCTCGGAGACACTGGGCGAAGGGATTGTCCCGCCGGAGGGTTTGTGCGCCCAGCATTGAGCTTTTCGGCAATCTCGGCCAGGGAGGCAAACGGGTTCTCCTCCACAAGGCGGCGGAGCCCCCGCAACTCACGGGGGCTCAGAACCTTAGGACGACCCCGGTTGTCCTTGCGCGCCCCCCCGTCGGCCCGCCGAGCATTGGCCGCGACGTAGGCGACGGTGCTCTTCTTGAGGTTCAGCGACACCGCGATGGCGCCGTTCGACATCTTGTTCGCGACCATCTCCTTGATCGAGCTCACCTGCTGGGGGCTTAGGGGGGTCCGTCCCTTCCCTGTCATGTTGGTTGTGATCTGTTTCTGGCTTCTGGAGCGACTCTGTGAGCCTTTCTTTATAGGACTCTGAGGAACGTGTCTGCGCCTAAGTCACCAGAATGCGGCAGATCAGCACCGCAGAGGCGGCTTTTTCGATCTCGACTGTGATCTGAACGGCGCTGGAATTGGCCTCACAGGGTGGACAAATAATTTTGAGTAGCGACTGTACGTTGATTGGGAAGAGGGACGATTGATGGTGCGTGGCAGGCGGATCAAGAGCCGACAGACACACAAAGGAATCACGACGCCGTCGACACTAGGTTGTTTCACGATGGCAAGTTTGGTGTGGATCCGCACCGGAAGGATGACCTGAAATTCTTGAAGAATTTTAAATTGAATATGAATACTCCCGAGTTTGGAAAAAAAACATTCGAACTTGCGGGGTGCAGAAAATCCGGGGGCACCCTCCAAACCCCCCCGTCGTTCACGATAAGGCTCCAAGATCCGTCCGCACCCCTCTTAGATCCGCCGCTGTGGAAGACTCCCCTTCCAGAGATGCGGATTTTGCAGGGCGAGACCAGCGAAAATCCGCCCCCCCCCCTCGAGAGGTCGGAAATAAGAGTTCATGCAATCGACTGTCTGCCCCGCGTACACAGAACCAAGGTCTCAAAAACGCTTCGTATAACCTTTGAAGGTCCTTGTGGTCATGCTGCACGCTTGTTGCCTTTGTCACCTTTTAGTACTTTGTTACAAGGTGTGAATAACTCTATGCGGAACCCTGAGCGCCGTGGGACGAAGAGGAATCTGTCTTCGAGTCCGTATGTGTTGGTGGGGAACGGGATACCCGCACCACGCCGAGAGTAAAGCGTGCACACAAAGGGGGGATCGTTCTCTTGCTCTCTGCCGCATCACCCCCGCACTCCCCAGGCTCACCTCGAGCCGCCATGTATACTCGACTCCTGGCCTCTGCCCGCTCGCCTCGCCCTCACCCCGCGAGGCCCTCTGCTCGCGCGCACGCCCTCGTCGCCTCACTCTGCCCCCCGCACTCACCGCACGCCGCGCGCACCGCGCGGCACGCTCACCCCCTCGGGGTGTCCCCAGCGGGTGGTGTCTCGCTCTCATCTCAGCTGCGCTGGCCCACGAGGCGGCGGCCGTGCTTCAATGTGGCCGCCACGCCACGCGTGGCCTTAACGCCATCTGGCGCCCCGAGCTGGGCACCAAATTCGGCTCCGCCGCTAGGCGACTCCTCAGGGCCCGCGGCCCCCGTGTCAACCACCGGCGGTGTCCCGCCGCTCGTGACGCGGCGCCCGTCCCGCGCGGCGGCTCCCCCGCCGTCCCGCGCGGCGGCCGCGCCGTCGTCCGTGCGTCCGGCGCGCCGCCGTCCGGCACGTAGGCCGCCCCGCCATCCGGCGCGTCGGCCACACCGCCGTCCGGCGCGTCGGCCACACCACCGTCCGGCCCGGCGGCCGCCGCTCCGGCCGGCCCATCAGCCATCCCGCCAGCCCGCGTGGCTGGCTTGTCCAACAGAATCGACTGTAGCTGTTCTGTCGGAAAACAATGCGACAGACGTCCTGACATGGCTTCACTTCCTTTCGTCATGGCACGCACGCGAAAACCAACATAACAAAGCGCCTATAGTGGCTGTCCTTTTATTTTTCATGTTGTCATCTTCCACCATCTCGCCCTTCTCCAGATCAAACATATTCAACGCATTCTAAAAACTCCGATTCACTCCATTGGCCCGCATAAAGGTACGCACGTTCTCCATCGTTGCGTTGCGTACTGCGTTGGTGTCGGCTCCAGGTGGAACCCAGGCCTTATCCGGCCCCACCTCATCTGCGCAGCCAAGCGGTGGATCCTCCATCTGTACGCAGATGTTCTGCAACACACAGCACGACAGAATCCATCCAGTAGCATCGTCGAAGTCTCTCGGTCCGCTCAAGCGCACCCGCAGCTCTCTCAAGCTGGCAAAGCGACCCTTAAATACGCCAATTGCGTGCTCCGAACGTACACGCAATCGTGCCAGCTGGTAGTTAAAACTACGTCGATCACTGGACGTCAATTGCGGACGCAAGAATGGTCCGATCACCCAAGATGAGTGTTTCATACCTTTGTCTCCAAGTAAATACTGACCTGAAGAAAAGTAAATGTGGGGAAATCGATGCCAATTCGCAAGCGTTTGAACAAAAGCGTCAGGCGCTGCTCCGGTGCACCCCTGCACAACATTAGAAATGTACCCGTGCCAATCACAAGATATAACCGCGTTCAGGCTGTACCTACCCTTTCGGTCGTAGTACGACTAGGGGTGCAAAGCAGGCTGGTACGCCAACGGACAAGTCGTCCCGTCAGTAGCTCCGATACAATTCTCGAAACCAAATGTATCAGCGGCCCACTCCGCGGCCGCTGCCCTCCGCTGCGCGTTTTGCCGACGAATCTTGAGAGGCGCCAGCCGCTTCAGGCCAAGAACAACTCGGCGCGTGCTCTTCACTTCCCATCCAGACGACACACCGAACAAGTTCGCCACGGCGTCGACACGACTCGAATTTCCGTAGTGACCAAACCTGTACAGTGCAATTGCAAGTTGCTTTTCCAGTGGCAACTCGGAGACGCCGCGACGCGACTTGAATACTTGCCCTTCATGGCAACGTAACAAAGACAGCACGTGGTCAAAATTTGAACGGTGGATGCTCATATACGAACGGTACTGGTCATCAGTTGCGCAAAGAAGGACATTGTCGTACCAATTGGAGCACTTGGAACGAGTACGTCGAGTGGTAGTCAAGTAACGACGAGAGCTCATTACTGCAAGCATTTGGTAAAATACTATCCAAAGGACACGAATAGAGTTCTCCTGGGGCACGCCAGGCACACCAAACAGACTCCCGGGCATGGCATTCGTCTCGCTCATCGCCAAAAGAAGAGTGAAAAGAAAAACTCGGGTACGCAAACTGGCAATTATCGGCTTTCGCAAACGCGGGCCATCTCAGTGAGTGGTCTTCAACCAGCAGGGAGGAAGGGCAGTGATCAAGGGTAGTAGCACAAGCGATAGAACGTGGGACACGGACACGCATGTAAGAGTTCGCAAGCGGTGTTGCCAAAGCGATGCTCTTCAAGTGCATCGGTGAGTGGTCTATGTTTGATCGATGGTGACTGCCTTCATGCGTGTGGCAAGCGTGAAGTGCAAGACGAGGGGCCGCGCGAGAAATAATCATTTTGCTGCTCGGTATACCGGTTGTTCGCCGCTTGGCATTGTGAGAACTTGGATCCAGCCGCTCAGAATAATCCCTGGTTGCCGCTTGGAGCTCGACAGAAGCCGCGCTCAAGCCTTCGAAACGGCCACGAAACTGCTGATGTCGAAGCAGTCCGAAAGTGACACACTGTGGAGTTGTTCAACGTAAATTCATTATTGAGGCACTATCATCGAAAGTAACTCCGGCGTTAAAATACGGAGAAGTGTCAGTACGTACATGTATTTCCCCCCCCCCGTTCGTTGAATACGTGACTGTCTCCGTCGCAGCTTCTTTCCGCTTCGACTCGCGCCAGAACAAAAACACTACCGACATCAGCGCAAGACCCAACCACGTCATACCGGCCACTCAAGTGGCTACGAAAAAAAATAAAACATGCACACATACAGTATGGCACACCCGACCTTCACAAAGAACGTCACAAAACAAACAAACAAGAGTCGCCGAGCACAAACACACAAAACGACTCAACACACGAACACACACAAAAATCCACATTACAAAAGCGCACTACACAACAGGACTGTACGAACGCGCAAACACACAAAAGGACTAAACGAACGAACACGAACACACACAAATACGCAAACACACAAACACACAAACACACAAGCACACACACACACAAACACACAAACACACAAACACACAAACACACAAACACACGAACACACAAACACACAAACCCACAAACAACAATCCTACTGCAGCAACTTCCGGAGCTCGTCCGCTATGCCAGGCATGTCGGGGTGCTTCTCGAGAAGCCGAGACAACGTCTCAATGCGCTTCTGCTTCATCTTGTCATCGTGGCGGAGACCGCTGTCACGGACTGACTGCGTCATGGCCTCGAACAGCTCGGCCGCCCCAGGAAACACCGCGTTCTCCACCTGCGAGGACCGTGCTCATCGCCCGCTGGCGCCGCCCGTCTCTGACACCGTTCCCGTCCCCATCCTCGTTCTCGCCCCCGTTCCCGTCTCGTTGCACGTCTCGTCGTCAATCACGACGCCCGTCCTTGTACCCGTCCCCTCCACCTCAGAGCCCGTCCCCACCGCGGCCCCCGATATTTCCCCCCCGTCTTCGCCGTTGGGACCGTCGCCGCTGCCGCCGTCCCCCTCGCTTTCACTTGCCGAGTCAGCACGTCCTACCCCCTTCTCCAGCTGCGCCAGGGCAGCCGGTGGGGCGTCGTCAGGGGGGGTCCCTTCAAACTCAGCTCCGCCGCGCTGTACACCACCGACGAGGGGGAGCGTCTTGGAAACCAGCGGCACGATCGTCTCTACGTCTTGGACAGAGCAGCGCCAGTATCCAGCCTGCACCTGCACACGCCGACCGACAACAGCTGCTGCGGCGCCTCCAGCCGCCCCCGTCGGTGGCTGCGACTTGTCGTGCTGCACTTTTTTTGCGAACTGAATCGCCGTGTCGATCAGTCTGCTAAGCGACTTGCTTGTAAAGCTGCGGCGCCTCACCCAGTGGCTACGCTCGACAAGGTAGGCCGCGACGTTGGCCAGGTGTAGCTTGAGCGCCGTCCCGCGCCGTGCATTCCTCTGCGAACGTTTAAAAACTTCCTTAGACCACCGCTCCACCGCCCCGAGCCGCACTACCGCAAGGATGACCCCCTCTCCATCCTTGGAGAACACTGCCTCACCGATTTCGGTATCAGAAAACGCCGCCGCCTCCGCCAGCTCCCCCTCATCAGCGATCCGGCTGCCCTCAGCGGGGGGAGAAGGGGCAGTCCCAGAGGCTCCGGCCGGTGTGGCAGGGCGGACAGCAGCAGGAGGCACGGTCGCCATGCCGCTGGGGGGTGTGGGACACGCGGGGCGCCGGGGTGCTGATACAGCGGGACGGGGGAGCGTCGGTGCAGCGGGGCGGGGGAGCGCCGGTACAGCGGGGCGGGGGAGCGCCGGTGCAGCGGGACGGGGAGGCGCCGGTGCAGCGGGGCGGGGAGGCGCCGGTGCAGCGGGGCGGGGGGGCGCCGGAGCAATAGACTGGGGATCCGCCGGCGCAATGGGTCGGGGAGCAACGGGTGGCTCGCCCGCAATCCGGCGGCTCTTGCGAGCACGTGGAGGGGGAGCCATATTGTAGGGGCGGGGATGAGGGGGCCGCGGAAAAGCGGGGACACAAACGATGCGACAAGCGCCAGTACGACGCCAGCACAAGCGGCTTGAGCGTGATACGTTCCACTCCAAAATGTGCTGATAGCCGACTGCCTTTTGGAAAATGCACCCCAGCCCCCGTGGCCCCTGCCGAGAAATCCGGTGCGGATCCGCACCGGACTTGCAATCGTGAAGCTACCTACTCTCCACGGGACAGATCAATTTCCCCTCTATGATGAGTGACCAGGGCATGTGGTCGCACTTCATTCACTGTGAGGCAGACCCCATATTGTGAGGTCGCCTGTCGCGACCATACGCTCCACTCAGCGTCGTCCGTTCCGACTTCACGCTCCATTCGGCATCACCCACGTAAGCTTAAAGCTTTCGGGGACGTCTGTAGGGCTGAAAGCCCTACCGCACACAGGAACTGGGCGTGCTGGAAGAAGAACAAGGCACGATGGGTGGCGTTTTTTTTGGAAAGGCTGTGACTCAGAAAGGAAGCATGAAGAATGCTCGCTCCAAGTACCAAACAACTCCAACATACGACGTGCCGCGATGGCTACGACTCGAGTTCAATGTGCTCTCCACTCGTCACAGAGTGTGCAGCGTATTAATAGATCGAGATGCGCTGGGATCATGCACGAGTTGTTGCAGCGTGTATGCTTCGTACAGATGCGAATGAATCAACAGAAGCAAGCTCTGTGCTAAACGCAACCAGCAGCGACACCTCGGATATCCGACAATCACGTCCCCAGGACACCGCGGCCATGGTACGATCCATTAATGAATTATTCAGGTGCAGACTGGAGGTGCACGGTAGAAAGGGAGCTGCAGAAAGCACCAGCGAGTCGGGCCGCCAAGGTTGGCGGGGGGCGCTTTAGATTTGAAATAACTCGTGATACAGTGCGTGCTCGTTACAAGAGACAGCTGATTCAGCTAAAGATGAATAAAAGTGGCCTACACGGACTGGAATGGAAGACTCACGACCCATAGTCATTCGCAAACGATTCTCTCATAGCGACAACGCACTGTAGACAGACGCACCCTTGTATTCATGCTCAATCAGAAAAGCGCGAACGACACGTGGAATCAATCTACCATGCTCTCGCAGCGGCGGGCGTCAGGTCACGCCTAGTTGAGGTGGCTCTTCTGGGTCTCAGCATGACACTGCAACGTGGTAGCCCTACTTTCCTGCCCTCATGTTGCTCGACACAGGCGCGCCAGGGACACCCCGGCTATATTTGTCGCGGTCGTTTTTCTTCACATGTGGTGCACCCGTGCGGCAAGATGAGTGATAACCCGGTACAATGAGCGAACAAGAATCGTAAGCGGTTGAGCAGGGGCGTCTGTCGCCTGGCCCAGAAGTTCCGCGGTGTGGCAAGTAGATTGCGGTGTTGCATTACCCGTCGCGCCCGGTTCAGGATTCGCACGAAGACCGAAAGTTATTTGTTTACCACCGTTTCATGCTGGGTTTTGCGCGCAGGTGTGGGTCGCCACGCTGGGATCTGGAGAGACAGAGAGGCCCTTTTCTGATAGATAATGGATTAGAGTTGACATCAGGGTCTTCCTCGAATGAGGAATTGTATTCGGAAGTGGGAGCCAACCATGCGCAGCGACCCCGTCAAAAACCCAGAAGAGCCGGAACACTGCGCCTTAACCAGGCGTGCGGTCAGCCTTCGGGAGCGAGCGAAAGGTAAATAGATGGGGGGCACGCCCATTTAGTCCGCCCATGAGCCGACGCTTTGGGATCGTGCAGCAGGGCGCTATTCTATTGGCTTCAAGAACGTAATTCTGTCACCCATGCCCTGGGCAGAATCTGTGGGGCCTCTCATGGCGAGACTACCCCACAACTGCATGCCATGAGCCATGGATGTCAAATATATGAGGCGCGTCACTACGCTGGCGCATCACAAGAGAAAGAGACGCATCGGCAGCGCGCCAGTCTGCCTGGTGTCCCGGAAAACATACCCCAAAGAGCGACTGGCGAATTTGAGTTGCACTGAAGAAATGGAATTATGTGAGAATCGCAGGACGGCAGTGGCGAACCTGTGGCGAGGTCAGGCCTTCCTCGCCCATTTCGTGATCCACCCCTCGGTTCACCCCGCTTCAAACTTCCTCCTGTCACTGAGGAGTGACGCGACAAGATTTCCGTCGCCCAGCTGGTGCGCAGAGCAGAAGCTCACTCTCGGGGCATCGCAGAGGCTGCTCCAGAACCCATATTCGCCTTTTCATGACGTGGCGGTCCTCTTGATGTGGTAGGGTGGACTGGCCATCATCCATTCCTATCTCTTTCTCCCCATAAGAGCCACGAGGCAGCCAGCTCATGCATCTCTTGCTGTGGGGACCGTTTGAGAATGGGTCGTCATCGACCAAGTCAGAGAGGTTTGACTTGGCCGCTTCTCGATGGATCCGATGACAAAGTGGTGTGGCACAAGTCGATTTATGCGACTTGGCCGAAATCGACTGCTCTGCCGTCGCCAAATGTACAGTAAGTGCTCTGCGCTACTGCCAGACGCAGACTGCCACGACAGCGGCTACGCGCCGTCCAGAAGTGCCAATCCATTCTTTCGCTGCCAATAAAGTTCTTCAGACTTTTTTTCTTCCTTTTCCGCTGCAGCTGAGCTTCTGATGAGTCTGTGAAAGAGATGTTCGAAGTAACAATTAGAAAATGTCACCAACGGTCCATTGGCACCCTCAAGCGACAGCATGTGGAAGAAAAAGGAGTAATAATGAACGCACGAATCAAAACAAAACATCTTCATCCACGAGACGATAGCATGCAGGCCTTCGCGGAAGGGAGCGTCAGTACAGCTGGTGCTGGAAGAAGAGCGACGATAAAGAAGCGTCACATCGCGGAGGGAGCAAGGAGCAGTAGGCCACAGATGCACGGGGGAAGGAGGTCAGAGCGACGCACATACCGGCAGGATGGGTTTGCGAGGCGGGTCGGCAATGGGGGCGAGGGC
>Ga0115031_1003187_pt1 | contig 12204 bp, 9 predicted proteins | sample Maine_Asex4_meta_FD_87301 | JGI IMG/M metagenome (GOLD analysis project Ga0115031, IMG submission 87301) | Marine algal microbial communities from Maine, USA - Maine_Asex4_metaG | ecosystem: Host-associated > Algae > Red algae > Unclassified | place: Maine, USA | collected 2015-01-05 | reverse complement strand
GGATCTCTTATGGTCGACAGAGTACAACGCACTCGACACGGGAGGACCCACGATGATTAATGACCCTGTCAACCACATGAAATCCTGAAGAGCCAAAACGAAGCGTATCGTATAACATTGTGTTATCTTCTACAAGAGAAAACATGCACTATTTATTGGTGAGTTTTTGCAGTCAATTTGCAATCAAAGGGGGGGCTAAATATAAAAAGTAGCGTAAGTGTGTCGTGCAGCGCAATAGTAAAAGTACGAACACAATATTTATTACTGGTTGTATCACATCTTTATGGCGCAACAAAGTTGTGTACAGTACATTTAGAGACAAAAAACGGCAAGCCTATCAATTGGCTCACCGTTTGTACCATCTTACGCATTGTAGAAGCGTCACTTAGATGATGGCTTCGACCTCTTGGTGAACGTACAATCAACAGTCACATTATTTGTAACGGTTCAATTGATCCTTGGTTTCGATAGAAGCCAGATACTGCTCTAGCTCACTCAACCAGCGGAGGGACTAAATGATTACCATTACTTTTTGTTCTTCAGCATCGGATCCAGTGCATCGCGCAGACCGTCACCGATTAGGTAGAAGCAGAGTACGGCAATCGAAATGAGGATGCCGGGCCAAAGCATCAAATGCAGCGGGGCTGGATCCATAGAAAATAGATTGCGGGTGCGATTGAGCATACTGCCCCACGTTGCAGTTGGTTGATCGACGCCAAGACCCAAAAAGCTTAGTGCAGACTCGGTAAGAATGAGACCGCCAATATCGATGGCCGTTACGACAATAATTACGGGGATCGCATTGGGGATTACGTGGCGCATCAATATTCGGCCATTATTTGCACCAAGCGAGCGTGCGGCTTGTGAATAATCTAATTCTTTAACCCGAAAAACATTCCCGCGCATAAAACGAGCCGTGCCGAACCAGCCAAGAAAGCCCAAGAACAGCACCAACTTCGAGGCATCATTGTTGATTGCATCACCCAGAATAGGGATATCTCCGATAGGGGTTTCGCTGAAGTCAATTGCGGCAATAATGATCAGCAGATAGAGGGTCGGAATTGAAGAAATAGTATTGATAAACCACATGATGGCATCGTCCACAAATCCACCAAAATATCCCGCGATAGCCCCCACACCCACACCCAAAATTAGCGAAATAAATGCCGCAGCAAAAGCGATGCTAAGGCTTACACGCCCACCATATAATAAACGGGCCAGCTGGTCACGCCCTAGTTTGTCCGTACCAAGCCAATGGGCTGTTCCCTCCGCTTTACCCAATATTTCGGCTGCGGTTTGGCTATTGGGGTCGATCATCCACTGGATGTATGGCACGATCAAGGGTTGCTGGAAAGAATTATCGGTGTTTGTGCTTGTCTCATTGACGCCCATTGCCCCAGTAATTATAGGAGCACATAAGGCAAGCAAGGCCATAAGAAGCACAACTGACAATGCCAATATCGTCAACTTGTCTTTACGCAAGCTTTGTATCGCCATACTTCCATATGATTGTGGCTTGCGCTTAAGTTGTGGACCACCCGTGGATGCTAAATTTAAATTTGTAGATGCTGATTGGACAGCCATACATAACCTCTCTCGCCGTTATCACGCCCGAACGCTTCCCCACCTATGTGAGGACAAGCTTGTCAGGCATCCGTACCGTTGAGCATCTTTGGATTCCCGCTAAAAACCTGCGGGAATGACAACGAAGACTCTACGTTTTTAAAAGTGTCCAGTAGTAGAACAATTAAGACAAATGCACGCGTGGATCAACAAACCCATAAAGAATATCAGAGAGTAGATTCCCTAAAATTACAAATAAAGAAAAGAACATGACCGAGCCCAGCACCATCGGGAAATCCTGCTGCAAAACGGCATTGAGCGTTAACCGCCCCATGCCCGGCCAAGAGAAGATTGTCTCTGTCACCACTGCGCCACCAAGCAATCCTAAAAAGGCAGGGCCTAAGATTGTCATCAATGGAACAAGCGCATTTCGGAATGCATGAGCATATAGTACGCGATTATTCGGTAGCCCTTTGGCGCGTGCGGTGCGAATATAATCTGTGTTGATTACTTCTAACACTTCGGTACGCATAATGCGACTAAAGAGTGCAATTCCGCCAAATGCGAGCACAAAGGTAGGCAAAATTAAGTAGTCAAGCCGCCCCCATAAGGGGACATCACCCGTTAACGAAACAGGTCCTCGACCACCCGTTGGCAAGATGCGCAGGAAAACGCCAAAGAAGTAGATGACGAGGAGCCCCATCCAGAAATTGGGCACAGACTGACCAATAACGGTAAAGAACCGGACAATATTATCAAAAATAGAGCCGCGATAGACAGCACTCAATACACCAAGAGGAATCCCCAAGACGAGAGAAAGTATCAGGCCCGCTATGCCCAGTTCAAGTGTAGCTGGCATTCGCTGTTTAAGTCGATCCCATACGGGTTCTTTGGTGTCGATGCTCGTACCAAGCTGTCCTCGGATCACGCCTTCCCCCGTATCGCAGAGGGTTAAGTTTATGCTGGAATAAAATCCGCATGAGGTCTTCTGCGAGGTGAGCTCTTCTACCTGATTCCCTTGGCGGACCATAACGCCAGCAAACCAGCTAACGTATTGCACAGGCAGCGGCTGATCCAACCCAAGCTGTCGGCGAAGAATTTCGCGCGATTCTTCGGTTGAGCTTGGATCAAAGGTGCGAAACATAACTGGATCACCTGGTGCAGCGTGAGCCAGTAAAAAGCTAATAATGCTCACCCCAATTAAGGTTGGGATAGCCTGTAATAAGCGGCGAATAATATATCGAGTCATGGTATATTTTGAGTGGTAGAACTATAGAGGACTTACAGTCGAAAGCGTATAAGGGTAACTGTTTAGAGATTCGTAAAGCACAGTTAATTGTTAACGGTTTGTTCAGGGCTAGCTCTAAATAGTTACGTATAAGATATATAATTTATGGGCATCCGCGAGAATAAATTCCTACAGGGACCAAAAGTACCGGTAGCAGAGCAGCCAGCGTTTATAGGCTAAACAATCACCGTCGGCGAGGGTGACGTGAACAATCTATTTATAGCTTTGAATCGAACGTAGCTGTACAATCCATCTTTGGATTCCTGCCTGCGCAGGCAGGAATGACATCGTGACCAGTTCTTGCGCTATCGGAAGATACGATAGCGCAAGAACTGGTCACAAAATTAGGAAATAACCTATATCAAGTTATTGGGCAATCGTTTTGTCGAACCACGTCTCAATATTCCAAGAGAAGCTCCATTCGCCCGGATCAATATTGGCCCAATCAGAGCTGTAGCCACGGTTGCCAACGCTACCCGTCACGAAGACATATGGAATATCGTCGTGAATGATCTGCTGGATTTCCTTATAGATCTCGGCTCGCTCTTCAACACCACAGCCAACGACACCGATACCAGCATCGAGCAATTCATCAATTTCTGGATTGCTGTAACTGACAAAGTTGAAGCCACTTTCTGGCGTATCGTTACGTGAGTGCCAGAAAGAATCGTCGTTTGGATCGGTACCCATGCCCGTCCAGCCGATAATGACCATGTCGTATGTCTGACCAAGCATCAGGCCAACCATTGTGCCAAAGTCGATTGCTTCAAAATTAATCTGGAAGCCAACTTCAGCCAGCTGATCCTGTACCAGAACACCTAGCTCTTCGCGTGTGGTGTTGCCCGAATTTGTCATCAAGTCAAGCTCAAGTGGCATGCCATCTTTCTCGCGTACACCGTCACCATCTTCATCTACCCAACCAGCATCTTCAAGCACCTGTGCTGCCATTGCCTGATCATACTCATAAGGCTCAATGCTTGGGTCGTGTGCCCAACCAACGGCAGGAAGCACATTGCTGGCAATTTGGTATCCTTGACCTAGATAAACGCTATCAATAATCGACTCGTAATCAAGACTGTGTGCAATCGCAAGCCGCACAGCGCGGTCGCTTAGAATCGGATGCGGAGCCTGCTCCATCATATTGCCGTCTTCATCTTGACCTGGAACAACATTTTCTGGGTCACCAAGGTTAAGACCGATGTACGTATAGCCATCATCATTAAAGTTATTGCGGATTAGCGAATCATCTGCTTCAACTGCATCAATCTGCTCAGGCTCGATGCCCATGAAATCAATTTCGCCCGTTTGCAGTTGAGCAAGTCGAGCGCCAGAATCTGGAATTACCTTGACTACACGACCATCTATGTTTGGCGCGCCCTTCCAGTATGTTTCATTGCGCAATAGGGTAGTCAGCTCATCTGTCTTGTGCTCGCCAAAGATAACCGGACCGGCACTAACAGGTGGCGCTTGATTGTAGTCATTCTCCATGATGTCCGAGAAGTCATTGGCATAAAGGTGACTCGGCAGCCAACCTAAACCAAGATCTAGTAGACCGTCACATTTGACCTGCGAGAAGGTAACTTCTGCTGTGTAATCGTCTAATACATCAATGCTGTCTATAAACTCAACATTAGACTTACGTGGCGTTTCTACAAGGTCGCTGGCAATAGCGTCGTAGGTAAACTTAAAGTCGTTGGCATCAACCGCTTCACCATCGCTCCATGTTACACCCTCACGGATTTTAAAGGTCCAGACTAGACCGTCGTCTGATACGTCCCAATCTTCAGCCATTTCGTCTTTGGTGACTTCACCGCTAAATGGATCGGTACCAAGAAGGCCTGGAAAAAGCATAGTGTAAACGCCGCTACTTGCGTTGTCTGAACCTAAAATTGGATTCAAAATGCTTGTGTCTGCCGCGGAAGATTCAGTCCAGATGCCACCTTGTGTAGCTTCCATCATGGCGTCGTCATCACCACTATCACTCTCTGCAGCATCGCTTGGCGCAGCGTCGTCATTGCTTTGGGTCGGTGCAACAGGCTCTGGCATGGCGCAGGCAGATAGCACTAGCGACATGACCATAAGCAGGCTAAAAATTATACTTACTTTTTTTTGCATAAAAACTCCTTGTGTTGGTTTCAGTAACTCACAATCTTAGAGGATGAAGCATTCTTAAACGATAGCCGTAATCTAGCAGGTGCTTCGGCTATATTATATATTAAGAGAGACTATTCCCTCACTTTTAGCATAGTTATGAATTACTGATTTTATAAATTATTAAAAATTATGCTGAAATCATTTTGATTTTACAGAGTTGAATTGCTTTCAGCATAATAAGTTAATACCTAGTTTGGATTTACATTGACTTAGGTCGACTTTGTGCGGTTTTTTTTGTGTTGGTGTATGTTTTGGCCTCACCCCTGCCTTCGCAGGGGCAGGCACAATGGTGTTAAGTTAAGAATTCTGATCCGTACATTCTGCTTTCGTCCACAAAGATTCGACGAAAATCGCAGGGGAACGATGTATCATGCCCGTCCCGTGAGATTCGCATGGGGAATTGGCTGTGTTAGAGCGGACAGGCTCTATACATTCTTTTAAACTTTACATCGCATAATCCACTATCGAAATGAACAGGCGTTTCAGAATAATTCACAGTTGCAACACGCTGCTTGTTTACAGAGAAATAAATGGAGCTACCCAGTGTCGAACTATCGGCATCTGTATAAACAATTTCGAGATTATTTCGGTTCTCGATTGACTCTTCGAGTAAAATACTGTGTTGCCCAACCGCCATGCTAAGCTCAGGTGTTGGTATACTATTCGCAGGGAGTGGTGTAAGTTGACGAGCGCTGGGCAATATCAAAAGTATAGAGAGAATCGCTATTGCCAAAAAAGTAGAAAGTTGAAATGAGCAGATCGATTGTTGATAATTGCGGATAAGAGTGTCCATCCACCGTGCAGAGAGCTTTGATGCAACAGAAAACCGCTGCCCGCTGCATTCGGCAATATCGCGCTCAAGAATCAGTGCTAATAATTTAACATCTTCGTCAAGCGCGCCCGCTAACCTTCGCAGCAACACGTACCCAATTTGACCAGGAGGCAACATGCCTTGTTCCAGCACATAAATGTCAAACTCCGTTGCATCCGTCTTTTGCGCAATCGTTGCCCGTGTAAGCCCTAGCTGCTGTCGTCTAATTCGTAAATAGTCAGCAAAATTAGTGGCGGTCTTTGTCTCATGTGGTGATGGGCCCTCAACTACCCGCTGCGTAAGCAAAGAGCCAACGGTGGAGAGAAACGCATCGTGGTCCAACTCTTGGGTTTGTCTGAGATGTTGTTTATTCATCGAACAGCACCTCTTCGCAGGCTAGCTCTTCGCAAATTGCTCTCAGCTTTTTAAGCAGTCGAAAGTGCTGAACCTTGACTGTTGTTTCCTTTTTGCCGAGGTATGCGCCGATTTCTGAAAAAATCATATTACGATTATAGCGTAGCCACAAGATGAGCTTTTCATCATCGTTTAGCTTACTCGTTGCCGCGACAATCAGCTTAGTAGCTCTGCTTTTAACTTCGGGCACAAAAAGCTCATATTCAGCAATATCTTTACCGTTCAGCCGATCAATAAGAAAGTTTTCGACAATATCGAGGGGAATGTATGCATTCTTTTCGCGATGGTATTTCTTAATGCGATTGGAGGCGCATCTAAAAAGCCAAGAGCGTAATGGATCTGTGGATCGCGTGTTTTCGCGTCGCTCGAACATACATAACTGCTCGGTAGCAACGAGCCAAACCTGCCCAAAAATATCTTTGGCCTCAGCTTCTACACCGTTGACTTCGGTATAGATGTATCGCCAAATGACTTGGCTATATCGATTGTAAATGGTCGAAAATGCGAAGGCCCTCTCCTGCTTGTTGCCCTCTTGAAAGAGACGAACTAATTCAAACGAATCGTACTCTACCCATTCGCCAAAGTCGATCTCGGTTTTGGGTGGCCAAGGAGCCCGCGATACAAAATTGTCACTTGTCATAGCTATATAGGCAAAAGCGTTACATATTACAAAATCTACTTATCCCGCATCCGTGGATCAAACGCGTCGCGCAGGCCATCGCCGAGAAAGTTAAAGGCGAGAACCGTAAGCGTAAGAGCAATGGAAGGGACGAAAACCTCCCAAGGGGCAGTGCGCAGCGCGCCAACATTTTCCGAGATCATAATCCCCCAGCTTGGTGTAGGGGGATTAGCGCCCAGCCCGATAAAGGATAAAAATGATTCGAGCAAGATATAGCCGGGAATTGCTAATGTTTCAGCAACAATGCAAGGGCCGATAATATTTGGTAAAATGTGGCGCATAATAATTCGACCATCTTTATCCCCCACAGCACGCGCCGCCTCGATATATTCTTTCCGCTTTGTGGCTAAAGTTTGGCCACGCACAATACGCGCCATGCCTAGCCAGCTAATTAGCCCAATGGCAATAAACATAATGAAAATGCCGCCCATGGCTTGATCAATATTAATTAGAGCACCCCAAATTCCAGAAAGCCCTTCTGCGGAATTGCTATATGCCTTCACAACAACTTGGATCAGAATAATTGCAATAATAAACGGAAAACCGTAGAGAAAATCAACAATACGCATCATCAAATTATCGCGCGACTGACTGCCATAACCGGCAATTAAGCCGTAAAGAACCCCAATAATAAGACTAACGATAGAGGCAATAAACGCCACAGCTAAAGAAATTCGTGCACCGTGGATCGTACGACTAAGTACATCGCGCCCAAGTTTATCTGTGCCAAGAATGAATAGCTCACCATCATCCGACCGCGTCATGGGTGGCTCATCCGTTAACTTTAAGGCAAACCCATCATATGGGTGAGGCGCAATCTGGTTAGCAAAAATAGCAACCAAAATTAACGCAATGATAAATACGCCACTTATAAACGCAACCCGATTGTTGAGCAGTTGATGCATTGCATCGCCTAGTGGGCTACGACCTTTACGGGTACTCATTACTGCTTGGGTTTCTAATGAAAGATTGGCAGAAGCCATCTGGGTCCCTCGGAATAGTTAATATAAAGGTAACTGCTTAAATTATATCAGCGGCAATACTTTCTATCATAAATTTTCGGGTTCATTTTGTTCTAAATGTACATATATTTTCATCAATCATAACGAATACGTGGATCCATCCATGCGTATGCCAGATCGACAAACAAGTTTGCAAAGACTAACAAGAAGGCATAGACCAGTGTAGAGCCAAGAATGATTGGGTAGTCTCGGTTATTCACACTGGTAATGAAGAAATCCCCCATCCCAGGAAGGCCAAAAATGTATTCGACAACAAATGTGCCGGTCACAACCCCCGCAAAAAGTGGCCCCAACAGCGTTACAACAGGAATCATCGAATTGCGCAACGCATGGCGCATAATTACGGCTGTATGTGCCAATCCCTTAGAGCGGGCAGTGCGAATGTAATCTTCGCGAATTGTTTGTAACAAGCTAGCACGAGACAGTCGTGCAAAGATTGCAGCATAGCCTGTACCAAGCGTTACAACGGGCAAAACTGCATGCATCCAAAACTTTGTCGTCATTGGTGGCAGAATCCCGAAATAAAGCTCTTTGTAATTCACCCCCCAACGCGCGGCAGGAAACCAATCTAATTGCACAGCAAAAATATAGATCAATAGTGGAGCCAATACAAGGTTGGGAATCGATAACCCCAAAACCGCAACAAAGGAGCTAACGTAGTCGACCCATGTATTTTGCCGCAATGCACCAAATATCCCAGCTGGGATGCCAATCAATGCACCAAGTAGAATTGAAAGAACACCAATTTGTGCCGAAATCGGAAACGTTTCGCCGATCATCTGATTAACGCTGCGGTTACGATAAGAAAAAGATGGGCCCAAATCACCTTTGGCAATGCCAGCAACGTATAGCCCAAACTGTTCAAGGTATGTCTTATCCAAATTGTATTTGGCTTCCAAATTCTGGCGGATACTCTCTGGGAGCGATTTATCTCCAATTCTGTCAAACGGCCCACCCGGTAACGAACGCGACAAAGAGAACGTCACCAAAATAACGAGAAAAACAACCGGAATCGACCAAAATAAACGTTTTAAGACGTATGCAAACATAGTTAGAGTTTCGGTGAATCTGTTTATAATATATACCGCTCAGCAAAATAAATGCTCGGTTTCGTATCTACTATTTCGCTTAAACAAGCCCAAACGTTTTTGCTGCTGTAGGGTATATCAAAAAAATTGTTTTTACCATCAATATCGATATCGATAGAAACAACACCGTAAGTAAAATGAGGGGCACCATGTCTGTTATGGTGCCCCCCAAAAAGTCAGTCAAATAAATCTATAAATTATTGAGCAGCTTCTTTTGCGGCTTGATCAATCGACCAGCGATAGAAGTACTTATCATCAGCATAGATACGATCAAGCCATGGTTTGCCCAGTGCAACCGTTGTGTAATAATAAACGGGAATCGCACCAGCAATTTCGTCTACAAAGAGCTGTTCTGCACGCTTGTAAAGCTCCAATTGCTCATCCGCCGAAGCAGTCTGTGCAGCAATCGTTGCATCGTTAAACTCTTGCACCAACTCACCAACTTGTGGATTATCAACGCTCAACAATGGCGTATTGGCACCCTGCGTTGGATTAAAGACTTCGTGAATCCAGTTGTTCGCATGTGGATAATCTTGACACCAACCAAGGCGGAAGACATCTGGTTTTCCTTCCAGCGGTGCATCCGCATCAATGCTGTCTAAGTAAACGCCCCACTCTTGTGTTTCAATCTCAACATTAATTTCTGGGAATGCTCCTTGCCACATAGCCTGAACCGCTTGTGCCAACGTTGCATGGCTTTCATTCACGTTGTGAGCCAGCGTTAGTTCAAGACCAGCACCATCTGCATAACCAGCATCAGCCATCAAACCCTGTGCCATCTCTACAGCGGCCGCATAGCCCAAACCACCCTGATCTTCACTCAACGCCCACGGCGCGATGTCTGTATCTTCAGCTGGTGAACCATAGTTGAGTGGGTTCGTAAAGGTATTAGCCGGAATCTGGCCACCCTTCAACACATCCTCAGAGAGTGATTGGCGATCAACAGCCATTGAAAGCGCACGGCGTACATTTACATCGCTAACAGCTTCTTTTTCTGTTACAAAGCCATAGTAGTATGTGCAGTTACGTGGTGCAATCACAAAGTCATCACCAAATTCACCGGCAAGTGCCAGATCCATCATCTCGAGTGGTACAGCAGAACCATCAAGTTCATTTGTTTCATAGAGCGAAAATGCGGTTGAGTCCTCTTCAATCATGATACCGTTAATGACTTCAATGTTGCCAGCTGTATCCAGTTCACTCCAACCATACCATTCTGGGTTACGAACAAGCTGAATGCTGTCACCATGGATCCATTCAGAAAGAGCAAACGAACCATTTGTCACAATGTTCTCTGGCTCTGTCCACGCATCACCATGCTCTTCAATTGCAGCCTGCGGCATAGGGCGCATAATCCACATGCTTGCAATTTGACCAAAGTAGCTTGCTGGGTAAGCCAATGTGACTTCTAAGGTTGTGTCGTCGGCAGCCTGAACAGCTACAATATCGGCACCACCATCGCCTGTGTTTGCGTCTTCACAACCGGCAACAACGTAAAGGACATAAGCATAATCAGATGCGGTTGCGGCATCACACGTGCGTTTGAGACCATACACAATGTCGTTAGCAGTAACCATATCACCGGTTGGAGTGACAGCACCATCGACCATCTTTACCCATGGCACATCATCACGCAGATTAAAAGTCCACACCAAGCCATCATCGCTGACACTCCAGTCTGTCGCTAATTCTGGCGTTACTTCCTGTGTTTCTGGGTCAAGCTCTGTTAGACCCAAGAATAGTTCATTAATAATGCTGATTGATGTTGTATCAGTTACTAATGAAGGGTCAAGTGAAGGTGGCTCTGTGGCAAAATTCCAGTTTAGCGTAACAGGATTTTCGGCCATTGCCGTTTCGCCTTCAGCCATGCTTCCACTTTCACCAGCGGGGGCGGCAGTTGGCGCAGGACATGCAGCCAACACCATAGATGCTACAATCAGTAGCGCAAAGAGTATCGAACTCTTCTTTTGCATATTTTTCTCCTTATTAAATACATTAAAAATAGATTCTCATGTAGAACAAATCTTTATAACTAAATCGCAAATCTGCTTGTCAAGAAATAACCATAGATAAAGCTGTAAACCAAAACTTATCTATTGACAAGAATAAATCTGCGAGAAGCAAACAATTTTACTCATACAAGAAACAGGCCGTATAGTGACCATTTCCATAGTCTTTAAATTCCGGCTCTTTTTCTTTACAAATATCCATCACGCGTGGGCAACGTGTACAAAAATTACAGCCCTGCGGTGGATTGGTAGGGCTAGGTACATCCCCTTCTAGGATGATGCGCTTTCGCTCCTTTTCAATTGTTGGATCGGGAATCGGCACGGCAGAGAGCAGCGCCTGCGTATACGGATGCATTGGATTCTCGTAGAGCTCTTCTCGTTCGGAAAGCTCTACAATTTTACCTAAATACATTACGGCAATGCGATCCGAAATATGGCGCACAACAGAAAGATCATGTGCAATAAAGAGATAAGTCAATCCCAGTTCGGACTGCAAATCTTCTAGCAAATTAATAACCTGCGCCTGAATAGAGACATCCAGCGCTGAGATTGGCTCGTCGGCCACGATAAAAGATGGATTGACCGCTAGCGCGCGGGCCACACCAATACGCTGCCGCTGACCGCCAGAAAATTCGTGCGGATAGCGGTTGACAAAGTAGGGATTAAGCCCCACTGTTTTTAGCAAATCCTGCACACGCTCTTGCCGATCTTTTCGACCGGTGCCGATACCGTGAACTTCCAGCGGTTCGCCAACAATACTGCCCACTGTCATACGTGGGTTGAGCGATGCATAGGGATCTTGGAAAATCATCTGCATACGACGGCGCGTCTTGCGCAGCTCTTCGCCACGCAACGTCGTCAGATCTTTCCCTTCGAAAAGAACCTCACCAGCGGTTGGGCGATAAAGCTGCAAAATTGCTCGTCCCGTTGTCGACTTGCCACAACCAGACTCGCCAACTAACCCCAGCGTTTCGCCCTTAAAGAGATCAAAATTGAGCCCATCAACCGCCTTGACTGCGCCAACCTGTCGCTGAAAAATAATTCCCTTATTAATTGGGAAATGCATCTTTAAATTGCGCACTTGCAATAATGCATCGCCAGTCGCAATATTCGCACCAGCAATTACTTTCTCGCGGGGCTGCGACTTCATCATATCTACGCTCATGCGGCAACCTC
>Ga0115031_1003175_pt1 | contig 12235 bp, 8 predicted proteins | sample Maine_Asex4_meta_FD_87301 | JGI IMG/M metagenome (GOLD analysis project Ga0115031, IMG submission 87301) | Marine algal microbial communities from Maine, USA - Maine_Asex4_metaG | ecosystem: Host-associated > Algae > Red algae > Unclassified | place: Maine, USA | collected 2015-01-05 | reverse complement strand
AGTCAGAAGTGGGTGCGTAACGAACCTACCTGTCTATCTGATTTTACCGCTCGTCCCGTAATTTTCGATTTGTGCGAACCAGTCAAAGATGCGGTAATTCTCGATCTTGGTTGCGGTGAAGGATATTGTTCGCGGGAATTGATGCGCCGAGGAGCAAAACAGGTCGTTGGGGTAGATATTTCTCAAAGTTCTATTGCAGCAGCCCAGGCTGAAGAAGCCAGAGAATCTCTTGGTATTACTTATTTAGCAGGGAATTCGACCAATATTGCCCAGATTTTAGAAAATCGCAATGTAGTGTCGTCAGGTTTCGACGTAATTGTGGCGGTATTTTTGTTTAACTACCTCACCTTGCACGAGATGGTACAGTGCATGAGTCAGATCAAACAGTTGCTCAAGCCTGGTGGCAGATTTATCTTTTCAATTCCCCACCCCAGCTTTGCCTTTTTGAGTAAGTCGGAAGGTAGTTTCCACTTTGATGTAGCTGCTAGTGGTGAAGGACAAAGAGCCTCTGGTTACTTCTCGGCTCGCGATCGCCTATTGCCAGGAAAAATAGCTCGTCGAGACGGTACGACTTTACCCGTACAGGTAAGACACAAAACAATTCAAGATTACTTTGAAGCTTTGCAAAAAAGCGGTTTTGCCACTTTACCTAAAATTCAAGAGTTAAAAGTTACCGACGAGCATCTTCAGCTAGATCCTAACTTCTTTGGTAGTTTAGCAGACGTACCGCTACACATGGCTTTTAGTGTCGAAAGACAGCTAATCGAGCAGCCTAAAGCACCGACTGCAAATAAAAAGGCAGTGATCAAGGATATTGTTTGGTCACAGGTATTTGAGGAAAGGGATTATTGTTTCGAGATTCCTAACGAAGTTTTAGCTGAATTTGACCAGGCTCGCAAAGAGTTAGCAGCTAAAGACATTACCTGGAGAAACTATGAGGTTGGAGACGCAGGAGATCTGCCTAGTATCCGTTCCTTTGCCCATAAAATGCGCGATCGCTGTTATGACTCGACTGGCTTTGTCTTGATCCAGGGATTACCTCTAGAAGAGTTTGGCAATACCTATGAAGAACGAGAAGAAGTAGCCAAATTACTTTACTATATGATCAGTATAGGAATTGGTTTAGTTAGCGATCGCCGTGGACGCTTATATGATGTGCGCGATCGTGGTTTGGATGTAGCTGATGATAACGTTCTCTTCTCCGCTACCAAAGAAGCGTCGGGATGGCACAGCGACAGTACGGATAAAGACTTTAACCCCGATATCGTTGGTTTACTTTGTTTACAAGACGGTGATGGTGAAGGCGGAGTTTTGCAAAATGTCAATGCTCTCAACGTTTATTATCGCCTCAAGCAGATTTTACCTCAAACTATTTTTGAAGAGCTAGAAAGACCCGTACTGCGGGACTTGATTGAAAAAGGCTTGGGAGAAGATTCGGGAGATACTTGGGAAAAATTACGCCGTAGTTCCAACTTGGGTGTACAAAACTATCGCTTGCGGAAAAATACTTTCCCCATCTTCGGTCGAGATCCCCATACAGATCAGTTTTCCTGTCGCTTTATGCGTTATTGGATCGATAGCGGTCATGAAAAGTCAAAAAGTCCTTTGCCACCGCTGCTGAAGATTGCTATGAATGCTCTAGAAGATGTGCTAGATAATGACGAGACTATCTATCGAGTCGAACGTAAGCTGCGTCCAGGTGAGATTATTTACACCAATAATCACATTTGCCTGCACAACCGTACTGCTTATGAAGAAAGAGCAGGACAACCACGTAGACATATGGTGAGAACTTGGATTGACTTCAATCCTCAGTGGAGTCAAGAAAGAGAGTAATCTACTTTCAAAATGAATCTTGGTTCTTAATTAGTAAGCCTAATATTTGAGAACCAGAGAATAGGGACAGGATCGTAATCTTGTCCCAACTCTTTTTGATAATTCGTAGATATATAGCAAGTCTTATACTAAATCAGATTGCGGTCGCAATTTAGAGAAAGTAGATTTGTAAAATATCAAAGCTGTAGGGTAGGCGATGCGCCCTAAAGACAAATTTTGTATTTAGAATAAAATTTGTATTGCCCACCAAAAGTCATCATCTAGTCAATGAGTTTAACCCCAGAACAACAAACAGCAGCCTTTGCACCCTGTAGCGTAGTAATTACTGCGGGGGCGGGTACGGGCAAAACTCACATGCTGGCGGAGAGATATCTATATTATTTAGAACAAAGAAACTTATCACCTCTAGAAGTAGTTGCAGTTACCTTTACCGAAAAGGCTGCTGCCGAATTGCGATCGCGTATTCGGGCTTTAGTTACTCAACGTTTACCCCAACGTTTGGATTTGTTGGCAGAATTGGAAGCTGCTCAAATTAGTACTATTCACGCTCTTTCCTCTCGTATCTGTAGCGAACACTTTCAACTAATAGATATTCCTGCCGATTTTCAGGTTTTAGATAATTTAGAGGGGCAGGTATGGTTAGCGGATGGATTGCAAACAGCCCTAGCGAATTTGTCTCTTGAAGTATTTCGCGCAATTCCCTATTCAGTATTGCAACAGGTATTAACTAAACTATTAAACGATCCCTACACTGCAGATAAAGCTCTACGTCAGGGCATTCAAGATTGGCAAAAGTTAATTGTTGATGCTCGCTTTGAGGCAGTCAAAACTATTATTAATGATACTGCCTGGGATACTAGCCGTTTGGTATTAGAACAACATCAAGGACAAGCAGGGGATAAATTAGAGGCAATTCGCACCTCTGTCTTAGCAGCAATAGCAGATCTTGAAGATGGAGAGAATATAGATAAAGCGATCGCAACTATTGATCAAGTTAATCTAAGGGTAGGTAGCAAAAAGAATTGGCAAGACGATGGCATGAAGGCGATTAAAGAAGCCTTGAAAGTGCTGCGAGAAGTTGTCAGAAGGGTTATTAGTCAGGGTTTACTAGATTTAGAATTAAACGATGCTGACGAGCAATTAAAGTTACTGCTTCCTGGATTGATTGAGGCATATCAAGAAGTAACAGCTTATCTAAGTAGCTTGAAACTGCAAAATGAAACCCTGACCTTTAGCGATTTAGAAATATATGCCCTGCAAGCCTTATCTCATGCCCAGGTACAAAATTATTATCAACAGCGGTGGCAAGTATTTTTAGTTGATGAATTTCAAGATACCGACCCTACTCAAGCAGAATTATTAAATACTTTAACCAATAAAGCCGAGTTGACCATTGTTGGGGATATCAAACAGTCGATCTATGGTTTTCGACGGGCAGATATTAGAGTATTTCAACAGTTTCGCGATCACATTTTAACCAATGGCGGTAAGGAAGTAATTCTCAGCACTAGCTTCCGTACCCACAAAGCTCTAGTCGATCGCTTTAATCAGATCTTTGCCCCCTTACTAAAAGCTACTCATCAAGATTTAAACGCCTTTCGAGAATCAACTCCCATAGAAGGAGAAAGGGGAGGTAATTATAACTATATGCAAGTATTGATTGTCGGCGATCCTTACCAACCAGAAGGAGAAGTCAAACCCCCCAAGCCTAATAAAGCCCAGCGTCAGAGGGTGGAGGCGTATAATTTGGCAGAGAAAATTAAGCAAATTATAGATAATAAAACTCCTGTATTTGATCGAGAAACCAGACAGACTCGCCCCATCCAACCCAAAGATATTGCCATTTTGACTCGTACCTGGCAACCCTTAGAAATATACAGTTCCGCGTTATCTGCTGTGGGTATACCCGTTGCCCCTGCCAGGGGAGGCAACTTGCTAGCCACCAGAGAAGCCAAGGATGCAAATATATTATTACGTTTTTTAGCTAATCCTCAGGATGATATTGCTTTAGTAGCAGTGTTGCGGAGTCCTTTTTTCGCCATAAGCGATCGCCTTTTATTTAAAATCAGACAAGGTTTCAAAAAAGCTAATATTTCTCAATCCCCCCTGCCCTTCTTGGAAAAAGAGGTTTCTTGGTGGGAGGAGATACAAAACTCTCAACTATCTGAATTAGAACATCCTGTTAGAGTGTTAAAGCAATTACTAAAATCTTGCCAATCCCAAACACCATCCCGCGTCTTGCAAATTTGCGATCGCCTAACGGGATACACTGCCATAATTGCTAACTTAGCTGGGGCAAAACGTAGACTTGCTGATTGGCAGGGATTTCAACAGCTAGTTGAGGATTTAGAACAGGGTACGTACAATCTGTTTGGCATCGTGCGTCGGCTTAAGAGTCTTGATGAAAATGAGGTAGCCGTACCCCGCCCTGTCTTATCTATTAGTAATGCTGTTTCATTGATGACTGTCTTTGCTGCCAAAGGTTTGGAGTGGGGCTTGGTTATTGTCGCAGACTTAAGTAAAGAACGTCCTCACAATTCACCTCCAGTCTATTTTGATAGCCAATGGGGAGTTGCGGTAAAAAGTAAAAACTCCAGAGGAGAAATCCAAAAGCCAGTCTTGTATAGTTGGCTTGAATACCAGCAAAACCAAAGGGAAAGAGCCGAAGCATACAGGGTATTATACGTCGCACTAACTAGAGCTAGGGATTACCTATGGTTGAGTGCTGCCGAACCCTACAAAGGTGAATTGAACCGCTTACAGAAAGGATTGACTGCTGCCAACATTCCTACTGTTACAATTCCCTATACCGAAGCCAAAGCTTTACCTCCCACGCCTCCTTCTCCTGCTATTCCTCAAAAATTACCGCCTTTATTATTAAACTCTATGGGTTCAGGATTATCCGAGCTTCCCGTCACCGCATTAACCGACTATGCTCGATGCCCCCAAAGATTCAAACTACACCTTATTGATGGACATCCAGGTTTAGGAGAAGGATTGGCTTCTGGGATGCAGACTGGTACATTAGTACACAAAGCCCTAGAAAATAATATTACTCAGGCTCAAAACTTAATGCCTTTTGCAGAGGGAGAATGGGATGGAGAAATATTTATTGATGCGATCGCTTTAGCACAAAGATTTTTTCAACTACCGATGTATCAGCGCTTTCGGCGAACTGCGATCGCTAAAGAACAACAAATTAGTTTGCAGTTGGGGAATATAACCTTTAATGGCGTAATCGATTTAGTAGGAGACGACTGGATTTTAGATTACAAAAGCGATCGTACTATGCAGCCAGAGGATCATCACTTTCAACTCTGGGTATATGCCCAGGCACTAGAATATAGCAATGCACATATTGCTTACCTGCGCCACGACTGCATCCATAGTTTTAACTTAATAGAGCTACAGGCGATCTCTCCAGAAGCAGATAATCTAGCCAAGCAAATAAGCCGAGGCAACTATGCTGCTACCCCGACTATGGAAAAATGCGCCGTATGTCCATACATCGCTTTCTGCAACGATGCCATGATCTAGTAAGGGTGATTCGCGAATCACCCCTAGCATTTAATCAACAATTTAAGCTTCATCATAGGCTTCAATATCCAAAAGATGAATATAAGGCTGTGCTAACTCTTCTCGTTGAAAGGCGATCGCTCTGAGCAAATGCCAATCTTCTAAAGCTTCAAAAGGAGTATCATACTCATCTTGCTCTAGACGGCTAGCAATGGTAGCCACGTCTTCTTCGGTCATTTTAACGATGTCTTGTCTAGTCAACTTCAAAGTAGTCATTCGCTCTATGTCCCTATTGAGTTAGATAGCCGATCGCACACTAGGTTCAATCTTAACCTAATTTGTTGGCACTTAGGGAGTCCAATCCTCACGATGCTCAAGATCTTAACTAGCAAGTAAATTTAGCTTATTATCAATCGGTTTCTGGCTATTGGCAGCTAAACCATAGTATTCTCGATACCAGCTGACAAACTTTTCTAATCCTTGGCTAATAGACGTTGTGGGCTTAAAGCCAAAATCTGCCATCAAATCATTAACATCTGCATAGGTAGTAACCACGTCTCCAGGCTGCATCGGTAAAAGATTTTTCGTGGCTGTTTTTCCCATTACTTTTTCTAAAGTGGTAACAAACTCGCCTAACTCTACAGGGCTATTGTTACCCAAGTTGTAAATTTTGTAGGGGGGTTGATTTAAATTTTGGGGATTTTGGGGAATAATTCTCACTATTGCTTCAACAACATCGTCAATATAAGTAAAGTCACGCTTCATTTTGCCGTAATTATAAATGTCGATCGCTTTACCTTCGGATATTGCTTTAACGAACTTGAAATAAGCCATGTCTGGTCTTCCCCAAGCACCGTACACTGTGAAAAAACGCAATCCTGTGATGGGAATTTGATATAAATGACTGTAGGCATGAGCCATTAATTCATTAGCTTTTTTGGTGGCTGCATAGAGAGATACGGGAGTATCCACCTTATCTTCTACCGCAAAGGGAATTTTAGTATTAGTACCGTACACCGAACTAGAAGAAGCAAAAATCAGGTGTTTGATTTTACTGTGACGACAACCTTCAAGAATATTAGTGAAACCTACCACATTACTATCTATATATGTATGGGGATTTTCAATTGAATAGCGCACTCCCGCCTGTGCAGCTAAATTCACGACGCAATCAAAATCATGTTCGGCAAACAACTGACCTATAGAACCCAGATCGCTAATATCCAAATATTCAAAAGCAAAATTACTGTGGGGTAACAATTGCGCTAAACGACTTTGTTTGAGACTGACATCATAATAATCATTAAGATTGTCAATCCCATATACTTGATGTTTTTCTATCAATAATCTTTTTGCTAGATGATAACCAATAAAGCCAGCTACGCCAGTAACTAAAATTTTCATGTTTTAATTATTCTGAGATTGAGAGTTAGAAAATTAAATAAATTCTCTTAGTAAAAATAATGTAATTTATCATTGATACCAAATTTATTAGCAAATGTCAGAGTATTAATTACTAATCAGTAATTAGTAATCAGTAATTACTGATAATGTCCCTGCTTCGACTTTTAAAACTTGGGAATCTTTAATCCAGTCTTGATTAAACGAATCGATGTGGGTAGTGGTAATTATGGTTTGAAAGCGATCGTCAATTACTTCTAAAAGCTGCTTCTGACGATTGGGATCTAATTCTGCTAAAACATCATCCAGCAACAGTAAAGGCGGTTCACCGATAACTTCTTCAATCAGCTTCAATTCGGCTAATTTCAACGCCAATACTAAAGTCCGCTGCTGTCCTTGTGAGCCATAATAACGAGCAGGAGTTCGATCGATCGCAAACTCAATTTCGTCGCGATGTGTGCCGACGACTGTTTTTCCCTGATATTGTTCTGCCATACGGCGTTCTTCTATCCTCGCCAAAAAAGCCTGCTGCACTTTGCTCGGATCGTCTTCTGTCCACTCTACATTAGGTAAATATTTGACTTCTAACTGTTCGTCGCCACTAATTCTCTTATGCCAACTGTGAGCAATAGGAGCAAGTCTCTCAACTACTCTGGCGCGCCGACGAGCCACTCTCGAACCTGCTGCAGCTAACTGTTCGTCCCACAGTCTTAGTTGAGGCTCGAAACTATCAGCCGATCCTAATGATTGATCTTGTCTGACAGCACGAATCTTCTTGAGCAAAGCATTGCGTTGACGCAGCACATGATTATACTGCTGCAAAATACTGGAATATACTGGTTCTAATTGAATTAGCAACCCATCAAGCCAGCTCCTACGAGTATCTGGCGCACCTCTAACTAAGTCTAAATCCAGGCTAGAAAACTGCACCGCATTGAGAACTCCTAAAAAATCTAGCTGACGGCGTAGATTTTCTCGATTAACTGCAACAGTACGTCTTCCCTTTTTGCGAAAAATAATGCTCAACTCATTTGTACTGTAAGCTCTTTCCACAACTGCTTCTACTTGACCTGCTGTTGCTGTATCTAAAACCAACTCGCGATCGCGACTAGCACGATGACTCTTAAGACTAGCTAACAATTCTACCGCTTCTAGCAGGTTAGATTTGCCTTGAGCATTGTTCCCTACCAAGATAGTTTTTCTCGCTGTAAATTCTACCTGGCGATCGACATAATTCCGAAACGAGCGCAGGTGCAGTTTTTTCAAATACATTTATAAGCCAGAAAAAGGGAGAAATAATATTAGTAGGTTGGATTAGCGGTAGAATAACCCAACAAAACTGCTCTTCTTTTATTCAGTGGCAGAAGAAGCAAATTCTGGCTGCTGATTCATCTGCGCTAGCTTCTCTTTGTCTCTACGACGTTTTTTAGCATAAAGCTGAATGCTTGCCACCATTGTTATGACCAAACCTGCTACCAGCCAAGTAGTAAGATCCAAAGGAAGATTATTTTTAAAGACAGCTAACAATACAATCAGTACCAGCAATATAGTTGGTGCTTCATTTAAGGCTCTAAACTGCTGTCCTGTCCACTGGCATTCTCCCGCAGCTAACTGCTTCATAATTCGTTTGCAGAAATGATGATAACCAATCAACAAGAGAACAAAAGTTAGCTTAATATGCAGCCAGCTAGACTTCAAAATTTCTGGTTCAGTAGAAATTAAGCCGATTGCCATTGCCACTGTTACAATCATTCCTGGAGTGGTAATAATGCCGTAAAGGCGTTTCTCCATTAATTCGTACTGCTTGGTCAAGATAGTACGTGCAGGTTCAGATTCTTGTTCTGCTTCTGCATGATATACAAACAGGCGCACTAAATAAAACAATCCTGCAAACCACACCACGACTCCAATCAGGTGAAATGCTTTAAACCAGTAATAAGCCATAAAAAAATATCTTGATCAAAAACTATTCTATATGTGTGAGTGTATATTTTTCTGATACAACAAACCACTACTACGCAATAAAATTTTAAAGACGGACTAAACTATTTTTTATTGTTAATAAAGAGATAACGGGACTGGCCAGATTTGAACTGGCGACCTAGCGCTTCAGATTGGTGTAAGTTTCCCTACTCTCTGGACTATCTCTTCACCTTTGGTAAAGTTACCTTTAGGTGGTGGCCGTTACGTTATAGGCATTAATACTCTAAACAAATCGAGTAATTGATTCCTGATTTTTTACCTATAACTAGTCTCTGCACCTTCTCTACCAGGAAAAAATAGAGCTTGGATCACGATTACCTTGATTGCAACCTGTACAATTTTAGGCTTCCCTGAATTTGACCACATTCATTCATAAAGTTTCCTTCACAATGCCCGATGCTTCAGGAGGCGCTTGCTCTATCCTACTGAGCCACAGCCCCTTATTTATCTCACATAATAATCATAAGCTAAGACAAAAATATCAATTAATCGAGACGTTTTTGTATATAAAACTTTACTAGATTAATAAATATTGCAACATCGATTAATACTTCTGTTATCTAAAGAAATAAAACTATTATCGATTCAAGAAGATAAATCATCACACATGACAGGAGAAATCTATTTTGGCTTATTTAATACTGGCAGCAGCTACAGTACCTCAAACTGTATCTTGGAGTCCAAAAGTAGCAATTGTTATGATTGCCTGCAACATTGCAGCGATCGCTTTTGGTAAATTTACCATCAAAAATCCATCAGTAGGACCTGATATGCCTTCTCCTGCTTTGTTTGGTGGCTTTGGATTACCTGCTGTATTAGGAACTACCAGCTTAGGGCATCTTTTGGGTGCAGGCGTAATTTTAGGATTGGCTAATGCTGGCGCACTCTAGGGATTAGACGATATTTGATTATATAAATGAGCGGCTGATGAATACATTAGCTACATTTAATTATTTTTTTATTGTAGGGAGTTGGTAACCATATACTAGCTCCCATTTTTAATAGACACTGGCAAACATCACAATAGGTTTACCAAGATCCCGTTAACGAATTGCTTGTAAGTAATAATTTCTAGTGCTGTCAGACATACCAGTTCGCCCTGCCATGTCTTTGACATGAACTTCAAATAAAATTAAGGGACACTAAAAAATAGCATCCCCTTCAAACCAATGTTATTTGATTAAACTTAGCCTTGTTTGTCACGACTTTGACGACGACGATCTCGCCATTTGACTACCGAAAGGTATGAAATCCCTAAACTAAGTAGTCCTAGCAAGCCCACCGCCACCAGGAACAAAGTGTTTAATAGTTCGTTTGCGTTTGTTTCCACGATTTAGAACCCGTTACGACCCCACACAACCATTGCGATCGACCACGTAAATAAAGCCAAGATAGTAACCCAGCCTAATGTCAAAATATCCATGTCAGTATTTATTTTTTGAAATATATATTTAATTTGGCAACCATAAACCCTATCATACTTCTTAAGGGGTCTTTTGTGGTGAGGATTGTGCCTAGTTTAGTTACAGAAAGAATAGAATCGGTTAAAGCGGGATTAATTGGCGCGGGGGCATTTGCGATCGCAGAGTTGATAATTGCTTTGTTTCAAGCAACAGTGGCTCAATTCTTTCCTCAGTATAGTTTGGCTTCGATTACGCTAAACTGGGAATTGCTATTACAGTTATTTTTTGGTGCAGTCAGCGGTTTTCTGTTTGGAGTCACCTATCGTTATATTATTCGAGACGATCGCAATTCTCATCTTAGTGATGGGGCAGTATTCGCTTTTGGCTTAATTAGAGGATTGGCTTTGATCGAAAATAATCTTATTTGGTCAGAAATATTATCTTTATTATTTCTAATAACTAAAAGCATTGTCTGTTTTACAATCGCTCGTTTCATTCTGGATTTAGCTATTAGTCGCAAGTTAATCCAGCCCTTCATCTAGTAACTGAAATTATGTCCCTAAAGAGCATTGAAGTTGAACATCTGAGCAAAGTATACGGTTCGACAGTTGCCATAGAAGATATTCACTTTTCTGTAGATGCAGGGGAAATAATTGGCTTTTTGGGGCCAAATGGTGCAGGAAAAACTACCACAATGCGAATTCTAGCAGGATATCTAACTGCTACGACAGGAACAGCCAAAATTGCAGGTTACGATGTCCATCTCCATTCAATGCAGGTACGTCGTCACATTGGATATTTACCTGAAAAACCACCCTTATATTTAGATATGTCGGTAAAGCAATATCTACACTTTGTCTCAAAAATAAAAGGAATTAGATCTGGCGATCGCCAGCGTAAAGTATATAATGCAATGGTGCGTTGCCAGTTAATAGAGCGAGAAAACACTCTTATTCGCAAACTTTCCAAAGGATATAAGCAACGGGTAGGTATTGCTCAAGCAATTGTTCATGAACCGCCTGTAATTATTTTGGATGAACCAACAGTAGGGTTAGATCCACGTCAAATTATTGAGGTGCGGAATTTGATTAAGAGTCTTGCAGGAGAACATACAATTATTTTATCTACTCACATATTACCTGAAGCGAGCATGGTTTGCGATCGCGTTACGATCGTTAATCGCGGTAAAGTAGTTACGACTGATACTCCCAAAGGCTTACAGGCACAGCTAGAAATTAGTTCGGGCTATGAAGTGGATGTCTCAGGAGATATAGAGAAAATCATGCCTTTGCTGACAGAAATTCTGGGGGTAGTTCAAGTAACAATAGCAAAAAGTTCGACGATAGATCGCTCAGAATATTATTTGCTCAAGATCACCTGTAAATCTATGGCTAAAGTAGGAAAAAGCATTGCTAAACTTATCGTCAGCCAAGGATTAGAATTGCATGAATTACGTCGAACTCGCCCTAGTTTAGAAGACGTTTTCTTGGAATTAACAACAGAAGAATCTTTGCCAATCAATAATCAATGATAGTTAGTAATATTATTGCGATCGCTCAAAAAGAATTACAAAGCTATTTTGCTTCTCCTTTTGCTTACATTGTAGCGGCTTTTTTTTGGTTTATTTCTGGTTTCTTTTTTGTAGAAATATTAATCGGCAAGCAGGGAATTATTCAACAAGTTATTTTGAGAGAACAAACTGGAGTAAATCTTAGTTCTGTTGATGTAGCTACTGAGTTCATAGCCTCCTATTTTGCAATATTAGGCACTTTATCACTACTAATAATTCCTCTTTTATCAATGGGACTTTATGCAGAAGAAAAAAGACAAGGAACTTTAGAATTATTAGCAACTTCTCCGATTACCAATTGGGCTGTAGCCGTAGGTAAGCTAATTGCCGTAACATTATTATTTGTTTTTTTGCTTCTACCTTCTTTTCTTTACGAGGCGATCGCCTTTAGTGCTGCTCAACCAACTCTATCCCCTGCTATACCTTTAATAGCCCATTTAGGATTAATCATGATGGTTATGGCATTGCTGTCTATTGGAATGTTCATTTCTTCTTTAACAAACAGCAGTATTTTAGCTGCTATCTT
>Ga0115031_1003174_pt1 | contig 12236 bp, 10 predicted proteins | sample Maine_Asex4_meta_FD_87301 | JGI IMG/M metagenome (GOLD analysis project Ga0115031, IMG submission 87301) | Marine algal microbial communities from Maine, USA - Maine_Asex4_metaG | ecosystem: Host-associated > Algae > Red algae > Unclassified | place: Maine, USA | collected 2015-01-05 | reverse complement strand
TGAGGCGATTAATTTAATATTACCCCAGTTGTAGTGATTGATAGCCTTTAATCGTGCTTGATTCATCTATATTTCCTTATCTTTTATCCCTTATCTTTTATACCTTTATCAACTGTACTTGAAATACTTCTGCAAATGACTTTGCTATGTCAACTCGGACTTGTTGAACAGTAATATTAGGAACAAAATCGATTAAACTTCCCACTGGTTTATCAACAATCCCACAGGGAATAATATGCTCGAAACCACTCATGTCGGGACAAACATTTAAAGCAAAACCGTGCATCGTAATCCAGCGTTTTACTTTAATGCCAATAGCAGCAATTTTTTTTCCTTCTAGCCACACCCCTGTTAATTCGGGTACACGATCAGCCTTCAAATTATAGTTAGCAACAGTTTTAATTATGACTTCTTCCAATTGTCTGAGATACCAATGTAAATCCTGTTGATAATAACGAAGATTGAGAATAGGATAACCTACTAGCTGGTTGGGGCAATGATAAGTAACTTCTCCACCTCTTTCAATGCGATGAATTTCAAACTCACTTGCTTGGGGATCGAATTTCAAAAAATCAAGAGTTGAACCCGTCCCCAAAGTATAGACAGGAGGGTGTTCTAATAAAACTAAGATATCATCCAAGTCGGGATTATTTATTCTTTCTGCTACAAGCAATCGCTGATATGTCCAGGCTTCACTATATTGAACTAATTGATGATTATCTAATATGCAAGACCTTTTATTTTGCATTATTTCGCTATTATTATTATATTTAAACAAATGTTAACCAATGTAACAGAACATAAAAACAATTGGAATTTTTAATGTTTTCCTAGATGCAAAGTGTTAGTCTATTAGTTATAAAGCTATTAATAATACAGCATTAAATCGAGGGATTGCAAGTAATCAAAGCAAGCTGCAAACTATCCTATTAAACGAAGAATGTCTGAATCTGTAGATTTCAAATCAGTACGAGTTAAATATAAACCTAAGCCAGTTAAACGCAACTAAGCTTTAATTGTTATTAGGTAGCTTTGAATTTAATTTTGCTTTTAACTTATCATCAAATATATCGTTCCGTAGTAGATATATTGATAATACGCAAAAATTAAATAAATCAAGGTAAAAATATTAGTTTAAATTCTAAAGAGCAATTTAAATTGCCAATTTTGCAACTATAAAATTTGATTATAGATTGGCATACTTGTATACCTTACTACTGTTTAGTAAGGGTGATTTTTCTACTATATTACTAGCTTTGCAAATGTATATATGGAGAGCGCGAATATGAAGCTTTTGATCCAAGGAAATAACATTGCAGTAACAGAATCAATACATGATTACGTCGAACAAAAATTAGAAAAGGCGGTCAAACATTTTCAAAACATAACCAGTAAAGTAGATGTTCATTTGTCTGTAGCTCGCAATTCTCGGATCGAAAAAAAACATAAAGCTGAAGTTACAGTATTTGCTAATGGTACGGTGATTCGCGCTCAAGAAGGTAGTGAGAGTCTTTATGCAAGTATTGATATGGTGGCGGACAAGATTGCTCGTCAACTACGCAAGTATAAAGAAAAGCATTTGGCTAAAAATGCTCATGCTCACGTAAGGCAAGATGACATCATAGAAGATGAAACATTAATAAAGACGGAAGAATTAAATAGCGATCGCTCCCCTGAGTTGCCAGCCAAGGTAGTCCGAAGTAAATATTTTGCCATGCCACCTATGACGACAGAAGATGCTTTGCATCAACTTCAGTTAGTAGATCACGATTTCTATATGTTTCAGAATAAAGATACTGGAGAAATTAATGTTATCTACAGCCGAAATCACGGTGGGTACGGAGTGATACAGCCCCGCGATGATAGCAATGCCCGTCAGGGTGATTATCCGCATTAAGTGAGGAAATAGCAATGAGGAAGTTATGCTTGGTTTTTAGGTATAGCTTACCTATTTGAAAATAAATATCCAATTAATAAAAAGAGAGCAAGAATTTAAATCATTAACTGTCTTGCTCTCTTTTTTTGAGTATGCTCTTTAATCTAATTCAGGAATTGCCTCTTGAACTTCCGACTCTACGGCAAAATAAGGAGATTGAACTATAAAAGGAAAGCCAGCACCAGATAAGCCTTGTTTGATGCGATCGCTTGTTCCTTCAAAAACGACAAATAAAGGATTGATTTGCTCTGCTGCTTCACTGAACATATGTTGTTCGTCGATCGGCATCAACCATTCATAGTCTTGGTCTAAATATACTTGGGTTTTACGCCAGCGGTTAACCAGATCGGAAAAATCTTCTTCTGGACGATGAATAAAAACAATAATTTCTGCACCCATTTTAATTTGCCACTCTGGATCGCACATTAGAATGCCCAGATCACAAGGTATGGAAGTAGCAATTCGAGGAGTCTTAGCCTGGAGGGGATTATTAAAATCTAAGTCAGGACGGCGAATGCGAACTACAGGAAGAGGAATAGTAATTAGACTTTGCTCTGGACGACGAATGCTGGGTAAAGCTTCAAGATAAGGACGATGCTGCTTTAACAAAGCGATCGCCCCACGACGAGTGCTGTATTCTGCCAGAGAAGTCTCATAGTCCGATTGTTTAATAGACATAATGCGATCGCTTTTTATGGTTAAGCTAACTGATCGAAGATTGAGAACATTGGTAAATACATCGAGAGTAGAATTGTACCGACCAAACCCGCAATACCGACCATCATAATCGGCTCAATCATAGTGGTAAGGGCTTTTACAGCTTGTTCAACTTCATCTTCATAAAACTCTGCCACTTTCTCCATCATGGCATCCAATTCCCCTGTTTCTTCACCGATACTAATCATTTGAATTGCCAAGGCTGGAAAAACGTTTTCCTTTTGAATCGCCAACGAAATCATTCCCCCTTGCTGGATATCTGCCTTGGCTGCCATAACAGCGTTAACAATTACCTGATTACCAATGGTGTTACAGACAATGTCAAAACACTGCAGCACAGGAACACCAGAGCGAGTTAAAGTACCAAATACTCGACAAAAACGAGCAACGGCAATTTTTTCATTCAAGTCACCAAATAAAGGCATTTTCAACATAAAGCTGTCGATTTGTAACCGACCCCAAGGAGTTTTGTAATACATACGCAGCAAAAAACTGATTACAATAAATGCAACGATAGGAATCAGAACTTTCCAGCTACGAAGAATGTCGCTGATGTTTAACATAACTCTGGTGAGCAGTGGTAATTCTGCGCCTAAGCTTTCAAAAATCCCGCCGAACACAGGAATTAAGAAAATAGTCATCCCTAAAAATGCCACTACAGCAAAAATTCCTACGGTAACGGGATAAGCCATGGCTGATTTGATTTCGTTCTGCAACTTTGCCATGTCTTCTAGCAGTTTAGAAAGACGCATCAGGACTTCATCTAGTACACCACCAGCCTCTCCTGCTTCCACCATGTAGACATACAAATCATTAAAACATTCGGGATATTTACTCATAGACTCGGATAAGCCTACCCCCTGTTGCACCTCAGCACTAATTCCCAAAAGGGCTCTTTTAAGCTTAGGGTTGGGTGCTTGATCTGCAAGAATACCCAAAGAACGAACAATTGCTACCCCTGCATTGACCATTACCGAAAACTGACGGGAGAATACTGCTTTATCTTTAACGGTTACTTTAGCCAAAGCTAGTTCTAAAGCAGTCAGGTCAATTTCAAAGCCAGACTTGTTGAGCTTGCCAACAGCCACATATCTATTTTTGAGTACAAGACGAGCTTGTTCTGCTGAAGCTGCTTCAACTTTCTCTTTGAAAACCTTACCCGAATGATCTTTAACCTTTGCTGTGAATATAGACATACAATAAACCAATAATTGAGTTAAAAATAGTTGACTGAATAGTTAAGTTCGATACTCGCTTCTTAACGACGTTTAGCGTTGGCAGCCATCCCGCTCATTCCTCCAGTAAGACGCTGTAGCTCATCGGGTCGAGAACTTTTGGCAATTCCCTCTTCCATACTGACAATGCCTTTTTTAACTAGGTCAGCTAAGGCTTGTTCCATAGTTTGCATATTCATTTTTGCCCCTGTTTGAATAGATGAATACATTTGGGCTGCTTTACCTTCACGGATTAAGTTAGCGATCGCCGGTGTAACCAGCATGATTTCCTGTGCCATGATTCGTCCAAATTCCCCAGGCTTAGGATTTTTCTTTTTGGCTAAAGTTTGGCTAAAAACGGCAATCAAAGAGTTAGATAGCATGGCTCTAATTTGAGCCTGTTGACCAGCAGGAAAAACGTCAATAATACGATCAACTGTTCCTGAAGCCGAGTTGGTGTGTAGAGTGCCAAATACTAAGTGACCTGTCTCTGCTGCGGAGATCGCCAAAGAAATTGTTTCTAAATCTCGCATTTCTCCTACAAGAATGATATCTGGATCTTCCCGTAACGCAGCCTTGAGAGCATTAGCAAAGCTTTTTGTATCTTCTCCTTTTTGTCGTTGATGAAAAAGACTTTTAATATTGTCAAAAACATATTCAATTGGGTCTTCTACGGTAAGAATATGTTCCCCTCTAGTACGATTAATTAAGTCCAACATTGCGGCTAAGGTAGTAGTCTTACCCGAACCAGTCGGACCTGTTACCAAAACCAGTCCTCTTGGTCTTTCGGTGATGTTTCTGACTACATCAGGTAAACCTAGCTGATCGAAATTAGGAATCTTAGAAGACAATGCCCTCAAACAAGCAGCGTAACAACCGCGCTCTTTATAAACATTGACCCGAAAGCGAGCTAAACCTTTTACTCCATAAGCACAATCTAACTCCCAATGTTGCTCTAGCTCTTTTCTTTGGGTGTTGTTCAGCATGCTAAAGATTAATCTTTGGCACTCTTGGGGGCTAAGATCTTCTCCAATAGGGGTCAGCTTACCGCTAATACGAAAGTAGACTGGCGCACTAGCCTGGACGTGCATATCAGAGCCTCCCATCTCTACCAACTGTTCCATCAAATCTTCGATCATCAAATCCATATTCTTTTCCTCTCTAAAGTTTAAAAAAGCGGCTCGAACAAAAATGTCTGTAATGGGTTGCTATTTAAAACGGGGAGTCATACAGTAGGGACAGTCTAACCATTCAGGCTGTAAATCTGCGCTACAGGTAACACAAGTCAGACCACTCTTTTGCTTGGCTTTTCTTTCCGCTTCTAAACCAGAGTCAGTAAACGTCACGCGATCGACTTCCTCTAGGGTGGTATGACCTTCTTTGACTAGATTTAAGCTGTATGCCAAAATCGTAATCATTCCTTCTTCGACTGCTGTTTCCTTAATGCGATCGGTGTTCGCCCCTTCGTTGACTAGAGCCTGTAATTTTTCTGAGTTTTTCATTACTTCGTAAACACCAACCCTGCCTTTGTAGCCAACTCCGCCACACTTGCTACATAAACATCTATTAGCTTTTGCCTGAGCAATTTCCCCTGCACTTAAAGTATTCGCTTTATAAAAAGTAACTTCCTCTTCATTAGAAGCAGATAAACCATATCGGGATAATTCATCGCGAGTAGGATTATAAGCAATACGACATTCACTACATACGCGACGCATTAATCGTTGAGCCAGAACTCCGACCAAAGCACCAGAGATCATGAATGGTTCTACTCCCATTTCATCTAAACGGGCGATCGCGCCAGCAGCATCGTTGGTGTGGAGGGTGGTTAATACTAAGTGACCTGTTAGTGCTGCCTCAATGGCTGTTTTAGCGGTTTCTGAGTCTCTAGTTTCACCTACTAGGATTACATCAGGATCCTGTCGTAAGAAAGCCCTTAGAATTGAGGCAAAGTTCATGCCTTTTTCACGAATTACCTGTACCTGAGTAATACCATCAAGAGAGTATTCAATCGGATCTTCAGCGGTACTAATATTGATATCAGGACTATTTCTTTCGGCTAATACAGAGTAAAGACTGGTAGATTTACCCGAACCAGTAGGACCTGTCACTAAAATCAGACCAAAAGGTTTTTTCGCCATATCCCTGACGATTTCCAGAGTGGCATCGTGAGAGATAAGTTTATCTAAACCTAGTTGAGTAGCCGAGTTGTCTAAAATCCTAAGTACAACTTTTTCTCCGTAACGACTGGGCAGAGTATTAACTCGAAAATCTACCTTCCTGCCCTGGAACATACGGCGAATCTTACCATCTTGAGGCAAGCGTTTTTCGGCAATATCTAACTCAGCCATGATTTTGAAACGAGCTATTACCGCAGGAATAATTTTCTTGGGCATCTTGTCAAAAGGCTGCATCAAAACACCATCTTTGCGATAGCGGATTTTCAATCCTTCTTCTTGAGGCTCAACATGAATATCAGAGACTCCATCCTGTAATGCCTTTGCCAGAATCTTATTAACTAGAGTAATAATCGGTGCTGCTTGAGCTTCACTAGCTGCCCCTAAATCATCCGCAACCTCATCATCTGCTTCTTCTAAGTTAAAATCAAAATTATCTAAATCTAAAGAAACGTCAACATTGACTGCCTGTTTTTTGGCGGTTTCTTTCTTGACCTGTTCATCTAAAAACTGATCGATTAGCTGTTGATAATCATCCTGAGTAATTACCTGCCGTTTTAATTTAATTCCTTTAGGTCGTAATATACGATTGAGGTCGTCTTGAGCCTCAAGGTTCTCAGGATCTACCATCGCTACCAGCAAAGCAGGTTTGTCTCCCTCTTCTTGACGGATTGGAATCAACCGATAACGACGACAGATGTCCAAAGGAATTAGAGAATTGATCAATTCCTCCATCTGATTGTCGGCAAACTTGTCAGTTTCGACTTCTGGATCTACAGACTCTACTCCATAAAGAATTTTAAGTTCAAATAAATGGTGTTTCTTATATTGACGTAACAACTCTGGAGGTAGCTGTTTTCCCGTAGCAGACTCTAGAATATTTACTAGAGATTGACCCGTTTTACGGCTTTCAGCTAAAGCCTTTTGCATTTTATCGCCATCGATAAAGCCTTTTTGTACCAGTTGGTTGCCAAAGGGGGACAGGTTACTTCGTAGGGCGATCGCCCGAGTTTTTTTAGAAGAGGAGGAATAAGCCATAAAATGTAAAAATATCTCAGTCTCGTTCTTTAGTGTTCCCCAAAGTTTTCCCAAAGTTTCAACTAGTCTCGACAAAACATTATTTTTGTCCTAAATTCAAACAGTTTTAGAGCTATTAAGACAATTTTTTAGTTAAATATTTAAATTTCAACTAAAGCTGTTAGTTAACATAGATAATGCAATATCCTATATTTTGTATGTGAAGTGATAAATGTTCCTATGAGTGAAGAGCAACAGACACCAGAAATGGTATCCAACAACCCAGAAGTTGAACCTACTGAAAATTTGGTAGACAGTCCAGAGTCAGACCAAGAGACTACTGTAAACCCAACAGTATCAGAGGAAGCTGATTTGGAAGTAGCAGAAAATGACGGCGAAGTTTCTTCTGAACAGGAAGAGATTTTTGCTGCTTTTCAACAAGAAAACTCTAATCTTAAACAGCTTTTAGACGAAAAAAGCTCCCAGGCAGAACTAACAAAGGCGCAATACGCTAGATTAGCTGCTGATTTTGAGAATTTTCGTCGCCGAACTACTAAAGAGAAAGAACATTTAGAATCACAGGTTAAAAAAGATGTAATTACTCTTTTATTGCCAGTAGTTGACAATTTTGAGCGAGCTAGAACTCAGCTGAAGCCTGAAAGCGATGGAGAAAAGGCACTCCATGGTAGCTATCAAGGTGTTTATAAAACCTTGGTAGAGTGTCTCAAGAAAATGGGAGTCTCGGCAATGCGTCCTGAAGGACAAGAATTCGATCCCAACTTTCATGAAGCAATGTTGCGAGAACAAACAGACGATCATCCTGAAGGAACTGTTATTGAACAGCTAATGCGGGGGTATGTCTTAGGAGATACAATCTTGCGTCATGCCATGGTTAAAGTTGCTGTTCCAATTGAACCTGTGATAACTTCGGAAGAGAAAAACACAGAAGAAGAACCACAGGAAAATAATAATTTATAATCCTACGATTAAGAATTGCCTCACAACCAAGACTTTGCAAGGGATATATTAATTTCGGCATTGAAATATGCCGATTGATTAATTTATTTGATTTTGCTGTCAACTTCTTTAAATCTATAGAAAAATGAAAATTACTGCCTAAGCACTATGGCAAAAGTTATCGGTATTGACCTGGGAACTACCAACAGTTGTGTTGCTGTGCTTGAGGGAGGCAAGCCTGTAGTCATTGCCAACTCTGAAGGTGCGCGAACAACCCCAAGTATGGTGGCATTTGCCAAAGGTGACACTCGCTTAGTGGGTCAACTAGCAAAAAGACAATCAGTTACGAACGCTCAAAATACTGTTCATAGTATTAAACGCTTTATTGGTCGCAGATGGGAAGATACAGAAGAAGAGAGGTCGCGTACTCCTTACAAATGTGTTTCTGGTCGAGATGATACTGTAGACGTTAAAATTGGCGATCGCAATTTTACTCCCCAAGAAATTTCGGCAATGATTCTGCAAAAGTTAAAAGCCGATGCAGAAAGTTTTTTGGGGGAAACCGTAACAGAAGTCGTAATTACTGTTCCTGCATATTTTACGGATGCTCAAAGACAGGCAACGAAAGACGCTGGGACAATTGCAGGATTGGAGGTACTACGCATTGTAAATGAGCCTACGGCTGCTGCATTAGCCTATGGCTTGGATAAACAAGACCGAGAAGAGCATATTCTAGTTTTTGATTTGGGAGGCGGTACTTTTGATGTCTCTATTCTACAGCTAGGTGGGGGTGTTTTTGAAGTAAAAGCCACTTCAGGAAATAATCATCTTGGTGGTGACGATTTTGATAACGTCATTGTTCGCTGGATGATCAAAGCTTTTTATGCTCAAGAAGAAATTGATTTAAGAAGCGATAAAATGGCATTACAGCGGATGCGAGAAGCAGCGGAAAAAGCCAAAATAGAGCTTTCAGTTGCTCCTAGCACTTCGATCAATTTGCCATTTATTACTGCCGATGAGACTGGACCTAAACACATAGAAATGGAGTTAAGCCGGGCTAAATTTGAAGAACTATCTAAAGAGCTGATTCAAAAAACTCTCGATCCTGTTAAGCTGGCACTCAAAGATGCTGACTTGCAGCCAGAAGAAATAGACCGCATTATTTTGGTAGGCGGTTCTACCCGTATTCCTGCTGTTCAAACAGCAATCAAGACTATCTTTGATGGAATGCAGATAGATCGCTCGGTTAATCCAGATGAGGCAGTTGCTGCGGGTGCCGCAATCCAAGGTGGTGTCTTAGGTGGTGAAGTTGAAGATGTCTTACTATTGGACATTACTCCCCTTTCACTTGGTTTGGAAACCTTGGGAGAAGTATTTACTAAAATTATTGAAAAGAACACCACCGTTCCCACTAGCAAGTCACAAATCTTTTCTACTGCCGCAGATGGTCAAACTAGTGTAGAAATTCATGCCCTCCAAGGGGAAAGGGCAATGGCAAAAGATAACAAAAGTTTGGGAAAATTCTTGCTGACAGGAATTCCTGTTGCCCCTAGAGGAATGCCTCAAATTGAAGTTTCTTTTGAAATTGACGTCAATGGCATTTTACAAGTTTCGGCTCAAGATAAAGGTACTGGCAAACAGCAAGGAATTACTATTGGTAATACTGGGGGATTAAGCTCTAACGAAGTCGAGAAGATGCGTTTAGAAGCAGAAAACTATGCCGAACAAGATCGCCGTAACATTGAATTGGTTAAATTGAAAAATCAAGCTGAAAACTTAATTTATAATTACGATTCAACTTTGAGCGAACAGGGAGATCTTATTCGTGACGAACTCAAAGCTAAAATTGCTAAAGTTAAGGAGGAATTCAAAATAGCCTGCAACAATCCTCACAGCACAATGAGCGAAATTAATGGTATTTTGGAAAAACTGCGTCAGACATTGCTAGAAATTGGTACAGATGTCTATCAACAAAGGAATTCAGAATCTGATAACTCATTTATGTTTGATGAGGATGATTTTGCTGATGCTAGAACCGAAATGGATATTGCTAAAGACAGTAGTGTAAAAGCTGTCGTTAGTGTTTCCAACGATGCCAATATAGAAGGTGGAGATGATTTGGGTTTAGATGATACTTCTTTTGATGATTATGAATCAGTAGATTAAAATCGCTTAAACTGTAAAAATTATATATTCTATCCAAATAAGATTACTCTTGTTTAGATCAAAGCTAAGGCAAAGGACTCTTAGTAGTAACCGTACTATATTTTCTAGTTATGATTTTGCTAAAGTACAATCAACAAACCATAGGAAAAAACTGAGATTTTATGGCAGGGGACTACTATCAAATCCTGGGGGTATCCCGCGATGTAGATAAGGATGAATTGAAGCGTGCTTATCGTCGTTTAGCTCGCAAATATCATCCCGATGTCAACAAAGAAGCGGGAGCGGAAGAAAAGTTCAAAGAAATTAATCGTGCTTACGAAGTTCTTTCAGAGCCAGAAACTCGTTCTAGGTATGACCGCTTTGGTGAAGCAGGAGTAGGTGGAGCAGCAGGCGCGCCTGGTGGCTACGACTACAGTGACATGGGCGGATTTGCCGATATCTTTGAAACTATATTTAGTGGATTTGGCGGTGGCGTAGGTACTAGTGGTGGTCAATCTCGGCGTCGTAATGGTCCTGTTCGGGGAGACGATTTAAGATTAGACCTTAAATTGGATTTTCGTGAAGCTGTTTTCGGTGGGGAAAAGCAAATTAAGATTCCTCATCTAGAATCTTGTAATACCTGTGATGGTTCAGGAGCAAAGCCAGGCACAGGAGCAAAAACTTGTGGAACCTGCAACGGTGCTGGTCAAGTAAGAAGAGCTACTCGTACTCCCTTTGGTAGTTTTGCGCAGGTAGCTGCCTGTACAGCCTGTAACGGTACTGGACAAGTTATTGAAGAGAAGTGTAGTACTTGTCATGGTGCTGGTCGTCTACAAGAGACTAAGAAGCTAAAAATTACTATCCCCCCAGGTGTAGATAATGGAACTCGCTTAAGAGTCTCTGGAGAAGGAGATGCTGGAATGCGTAGCGGTACGCCAGGAGATCTCTACGTTTACTTGTTTGTCGAGTCTGATAAAGAATTTACTAGAGAAGGTATTAATATCAGATCACAAATCACTGTGAGCTATCTACAGGCGATTTTGGGCTGTACTTTGGAAGTAAATACGGTAGATGGAACGGAAGAATTGACTATTCCTGCGGGGACTCAACCGAATACGATACTTACCTTGGAGAATAAGGGTGTACCTAAGTTGGGAAATCCAGTTAGTCGAGGTAATCATTTAATTACGATCAAGATTAATATACCCACTAAAATAAACTCTGAAGAAAGAGATTTGTTAGAAAAACTCGCTACGGTGCGAGGGGAAGCTACGGGTAAGGGTAGTAAGGAAGGATTTTTGGGAGGTTTATTCCAGAAATGAACCCAATTGACCCCCTCAAAGGTACGGATAATGCTACCTCGAAATTAGCAGATGCTCATCTGGATTTGCGGGGTACTCCTTGTCCAATTAATTTTGTTCGTACCAAGCTTCGTTTGGAACAAATGTCTCCTGGATCTTTATTGGAAGTATGGTTGGATGGAGGAGAACCAATTGAGCAAGTGCCTGATAGCCTTAAAATGGAAGGCTATCAATTAGAAGCTTTAAATGAACAAGACGGCTTCTTTTCTTTATTAGTCCGTCGTCCTGCAATATCGTGAATGATATTGACAAAGTGTTTTCAAGCAGCGATCGCCATGAGAACGAAAGCTTGATAGGAACTGTGGTGGCTGTTCAAGCTAATTTCTATCAGGTTAAGCTGGAATTTAAAGTCAATCAAACTCAATTTTTACTTTGTACTCGTCGTACCAGATTAAAAAAAATTGGGCAAAAAGTTATGGTTGGCGATCGCGTTTTGGTAGAAGAACCAGATTGGCAAGATAGTCGTGGTGCAATCGCTCAGGTTTTGCCTCGTACTACGGAACTACAGCGTCCTCCTGTAGCCAATGCTGACATTATTTTATTGGTTTTTGCCGTAGAAGAACCTGCTTTAGATCCTTGGCAACTAAGTCGCTTCCTCGTCAAAGCAGAGTCTACAGCCTTGCAATTGTGTTTATGTTTGAATAAGTGTGATTTAATTACGACTGCGCAACAGCTACAGTGGCAGCAGCGTTTAGAAGCATGGGGTTATAAT
>Ga0115031_1003173_pt1 | contig 12236 bp, 12 predicted proteins | sample Maine_Asex4_meta_FD_87301 | JGI IMG/M metagenome (GOLD analysis project Ga0115031, IMG submission 87301) | Marine algal microbial communities from Maine, USA - Maine_Asex4_metaG | ecosystem: Host-associated > Algae > Red algae > Unclassified | place: Maine, USA | collected 2015-01-05 | reverse complement strand
GCGTAGTCTAGCAGCTAACTTAGGTTTATTTGCCTTAATTGCGATCGCCGTAGCTGGAGGAACTTTTGCGACAGGGTTTGCGGTAATTTCTAGCCTATTGCGGTCGCGCTCAACTCCGACTCAGCAAGCAGAAGTCAATCCTCCTCGTCGTCAGCCAAGTATTTTTCAAACTCCTGAGGAGAAAGAAGATTCGGACAAAGTTGCAGAGAACGAATCAGAACTCAAAGACGATAAAGTTAAGCAGAAGAAGCTCAAAAAAATTCTCACCGATGTTAGAAGAGAGAGTGAAAATGCACCAGCAGAAAAAACAGAAGCTAAAAAGGAGTCAAAAACTCTAACTAAAATTGATGTTGATACCGCATCAGAAATTAATATTCCTATTTTGACCACAGGAACATCTGAGAGTCAGTTAGTAAGTACTTTAGGCAAACCTAGCTCGGAGCGAAAAGGATGGCAGCCTAACAGTAAAGTTTTAGTCTACTATGACGTAGTCCCCGATCGCGTCAATCTCAGCTATCAAGCAGACGATACGGGAAAAATTCGTCAAACCGATATAGCTTTAAATTCATCTGTCAGTTTGGGGGCAATGCAGCAAACTCTAAGCAAAATGCTGGGTGCAGAAGCATCTCCTGATATTAAAGACAAACTGCGGAGTGTTTATAACCGCCAGACAAACTTTAGCTTCTTCAAACTTAGCAATTTGGAAGGAAAAGTACAGCGAGATAGCAAAGATAGGGTCACCATCTCTGTTTGGGAAAGAGGGTTTCAGTAGAATTTCCAAGATTAGAGATATGGCGTATTGAAAGAGATTAAGGAGCGATCGCAACGAACTGTCTCGCAATTTTTAAATTTACCCATTGTCATGCTGACTTCTCGTAGTAATGAAAAGCATCGCAAGCTAGCAATGAATTTAGGTGCTTCGGCATATTTCTCCAAGCCTTACAATGAAAAAGAACTACTAGATGAATTTGCCGAACTTATTAATCAGTAATCAGTAATTACTCATGATTCAATTTTAAGTTCCAAACCAAATTCCAATGGCTCATAACCAATATCTATACCTTCTTTTTCTACTTCTCCCCGAATTTTATTGAACATTTCTAAACCATCGGGACGCAGAATCACAATTAAATACTGTTCATCTTTGTTGGCTTTGAGATTGGCAATAGTTTTTCTTAAGGGCGACTTTTCATCATACAAATCTGCTCTAGGTGCAAATTCTTTACTAGGATGCAGCACAAAACCATCTTTACGACATTCAATATATAGAGGAGTCTTTTTCTTATTTGCTCCTTTGGCATCCTCGTCTGTCTTGGCTACTACAACCGCCTCTTGAGGTTCAAGAGCCTGAGTGGTCATAACAATAATTAATAGAATGAGAGTACCAATGGTACAGGCTAAAACAGAAATGAATGGAAATAGTTCTACTTCCGTTTGCCTTTTTCGATATGTATTCCGCCGAACCATAAATATAAATAGCTGATTAAGAATCTTTACGGTTGTCTTGCTCGACTATAGTAATAGTCCGAGGTTTATTTAATTGTCGGAGAATGGGTTGAAGTTGTGCCAAATTGTCTTTGACAGCGTTCAGAACATTTTCTAGTTGAGCAGTTTTTTCTAAAGAAGTAAAGCTTCGTTCTAAACCCTGCTGTATATGCTGAAAATCAGACATTTTCTGGGTAGCAAGTTCCAAAGAGCCGACTCTATTTTCTAAAACTTTAGCAGCATTCTCTAGCTGTTGACTAATCCCCTGAGTTTGAGCGTTCAGATCCTTTGCTACTGCCATGTTACTGCCTCTAATTTCCTCAATAATAAATTTGATCTGTTCTACTAGCTGTTGATTTGTTCGCTGTTGTTGAGCAAAAAAGCCCAAAAACTCCTCGCGATCGCTATTTGTCTGTCGTCTAATATCGTTGACTTGGGAAATTACCTGGGAGCTAACGTCCTGTACTTTGCTAATCTCTGAGATAAATCCTGTAGATAAACTCTTTGCAGCATGTTCTGCGTAAGTACGGGCTGGCTGTATTAAGTCTTGAGGATTGGGGAAGTTTTCTCGAATTGCCCCCTTGACTGCTTGATTAATTGTGTCTGGATCTAGCTGCTCACTCTTCTTTCTGAGGCGAGGCAACAGTTTGTCGTTGATAAAAACGTCAATACCCAACAGTAGTTTTGATTCATAGCGTTCTACCAACACCAGAGGAATCATAATCAAGACGCTAAGAAACAAAGCAAGCAACGTAGTATCAAAAGCTAAACCCAGATTAGTCGTAACATTACCAATACCTCCTTTAATTGCTTCTACATCTCCCGAAGTTTCCAAAACCTGAGAAAAACCGCTTACTGCTCCACTAATACCAATAACTGTACCCACAAAACCTAATAAGGGAATTGCCCAGATAAAGATGCGGGGAATACTATATGAAGACTCAGAAGCAGATAAATAAAATGCTGAATCGTCTAGGGCAAATTCGTTGGCAGAGGCTCGATCTCTACTTTTAATATAGGCTTTTAGGATACGTCCACAGCGCAAAGCAACTAAATTACCATCTTTCATCAGTCTTTCTTGGAAATAGCTTACCTCATGAGATTCTGGTCTATCCAAGGGAATATGATCGGCAATCCATATTTTGCCTAGAGCATCGTATTCTTGTCTTAAAACCCAAAACTTCAAAGCGGTGAAGGCAATTACCAAAGAAGTAAACGCAACCACTATAATTTGCACAAACTGAGCAGATCCTTGGTCATATAGTAGCTTGCCAATATAAGATTCTCTCAATCCTGGAATTAGTCCCACCACAAGATAAGTCACTAGAAAAATTACTGCTGCGATCGCACTTAGCAGTCGGGAATCTACTTCTAATTCTTGACGTTTAGAATTTCGAGAACGAGGTTTTTTAGGTTTATTAGGTCTAAACTTGCTCATATTGATTTTTAGATGTTCAGTTATGGTTGGCTGCGCGTTTTTTGCTCTTCAGTCTTCTGTCTGTCAGTAATAGCTTATCCATCAGTCTCCAGTCAACTTAGATGTTGCTCATTTACTTTTTATCAAGAGTAGCTTTCAAGTTTGATTTAAACTCTTATTCTACATACCAAACTGAAGTAAAAATACTGAAAACAATATAGGTTTAAAATATAAACAATTAACATTGTAACTACTTAATAAAGCTGCATTACCGAGGTTTGATATAGACTGAATTAGTTTAAATTAAGCCTTTTGCCCCAGACCATAAATTTTGACTTTGCCAACTCAATAGTCGATTTTAAATCTGATTTATATATCTATATAAGCTGTAAATTTAAATTTAAAAACAAATTCACCTAAAAATTGTAAGAATCAGCTTATATATTTAAAAGATAGTTTGTCGAACAAATTAAGCAGGTTTAGGTGAAGTAAGTATTGTAGAGCTTTACCTCACCTGAACTTAGCTGCTTTTCGTCATGAATAATGAATTTAAAATTCTGGAAAATCTCTAGAAAACATGGATATTAAAAATTCTAAAGCTAGCAAAATTTTGATTAGCTTTAGAATTTTTAATATAATAAACGTGGCTAGATTGTAAATTACGTGGTACCATTTGATACATTACAGGAGAAAATTCGGACTATCCTGTATGAGTACCAATTTTTTGGTACATTACAGTTCGTGGGACTCCAAAGGTGTCGGTAATGGTTATTACTTGATGCCTTTTTCTTATGATATGTTATTTATAATCATATGAACATCTTATAGAAAGTAACTATAAATATCATCAGTAATTTAACTGAATTATTCATAATACTTCAGCCATTATGCTTACATTGAGTTGCTTACATTATAACAGCAGTAAAACAGAGCCTGGTCGTTTATATAGTCAGTGCCTCTTTATTTAGTTATATTTGGATACAATAAGCAAAGATCGCATCTATAATAAATAATATTATTTGTGTCTAAAAATTTTTCAGGCAGTCAACCTAGCGAGTCTACTTTTGATAAACAGATTATTGGTTGGCGAGAAAATGTAAGCTTGCCCCAATTAAATATTGACTGTGTTAAAGCAAAAATTGATACGGGAGCTAGGTCTTCTGCTCTCCATGCTTTCAAAATCCAAGAGTTAATTGTTGATAACAAAACAATTATTCGTTTTCAAGTCCATCCAAGACAGCGTGACGATAAAACGATAGTTACTAGCGAAGCGGAATTATTAGAATATCGAAAAGTCAAAAACTCTGGAGGAATAACTCAACTTAGACCTGTGGTCAAAACTGTTGTTCAGCTCAAAGAGCAAAAATGGACAATTGAACTGACCCTGACTAATCGAGACGTAATGGGTTTTCGGATGCTTTTAGGACGACAAGCAGTTCGTAATAAGTTTTTAGTAGATCCTGGACGATCTTTTCTACAAAGCGATCTCAAATAGCACAATTAAGATATAGTCCAAAGCAAAAAAACGCAGTTCGTTACAACACATGAAGATAGCAATTCTTTCTCAAAATCCTGCTCTTTATTCCACTAGACGTTTAATTGAAGCAGGAGAAGAACAGGGACACGAAATAAGAGTAGTAGATTACCTGCGTTGCTATATGAATATTACGTCTAAAAAGCCTACTATAGTTTACAAGGGTAAGCCTTTAGAAAATTTTGATGCCATTATTCCTCGCATCGGCGCATCAAGAACTTTTTATGGCACTGCGGTAGTAAGGCAATTTGAAGTAATGGATGTTTTTAGTCCCAATCAGTCCCAAGCTATTTCTCGCAGTCGAGATAAATTGCGATCGATGCAAATTCTAGCTAGAGAAGGAGTTGGCTTGCCCATCACGGGATTTGCTCATGATGCTCAAGATATTGATGGCTTGATTGAAACAGTTGGTGGTGCGCCTTTGGTGATTAAGCTACTAGAAGGCACACAAGGCATTGGTGTAGTCTTAGCAGAAACCTATCAGGCAGCAAAATCAGTTATTGAGGCGTTTCGTGGTTTAGATGCTAATATCCTAGTCCAGGAATTTATCAAGGAAGCGGGAGGAGCAGATTTACGCTGTTTTGTTATTGGCGATCAGGTGATTGCGGCAATGAAGCGACAGGGTGCAGAGGGGGAATTCCGCTCTAATCTTCATCGTGGAGGGAATGCTCAAAAAATAGATTTATCCCCAGAAGAAACAGATACGGCAGTTAGAGCAGCCAGCGCAATGGGATTAAAAGTGGCGGGAGTCGATTTATTGCGCTCCAATCATGGTCCAGTGGTTATGGAAGTCAATTCCTCTCCTGGGCTAGAAGGAATAGAGAAAGCAACAAAAATTGATGTAGCAGGAAAAATCATTGAATTTGTGGCTCAAAATGCTGTACCCGAAGATGGCAAACCCTCTGCAAGCAAACCTTTTTATTAAATATTAATTAACTAGAAACTTAGTGTCTGACAGTAGGATTGAAATTGCCAAAGAAATAATTGCTCCAGGACAATTGCGGCGTTTTGAATTGCCCGTTAGTCGTCTAGCGACGAAGACTTTAGTATCTCTTCCCGTAACGGTAGTTAATGGCGTTGAGCCTGGTCCAAAGCTGTGGCTGAGTGCAGCTATTCATGGTGACGAAATCAACGGGGTAGAAATCATTGCTCAAGTATTAGGACGAATAAATCCTCAAAAATTAAAGGGGACGATTATTGCAGTTTCTATTGTTAATGTGTTTGGTTTCATCGAACAATCTCGCTACCTGCCCGACCGCCGCGATTTAAATCGCTCATTTCCAGGATCAGAAAGCGGTTCTTTAGCTTCTCAGTTAGCTAACCTATTTATGCGAGAAATTGTCGATCGCAGTACTCACGGTATCGATCTCCATACGGCAGCAGTCCACCGCGTCAATTTACCTCAAATTCGCGCTAATTTGTTAGACGAAACCACCTACCGCTGTGCTAAAGCCTTTGGCGCACCATTGATGATTCATGCCAAAACCATATCAGGTTCTCTGCGTCATGCGGCTACGAAAAAAGGTATTCCTGTTTTGCTTTATGAAGCAGGAGAAGCCCTTCGTTTCGATCCTCTGGCTATTGAAGTCGGTATCAAGGGCATTATGCGAGTAATGAATTGTCTGGAGATGTATCAAGACGATTCAATAACCCCTGCTAAATCTTTAAAAAGCAGCAGCAGCAAATGGATGAGAGCGACCTGTGGTGGCATATTTCACTTAGAAGTTAGCTTGGGCGAAAAAGTAGCAAAAAAACAGGAATTAGGCTTTATTACTAATGCTTTTGGTGAAAACAGAGTCTCCGTAAAAGCCAGCGTTAGCGGTATTGTCATTGGCTATACCCAAAATCCATTGGTCAACCAAGGTGACGGCATTATTCACTTGGCGATAATTTAAATTTAATAGAGTTACTAATTAATTTTTTTATATTTGTCTGTAATATATCTGAGACAATGTAATAAATAACAACTCGACAACCCTCGCTCTTCGATGGCAAAAAAAATCTGGCTGCTAGCTATTTCTCTCTTATTAAGCTTTGTAGTAACGACAAATTGGCATAGAATTCCCTCAACTGCATCAAGCTATTCTGGGCAGAATAGAGAGCATACCATCGTGATTGGCTATAGCAACTGGGCTGGTTGGTGGCCTTGGGCGATCGCCGAATCAGAAGGATTATTCGCCAGGCATAATATTAAAGTTGAGCTTAAGTGGTACGACGATTACTCTAAGTCCATGGAAGATCTAGCCGCAGGATACATAGATGGTAATTGTCAAACTCTCAATGACACTATCAGTTTTGCGGTGGATGCAGTTAAAGGAGAAGTCGTAGTCTTAGTCAACGATAATTCTGCGGGAAATGACAAAATTATTGCAGCATCAGGAATCAATTGGATTAGGGACTTAAAAAATAAGCAAGTTGCGATCGAAGCAGGGGTAGTAGATGATTTTCTGTTGACTTTGGCATTGGAAAAAGCAGGAATGTCTCGCGACGATGTCAAAATTCTTGATGTGGAGACAGGGGCAGCAGTAGAAGCTTTTGCTGCGGGTCAAGCAGATGCAGTAGGCGCATTTCCGCCATTTTGGTTAAGGGCATTAGATCGAGAAGGCGCACAAGAGATAGCTTCTTCTGCCGATTTTCCTGGGGCAATTCCCGATCTTCTGGTGGTAACTCAAGAATTAGTTCAAAAACAGCCCGAACAAGTCCAAGCCTTGACCGATACTTGGTTTGATATCATTGACTTCATGTCGAATAATCCTGCTAGGGCAGATGAGATTATGGCAAATAGGGCAGGGGTTAGTTATGAACAAATGCAGTTGTTTAAAGCAGGAACAAAAATTTTTAGCCTAGAGGAAAACCTAGAGGCATTTAGTCAAGGCAACAATATGAAGCACATGTCCTACGCTGCTCAAGTAATCACCGATTTTCTGCAAAATAAACTCAAAGTAATTGATAAACAGCCAAATTTAGCTAAAATATTTAATCAAAGTTTTGTAAAAGCTCATGCCACCAAGTAATTCTTCAGAAACAACTTCGGCAATTAAAAATCATAGACATATCTGTCCCAAATGTGGTTTTGAGAATCATATTTCTGCTGTTTATTGTGAGATTTGCTTTTATCCTCTAGACACTGCTAAATCTTTAATTAAACAACCCCCAGATCCAAAACCGCAAAGGGTAGAAAAAGCTGAATCTAGTCCACCTCCTCCCAGCTTGAGTCAAGAATTACGTCAACCAGGCGTAATCAGTGGTTTAGCAGTTTTAGCTTTTGCGATCGCTCTTTGGATTAATTATTTTGTAGATCGCCGACCTAGGTATTTGATTTCTTCTATCAAAGGTAATGAGATCGCCCTCTATAACTCTATGGCTCAGGTGAAAGCAGTCCCTAATGGTTTATTTAGCTATGGTGGTGCGCTGTACTTTGCTTCGTTGGTGTCTCATGGCATGAATGACGCTATTTTAGAGAATCATTCTCACTTTGGTTTGAGATATACCAAGCCGAAAAACCATGATTCAAGCTATGCTAACGGTATCAAAATGCTGTTGGAGGGGGAACTAAGTTTTGCTTTTAACGGTCGTTCTTTGACCGATCTAGAATATTCTCAAGCTAATTTACGAGGAATTAATCTTCAACAAATTCCTCTAGCTATTGACGGCATTGTTTTTTATGGCAATCAAAGTGCGGCGGTTAATGGCTTAAGTCTAAATTCAGTCCAAGATATTTTTACAGGCAAAATTACTAGCTGGCAAGAATTGGGCGGGGCAAATATACCTATTATTCCAGTTATGTTGACTCCTGAAAATATTGAAATTTTGGGTTTAGATAACCCTAATAATATTCCTCAAGCAACTCAATACGTTGATAATTATACTCAAGCTTTGCGTAGAGTAATTGCTACACCAGGAGCGATATCTTTTGGTTCTGCTTCTTTGGTTCAAAAGCAACAGCTAATCAAAGTATTTGGTTTAGCTGAAGAGAATTCAACTAACTATATTGCTCCCTTTTCCGCTGCTGGCGAACCTAATTTAGAACTGTTTAAAAACGGTAGCTATCCTCTGACACGACGTTTATTTTTAGTAGTTCGCCAAGACGGAACACCAGACCAATTAGCAGGAAAAGCTTATGCAGAGATGCTGCTCTCCAATCAAGGTCAAGACATAGTCGAGCAGTCTGGATTTGTTCCCCTATACAAAGATCAATAAATCAATTTTAGTGCGCTTGAGCCATCTGCTTGAGATCTTCGGTCGAAACGCAACGACGTTCAGAACAGTAAGCCATTAAGCTAACGCCGTTGAGCATTTGGACTGTGCTAACTCTAACTCTAAAGTCATCAGTAAGAAACCAACAGCGTTCTTGTCCCTGGTTATTATCGTAATCGGTATTGATGGTGAGAATGCCGTCTTCGCCAAACCAGTAACGGCTAATTACGGGCAAACCATCAACGTAGCCCTTATTGCGAATCAACTTACCACTACGTCCTGTTTCGTCATCAGGCACATCAATTAAAATCGCTGCATAATTAGGATTTGGTTCTTTTTCTTCCAAATTATCCTGCCAGCTAAAACTGCCACCGCCTTTTGCTAGAGCAGGATCTATTTTCTGTACCTGACAAACTTCTTTAACTCTGGGGTCGTTTAATTCAACCACTTTGACAATTAGGTTGGACTCTCCCGATTCATCACTGGTTGCATCAAAGTGATGGACACTGCGTTCGGTATACCATTTTCCTTCGCTTTTGCGAAAAAAATCCATCATGTTCATCGGTACGGTTAAACGCATTAAAATAAACTCCTAAAAATTTTTTTATCTTAGGATATTATCTCAATCAGAGGCAGTGATTAGCTAACAATAAGGCAAAATTAAATTAAGTTAACGAGGACATAATTTGCTGTTCTACGACATCAGGAGATTGTTCGCCATCAATAGTTAGTAATCTTTGGCAATAGCCGTAATATTCTAGAATTGGCATTGTCGATTTTTCAAAGTTTTGAATACGACGTTGAATTACTTCTGTTGTGTCATCTGCAAAACCTCTGTCCAAAGCTCTTTTAGTCATCAACTCTTCACTGACTTTAAGATAAATTGCCCAGTCCAACTTCTGTTTAATTTTCTTAAGCAAAAAGTCTAGCTCCTCTGCTTGAAAAGCAGTGCGGGGATAACCTTCAAGCATCCAACCATGATTAACATCAGGTTGAATTAACCTCTGCTGTATTAACTGAACCATCAGGCTATCGGGAACCAATTCTCCTTGTTCGACATAGGTTTTGGCTTGCTGACCCAAATCTGTTGCGGCTGCAATACCACTTCTCAAAATATCTCCTGTAGAGATGCTAGGAATATTTAAGCGATCGCATATCCTAGCTGTTTGAGTACCTTTTCCCGAACCTGTTCCCCCTAGTATGACTAATCTCATTATTGCCACCTACCGCACTCAACTTGATTCTCTACCGTTGTAACTCAAGATTTCTATGATCACAACTGAATATTTTAGGCAAAGGAATTAAGAATTAGCCCAGTCTCTAGCCCATTCTAAAACCTTGCGAACTTCAGGCATCGTGCTAGCTTGGCAATAAAGGCGTAATACTGGCTCTGTGCCACTAAAGCGAATTAGCAACCAAGTATTATCATTCATTCTAAACTTATACCCATCCACGTCTAAACAGTCTATTACAGTCATTTGAGCTACTTCTGTAGGAGTTTCTTCTGCCAAACGTTGCAGTAATTTTGCTCTCACCTCCATATTTGCTAAGGGCAAGTCAATGCGATCGTAATAGGCTGTAAAGTCGGTTTTTTGCTGTAGTCGGGCGTAAATAGTACCCAAATCTTCCTCAGATTGTACAACAGCTTCTAAGACATATAAAGCGGATAGAAGGGCATCTCGTTCGGGTATGTGAGTACCATAGCCAATCCCTCCAGATTCTTCTCCGCCAATCATTACCTCTGCCTGTAACATGCGATCGCCAATATATTTATAGCCAATTGGCGTTTCATATACCGATCTCTCATATATTTTGGCTAAACGAGGAATAAGATCCGAGCCGCTAACGGTTTTAACAATTTCTCCCGTAAAGCCTTTGCGTTCTGCTAGGTGTTCGATCAAAATCGGGATTAATACCTGAGAACTTAAAAAATTGCCTTCTGCGTCCGCTCCAGCAATGCGATCGCTGTCTCCATCAAATACTAAACCAACTCGCAGACTATCTGGATATTTCTTGGCACCTTCTTTGATCGCACGGAAAAAATCAGGGAGATATTTGGGAAGCGGTTCGGGTGCGCCACCACCAAAAAGAGGATCGCGATCGCTATTTATCTCTTCTACGGCACAGCCTAACAAACGTTCCAAGCCTGTAGCTGCTGCACCGTGCATTACATCCACATATACTTTCAGCTTATTTGAAGCGATCGCATTTTTAATACCTGCAATATCTACTTTTTGTTGTAATCCCTCACAATAGCTTGCCCAAGGGTCAAATTTCGCTAATTTACCTGGCTTTTCGGCTTTAGGCAAAGGTTGACCTAGCTTTGCTTCGATTTTTTCGGTAATTTCTAGAGGAACAGAGCCACCAAAAGCACTTTTTACTTTTAATCCCAAATAAGCAGCAGGGTTATGAGATGCAGTCATCACAATTGCACCTAAAGCATGATGCGCCGTAGCCGCCCAGCTAAAAGCAGGAGTAGGAGCAAAACATTCAGATAACAAAACATCAAATCCCGCTTCAGCTAAAGACTCTGCGGTCAACAGGGCAAAATCTTCTGCCATAAAGCGGCGATCGTAACCCACAATCACAGTACGATTAGTGGCTACATCACCATAGCTATCAGCTAAAACCTGAGCAGCGATCGGGGCTAACATCGCCACACGCTCAAAAGTAAAGTCAGCAGCAATTACTCCACGCCAGCCGTCTGTACCAAACTTAATTGGATTAACAGTAAAAGCCATAAAACTAATAACTTAATAATTTAATTAATGATACTTTCCAGATTAACTGTTTCTAGGTAGTTTGAAAACTAGATAATAGTTACCAAATGAGTATGGTGGTTAGGGTTTTTCTGACTCAGATTCTTGCTCTAAGTCCATATTCCGCAATAAATCTTTGAGTCTCATTCTTTCAATATAAGGCCAACCTCCCTTTTCTTCGATATCTCTCACAAATTGATACAAATCATTGCGGGTTTGGGGTAAAGCTCCTTCAAAAAACTCAACTCGGATGTGGCGATGAATTTTTTCCAAATCTCGCAGCAAAGATAATAAAAATAGGCTATCAGTGCGATGTTTTTCGGCTAAAGCATAAATATTGTTAGCAGTGTCTGCCAATATTTTGTCTGAATCAATGTTATCCATATCTCGATCTTGAGTCATTTGCCAACTGAAAGTAAAAATGAACTTTGTCTACTGTATACAAAGTTTGCGCTTTTGGTAGTTAAATATAATGTTTTCATCCAATCAACTTTAACTAATTTGTATTTGACCGATACATTTGTTATCAATCAACAAACTGTCATAATCTTTCTGGAACTCTCAATCTCTATAAGATAAACATTCCCTTGAAAAGATAAATTCGATGTTAAGAGGATTATTAGTAGTCCTTCTTTGGTAGAGTATATAGCATCTATAAAAATGGCTAAATTCTTAAGAAAAGCCTATTTTCGACATCTTTCGCGCTCGATGTCATCGTAACTTTACTCTGCCATAAAAAGCAGAGCTAGCGATGACGACATTCCGCAGTTAAATCTAAAATTGACAAAATGAAGTTGACTATGAGATACCGCACAGTTATTGCTAGCTTTCTAGCATTATGCCT
>Ga0115031_1003170_pt1 | contig 12238 bp, 14 predicted proteins | sample Maine_Asex4_meta_FD_87301 | JGI IMG/M metagenome (GOLD analysis project Ga0115031, IMG submission 87301) | Marine algal microbial communities from Maine, USA - Maine_Asex4_metaG | ecosystem: Host-associated > Algae > Red algae > Unclassified | place: Maine, USA | collected 2015-01-05 | reverse complement strand
TTGAACGGCGGAACTGTAATTTGATTCTCGGAATTTATGAATCAGACGAAGCTGCCCTTGGGGGAGCGGATGGATTTTGTGTCCATCGTTACGCCCAATCACGTTCACTTCGGCCCGGCGAAGCTGGCGCTGGAGAACGGTTTTCACGTCGTGTGTGATAAGCCCGTGACGTTCAACGTAGACGAAGCCCGCATTCTGGTAAAACTGGTGGAAGAAACCGGTTTGATTTTTGCCCTGACGCACAACTACACCGGTTACCCGATGGTAAAACAAGCCCGGGTGATGGTAGCTGACGGCGACATTGGTAAGGTCCGAAAAGTCGTAGTGGAGTATCCACAGGGCTGGCTGGCGACCAAGAAAGAAGACACGGACCACAAGCAGGCCGGCTGGCGGGTAGACCCCGCCAAATCCGGCATGGGTGGCGCGATGGGAGACATCGGCACTCACGCCGAAAACCTGGCCGAGTACATCACCGGCTTAAAGATCACTGAAGTGTGCGCTGACCTGACCTCCTTCGTGGAAGGCCGGGTGCTGGACGATGACGCCAATATCCTGCTTCGCCTGGAGGACGGTGCTAAGGGAGTGCTGCATTGCTCACAAATCGCCGTTGGCGAGGAGAACGGGCTCAACATTAGGGTCTGGGGCGAAACCGGTGGTCTGGAATGGCACCAGATGGAGCCCAATACATTAATCGTGAAGCAACACGAAGGCCCGGCCATTCACTATCGCCCAGCAGTTGGCGAACTTTCTGACGCCGCTAACGCCCACATCCGGGTGCCGGCGGGTCATCCCGAAGGCTACCTGGAGGGCTTTGCTAATATTTACCGAAACTTTGCATCCTGCGTCCGCGCCCGTCTGGAAGGCACTACGCCCGATCCGCTACACACTGATTTCCCCGGCGTTGAAGATGGCCTGCGGGGTATGATCTTCGTGGAAAAAGTGGTCGAGAACAGTAAGGGGACGGAGAAGTGGACGAAGTTGTAATGAGTATTGCTTCATATCGCTAAATTAGGGTTTTGACTGTTCAGAGAAGATTTTTGCGGCGCGCACGCAGGTGCAAGGGGAGGTTAAAAGAGCGATGAACGTTTCCACCTCTCGCCACCGCCGCAGGCAGCAGCAAAGCTCACCCCCTACCAGGTCCCCGCAGGCGAAAACAAAAAGTCCGTTGGGTTGTCAATGTCGTATAGATACTGATGCCCCTTGGTGTCCTTCTGGCAAAACGGTGCTAAAAGGGTTAACATATTTTTATAGCCATCCAGGGTAAGGGCGCAGTAAAAGATGTTTCCATCCACGCTGAATATCCCTTCGTCTGATTCATAAATTCCGAGAATCAAATTACAGTTCCGCCGTTCAATGAAATCAACCTGAGAAAGATCTAATTTCTTCTTTCCCTTTACAATGGTTTCTTCAATTAAATGGCTGAACTTCATAGCCTCGCTTTTATTAGCATCATAGAGCCTGACGACATTCTCTCCGTAAGCATTTATATTCGCTATATAGTCTAATCGCATTCTCTATTTCTTTGGCAAACTGCTAAAATATCCATTCTCAGCACGTAAGCATTATTTCGTCATTTCGCTGAATTTGATGCCCAACGATTTTTGAATCTCCAGCACCTTTTTCATCTCTCCGGGAATGATCAGCGCAATGGACTGTCCGGTTTTACCCGCCCTGGCCGTCCGACCACTACGGTGGGTATAATATTCCAGGTAATCGGGCAATTGATGGTGCAGCACGAAGGATAGGTTATTAACGTCAATGCCCCTCGCCGATACATCCGTGGACACCAATATCCGCAAACTCTTATTCCTAAAGGCACGCATCACCTTATCGCGTTCCTTCTGCTGCATATCTCCTTCCAGAGCACCTGCGGCAAAGTTTTTGCTCTGGAGTTGTTTTGCCAATTTTTGGGTACCGGCTTTCGTTCGGCAAAAGATGATGCCGCGCTCTTCCTTTCGCTCCATTAGCAACCTTACAATAAGGTTAGTTTTATCGCCAATCTTCGTTTTGATGAAATAGTGCGAGATGTTTTCGTTCACCAGTGCATTCCGATTCGCTTCGACCCGCACGGCGTCCTTTGACATGTAAGTCCTGACGATTCGCTTGATCCCTTCGGGCATGGTGGCAGAAAATAACCAGGTATTTCTGCGAGACTTATTGTAGCTCAAAATTTTATTCAAATCCTCCTTGAAGCCCATGCTCAGCATTTCGTCTGCTTCGTCGAGGACCAGGGTTTTAACGTTTGTAATATCAACGGCTCCCCGTTCGATCAGATCAAGCAGGCGCCCGGGCGTGGCGACGACAATGTGCGTAGGCCGCTTCAGGGCTTTGATCTGCCGCGTGATTTGCTCTCCGCCATACACCCCTTCGGCGAAGATCATCTCATCCAGGTACTTAGTGAACTTGAAGAGCTGCTTTTTGATCTGCTGCACCAGCTCGCGGGTGGGGGCAATGACTAAGCCCTGTACTTCTGCTTTCTTAGGATCGACGGAGTGTAGCAGCGGCAATCCGAAGGCCGCTGTTTTGCCCGTCCCCGTTTGCGCCAGGCCAATTAAATCAGTCTTTCGTTTGAGCAGTGTGGGAATGACGGCTTCCTGAATCTTAGTCGGATTTACAATGTTAAGCTCTTTGAGCGCCTTGATGTAGGCCTTACTTATTCCTAAGTCAGAAAATGTTGTCATTACTTTTGGGCGAAGATAATCCGTAGCTTTGGTATAGTGCATTAGGTCACTTCAGGTGATGTTTAAAATCGTTGCGGGTCGAAGATTGAATTTGCTTCGATATTGACCTGAAGTTACCGAGCGGTCTGCTTCGGAAAAGCCCCCCCTTAAAGCAATCACCTCCAATGCCCGAGACAAGTAAAATCGATGAATTCAAAGACGAAATCACGCTACCAGGGCTACCTTTCTACTCCACTGCTTTGGACGAGTGACCAGCTGTTTCCGTTCCCCCAAATTGAACTGAACGAGCAAGCTAAAATCACGGATAAAGGCACCGTCTTTAAACATCAGCGCTTAGGTAAGCTTGTGGAGGAGTTCGCCTTCCACCAACTCAAAACCCAGCCTTTGGTCTCCTGGATTGGCGATAACCTGCAAATACAGGACGGCAAACGAACGGTCGGAGAATTGGACGCTCTCTATTATCAGGGCGAGACGCCCATTCATATGGAAGTAGCTTATAAGTTCTACCTCTACGACACCCTCGAGACCTACGATGCGCCGCTGGCGCATTGGATTGGTCCGAATCGTAAGGACAGCCTTTCCTACAAGCTGGCAAAGCTTCACCGTAAACAGTTCCCGCTGCTGCATCATGCGCTAACTAAAACCCATTTAGAGCGCTACGGTCTGGAAGCAAGCGACATCGTCCAAAAAACCTGCTTCAAGGCGCAGTTGTTTCTACCGTACCGAAATAGGGCCATTGACGTCAGCCCACTTAATGTGGATTGTATTGCGGGCTTTTATATCTCCTTTCGTGAGCTGCAACAGTTTGCTGCGTTTGAATTTTTCATACCCGTGAAACTGGATTGGCTCATTGCGCCACATGCAGGGGTTGACTGGATGCCGTATGCTGAAGCGGTGGCATTGCTTGAAGTCGATATCCGCAACCAACGGTCGCCGATGGTATGGGTGAGGGGCATGAATGGGGAGATGGGGAAGGGGTTTGTTGTTTTTTGGTAAGATTTATGCCGGGCGGAGGAGCTCCAGCTCGCAATCCAATCTATCTTTTGATAATTACCCACCATAGCTACGACGAAGGTTAGGAATTCGAATTCTCCGACGGCCTCTGATGATTACTTCGGCTTCAATTCCTACACCGTCATTGTCGGTACTGGTTGGGCGGCGTCTTTGCTGACCGGGGCGGCGGTACTCCGGGTCGTAGGGTTCGTCATCATATTCATATACTCCTTAATACTGGGGGTACTCTTCATAGTAGCCAGGAGGGGGAGGAGCGGGATACCCTTCCCGGATGGCTTCCTGTCTTCGCTTCATGTATTCCCGGTAGGCTTCTTGATCCGCCTTGCGCATCTCCCGCAGGTACTCTTCTTCAGCCTTCCTCATTTCACGATAGTACTCCTGATTAGCTTTACGTTCTTCCCGGTAGTACTCTTCATCCGTTTTGCGCATTTCCCGGTAGTACTCTTCGTCGGCCTTGCGGGCTTCTCGTTCGTACTCCGCACGTTTCTTCATGGCTTCCTGCTCCGTCTTACGACGCTCAACGTGAGCTGGCTGCGCCACCAGGGTAGCTCCGAATAAAAAAATGAATAAATAGGTGCTCACGCGTAGGATAGTCTTTATTGACATCGTGCTTTTTTGTTAATTGAAAGTGTACAACTTCCATGTAGTCCAAATGTACTTTCAATAGGCTTAAAGATGTTTTAAAAAAATTTAAAGCATTATTAAAATCGTTTTTGCCGGCCGGCGGACCGACCCTCGTACCTCGGGAATCGGGCCGACGGCTTTGCGGGAGAGTGGGCCGTCCGCCGGCTCGAAGCGTAGCGGAGGCCGTCGGCCGGCTTAGTAGATGGTCAACCGGATGGAGGCGCTACCGTACTTACATGCTTCGGGAGCCTACCCCTTCTTCATCTTCAGATAAAGCGCCTCCACCTTATCCCTCGCCCAGGGTGTTCGCCGCAGAAATTTGAGACTTGACTTAACGGAAGGGTTACTCTTAAAACAGTTGATGTTGATTTTAGCAGCCAGGGTTTCCCAGCCGTAGTGTTCCACTAAAGACTCTACGATAGTTGCCAGTTTGACCCCGTGAAGGGGGTTATTGGGTTGTTCTTTCGGGGGCGTATTTTCTTCGGCCATGGTTTGCTTATTGGTCTGGTGGAGATGGACTGCAAGGTAGCTTTATTTGAAAAGCCGATCCCACCATGACTTTTTCGCCGCCGGCTTAGTTTCCTTCTTCTCTTTGGTCGGCAGGACCGGAGTGATGGTGGGCTCAGGCTTTGGGGTCTCCAGGATCGGAGCCACGTTAAGGTCAGTAGTGTCCTCCGTCATTTTTCGGTGGCCGGATTTATATCGTTCAAACTACCCAAGAAATTCATCTTCGAGGTCTCCGGCTACTTCGCCGGTCCGGGCATCTGGGGTGGCGTCTTTGAGTACGATGAAAGCTGGGCGCTGAACCTTGGCCTGCAAAAGAAATTCCTTAACGACCAGCTCAACGTTAAGCTCAGCGTCAACGACATCTTCTTCCAGAGTGGCTGGACGGGCGTCTCCGACTTCAACGGGCAGTTTAGTCGCGGCGGCGGTAACTGGGACAGCCGCAACGCGGCCCTATCGCTCAGCTACGCCTTCGGCAACCAGAAGGTGAAGAGCCGCAAGCGAAAGACGGGGCTGGAGGATGAGATGGGGAAGGGTTAATTAGTCTTGTAGTCTTGTAGGGCTACCGCTCTTGCAGGGCACGCTGCTTCGCAGCTGGAGGAAAGTAGTCTGGTAGTTGAGTAGTCTTGTAGTGCTACCGCTGTTGCAGGGCGCGCTGCTGTGCAGCTGGGTTTAGGGCCAGAGCTCTCTTTCAAATAGCTCGTAGAGCTTCGTAACACAGCACCGACTTTAGTCGGCGGAAAGTGGCAAGTTGTAATCGACGATCTGGCATTAAAAGAGGCGCGGACGCAGGATGCAGGATGCAAGGAAAGCATTAAGAAGCAGTGTTTGCCGCTACTCCCCTACAGGAAAAACAACTTCCCAAACCTAACCGGCAACTCATCTTCCAAAACCATCCTCTCGCCCGAAAACGGATGGATAAAGCTTAGCGAATGTGCGTGCAGGTACATTCCCTTACCGTGTAGGATTAAGCCTTCGATGCCGTAGTCTTTGTCTCCAAGGATCGGGTTACCGATGCCGGACAGATGTTTGCGCAGCTGGTGCCTGCGGCCCGTTTGGGGCTTTAACTCCAGTAGATTTAGCTCGCCGAACCTCTTCGAGGGTACCGATTTATGCCGTTTGTAAATGGAGTGGGATCGCTTGCCGTCAATGGCAGCGATCATTTCTCCTTCTTCGTTCATCTCACCGATGGCGACGGCGTAGTAGGTTTTCTCGATTTTCTTGTTCGCGAACATGGAATTTAGCGCCCGAATGCTACTGCTCGTTTTACCCACCAATAATATACCCGTTGTGGCGTAGTCCAGACGATGAACGGGCTGGGGCCTGGTGGCATCCGGCAGGCTACTTCGTTGAAGGTTTTGCGGTAAGGCATTCGCAATGGTTTTAAAGCTGTTCCCGCTAACCAGTATGCCCGCGGGCTTGTGGATCGCCGCCAGGTGATCGTCTTCAAATAAAATTTTGAGCGGGAAAATCAGCTTTCTCCCCGGGATTACTTCCCTTGGGATGGACAATCTTATCTGCTCCCCACCACGGATGAAGGTAGCCGTAGTAGCCACCGCCCCGTTAACGGTGACGTGGCCTTTTTTTATCGCCTTTTTCAGGGCAGATTTGGTTGCTGCTGACGCACTGAAAATTCCCACGCCGTATTCTTGTAGACGAATGGGCGTACTAAGGTCAGGAACGATATGGGTTTCAATTGCGTTACTCAGGATTTTTACTTTCGGGCTTATTGACCAGCTTGTAAGTAAAATATAAGGGTATTATTTTAATCAAGCCGCCACCCGCTGCAGTTTCCTGACCGTTTCAGCGTCAGCCGTTGGGGCGAAGAGGAGATCGCCTTTACGATCATCTACTACTTCGAGGCGGAGTTGGGTGGCCAGCTCTTTGGCCAGTCGGCCAAGCTCCTGAGCGTAGGGAAGAGAATTGCCCAGGGCGGCGTAGTGATCGACAATACCGACCCGGATGAGTTCGTAGGCGTCGGCCCGGATGAGCAGATCGCGCAAATCATAGCGCGCGGAGGGCTTCTGCCCGCGGCGATTAAGTTGATCACGAAGATCCGCCATTGTGGTAAGCACGACGTTTTCTTTGCGGAAATGATTCCAGAATTCCGCCGAGCCACGCTTGGAACTGAAGTAGGCAAGGTGGCGGCTTTCGGCCGCTTTCTGACAGCTGATGCGGGCCATTGCTTTGGTTTGCTCCAGTAGCGCCAGTGTTTCGGCGGCGGAGAGGCTAACGTGCTCAGGATACACCTGCTCCTCTTTGTTCAGCTTGGTAGCTACGGCCTGCTTAACTTTTGACTTGCTGCTCAGTGCAATTAGTTTTGCGAGCTCCAGCTGCAGGTAATACTCCTGCATCAGCGCACCTTTGCTCTGGGGGGAACGGGCAAAATCCTTCAGGCCCTCCGGACGGCGGATACCATCAGAGAACTGATAAACATCCTTCAACCAGTGACGAACATTGTTCTGATAGTGGTGATCCGCAAGGCCAAGAGACCGATGCAGCTCCGTTGCCTTTACGACCCGGGTACCTTTCTTACTGATGAGAATTTGTAAATCCATGTTTGAAAACCGCTGTTGATAAAACAAATTTAGGAGTTGTTGGAAGTAAAAGCAAATTTAAAACAAATAATTTTTCACTTTTTTACTTTAAAACCGATAAAAAGATCAGTAAAACGGAAATATGAAACCTTTTTGATTACAAAACGCAAGTTCTTTTCGATCATAAAAGTTTGAGAATATGTTTTAGAAGCAGCCCCCATTGCCCTTCTACTTAGCTTGCACCTGCGTTTGCGCCCTCTAAAAAGTGTACTATTGCCCAACAATTCTCCGCTCATGACACCACTCCTCCAACGGGTATACGCCCCCGATGAATTCCGCCGCCAGGGCCACGCCCTGGTTGACCGCCTCGCCGATTACCTGGAAGCCTGCCCCACCCTGCCCGGCAACCCCTACCGTGAGCAGGAAGACCTGCTGGCCACTTTTCGCACGCTACTCGAAGAAGGAAGCACCCCCGAGGCCATCTACGAACTGATGCTGGAGCACAGCCTCCACCTTCACTCCCCCGCCTACATGGGCCACCAGGTGAACCCGCCCGCTCCGCTTACCGCACTGGGCGATCTGCTCAATGGCATCATCAACGGCAGCACCGCCATTTTTGAAATGGGAAGCACTGGTGCGGTGATGGAACGGCTGGTGATGGAAACCTTTGCCCGCCTGCTGGGCCTGCCCGATTCCGCAGGCGGCTTTATGACCAACGGCGGTACCCTGGCCAACCTCACGGCCCTGCTCGCCGCCCGGGCCGCAAAATGGCCCGAAGGAAGCGACGCCTGGAAACAGGGCAACGGTGATATCCGCCCCTGCGTATTGGTGAATGAGGAGGCTCATTACTGCATCGACCGCGCCGTCAGGATCATGGGATGGGGAGAAGCAGGCATCATTAACGTACCGGCCAACGATGGCTTCAGCATGCAAACCGACCTGCTGGACGGCATCATCGACGATGCCATTAGCAGGGGCCTGCACCCGATCGCCATCGTTGGCAGCGCCTGCACCACCAGCACGGGAAGCTTTGATGACCTGATGGCCATCGCTGAGGCTGCCCAGAAGCACAACCTGTGGTTTCACGTCGACGGAGCGCACGGTGGCGGCACCCGGCTGGACCCCGACCGGCGCCACCTCGTGAAGGGATTGGATCGGGCCGACAGTATGATCATGGACTTTCACAAAATGATGATGACGCCGGGGCTGACAACGGGAATTTTCTTCCGCAAGGGCAGCGACGCCTACCGAACTTTCCACCAGAAGGCCGACTACCTGCTCACTTTTGATTCCGGCGAGGAAGACTGGGCCAACGTAGGCCGCCGCACCTTCGAATGCACCAAAAATATGATGAGCTTACGGGTCTTCTCTCTACTGAGTGTTTACGGGCCGGAGGTTTTCCGGGAATACATCATCACGGTAAACGCCATCGCCGCCCGCTGCGCGATGGCCATTAAAGACATGCCGGATCTGGAGCTGGTGATGGAGCCGCAGACCAACATCGTTTGCTTCCGCTATCATCCTTTTTCAAAAGGGCTGTCTTTACTGGAAGTTAACGAGTTGAACTTAATGGTCCGCAGCCAACTGTACCAGGAAACTGATTTTTATGTCGTGCAGACCAAGCTGCGTGGCGTAATCTGGCTACGTTGCACTTTCACCAATCCCATGACGACGGACAAACACTTCACCCGGATGCTGGAGGAAGTAAAGGCACGAGGAGAAGTATTAATGCGCTTTCGTGACGGAATGCCGCTGTATTAATTCGGTACGATACCAATTTCATAAATCCACGAAGATTTGGGGATGCACAGGGCCGGAGGTCCGTCTCTTGTAGCACAGGGGCCAGCCCCCGTGTTTTCGTTATTACAATCTGTTATCAATCCCACATTAAGCCAACCAACCAGTCTGACCAACGTTACCCTTATCTTTACGTACTAACAAAAGCCCAAACCTTGCAATCACCACTAAGAATACATTCCGAAGGTCGCAGAATGCTCCTGATTCTAATTGTCATTCTTGGCGGACTTACGGCATTGGCCTTTTGGCAGTTGCCCGCAGTTGCCTTAATCATTGCCGGCATTAGTCTGGTACTGTTTCTGACCGTGCTTCAGTTTTTCCGTAATCCGCCACGACTGGTTCCTCTTGAAGACGACTCCATTGTGTATGCGCCCGCCGACGGGAAGGTGGTCGTCATTGAAGAAGCCGTTGAAACCGAGTACTTCAAAGACAAGCGGCTGCAGGTAAGTATTTTCATGTCGCCCGTAAACGTTCACGTAAACCGCAACCCCATCGGTGGCGAAGTAAAGTACAATGCCTACCACCCCGGCAAATACCTGGTGGCCTGGCATCCGAAGAGCAGTACGGAAAACGAACGCACTACCGTAGTGATTGATAATGGTAAGACGGAGATCCTGCTGCGGCAGATTGCCGGCGCCCTGGCGAAGCGCATCAAAAACTACCTCGAAGTAGGCCAGTCCGTCCGGCAGGGAGAAGACTTCAGATTCATCAAATTTGGTAGCCGCGTCGATCTTTTTCTCCCCCTGGGCACTAAAACCGAGGTAGAATTGAATCAAAAGGTAAAGGGAAACAAGAGCATCATTGCCCGCTTACCATAAGCCCCCCCTTCAAAACGACCATACTGACCAATAACACGCCACTAATTCCTACGTTCCTATATCATGAGCCGCAAGCGTAAATCAAAATACGAAGAGAAGACCCTCCGCGAAAAGCAGGTAGATTTCAAGCGCCACCTCAGGACTTATCTGGTGATGAGTGTATTCTTCATCGCAATTAACATTCTGGGGGGAAGTAATCACTTTTGGGCCATCTGGCCAATTCTTGGCTGGGGCATTGGGGTGGCCATGCAGGGCCTTAGCCTCTACGGGCCGCTTAAGGATCCGGAAGACATGCACCCCGGCAAGGAGGATGTTGAATTCTCCGGCCCGCTCCCTGACATTCGGGATGAGCCGCGAAAAGTTCCGATGCGGGAACTTGATGAGCGGGGGTATAGTGAGGATGATTTGGTGTAGACTACTGCTCCGCCAGCACCTTCCTAAAAGCATCATCCACCGTCAGTACCCCTTCCGAACCAGCCGCCAGTCGCCTGGCCCTGAGCAGGCTTTTCAGCCGGTGTTCGGCGTAATCTGAATCTTCGGACAGCAGAGAGTTCGTCATAATCCTTCCATTATCTGCTCCGGCGTGCAGGAAGCGCCCCTCGCCCAGGTAAACACCAACGTGAGTGATTTTTTCACTCCCATCCTCCCGGTAGCGGCCGAAAAACAGCAGGTCTCCCGCCTGAAGGTTCCCAAAATCATCCGTTAGTGCTACTTCCATGCCAGCGTGTACCTGCTGGCTGGCGTCGCGGGGGATCACGTAGCCACTAAGGTAATAGGCCGTTTTGGTAAATCCGCTGCAATCCATCCCCTTCGGGCTGGTACCTCCCCACAGGTAGGGGCGGCCAGCAAGGGCCCCAGCGGTGGCTAATAAATGGTCAGTAGAAAGGCTACCGGGGTTCTTCCAGTCTTCAACGGCTTCAAAATCGGTCGCAGCCGCCCAGCCCTGGGTAGCATCGGGCAGGGAGAGCTCCAGAAATTTACCCCGTTGGTTTCCCGTTGGCCGCAGAAGATCACCCGCTACCAGATCAGAAACAAGTTCGTCGCCGCCGGGAGAGGTGGTAAGGAAGGTAGTGGGAAAGACCACCCGCAACAGGCCTTCTGACAGCCATTGCCGGGCATCCGACACCGTCATGGCCGTGAACGCTCCTGGTTCCAGCCAGGCGAGGTAACGGTCCGGCGTCCGGACGAGGTACCAATTGTCTTTCAGGTCGAGCACCTCAATGGGTGTCCCCATTAACGCCTGGGTAGCCAGTTCCTGGCTATGGCCTGGTTCAGAACGAAGATTGGCCACGGAAACCTTAATGATGCCTGCCCTTTTATCGCCCACTGCCGTATCCGGCAAAAGCCTGAGCTTATTCTCTATTTCCGGGTACTCGTTAAGGATGGCCGCCAGGCTATCCAGCGCAGCGGGCAGCGTAGTGTATCCACTGATTTCAGCCCGGCCCTCTCCATACCGAAGGTCATACCTGGCCCGGTCCGTCCTCTTGTCGGGCACCAGCTCCTTTGACAAAAGCGCAAGCTTATCGCTCAAATTGCTGTACCGGCTGTGCTGCTTATCCGTCTCCGACATACAGCTGATGGCCAACAGGCAAAGGAGGAACAAAGCAGGAACAATCCGATATGTCATGAGACTAATATTGAGCATCGTGGGGCGCAAACGCAGGTGCAAAGTAAGGTAAATTAGCAGGGTGAATCCCCACTTTTTTACGCCCTCACCAAGGAGAATGTTAAGAAAAACCGGAAAACCAACTAAAAACCCCCTATTTTTGTCAGATAGGTGAACTTTCACGAACGTGATTGTTCTAACAATGCTTTGTAAGTGGATTTTGAGTAGGCCAGATTTTAGAGATGCTAGATGTTTTTGTTCTTTTGTTTCTACGCTATTGCCTTTTTTAGTTTCCGCTATTTCAATATCATCTTCTTTTTTCATTTTCCTTTTTTATTATGAACTTATTTGTTGCCCGCTTAAGCTGGGATACTGACGAGGACACTCTCCAAAATACTTTTAGCGCTTACGGAGAAGTAGAGTCTGTAAAAATCATCCTCGACCGGGAGACCGGTCGTTCGCGCGGTTTCGGTTTTGTCGAAATGCCGAACGAGGAGGAAGCCAAGGCTGCCATTGAGGCCCTTGACCAATCTGACCTTGATGGTCGTACTATTGTTGTTAAAGAAAACGATCGCCAGGGTGGCGGTGGTGGCGGCGGCTTCGGCGGCGGCGGTGGCGGCGGTTACCGTGGCGGCGGCGGTGGCGGCGGTTACCGTG
>Ga0115031_1003158_pt1 | contig 12258 bp, 8 predicted proteins | sample Maine_Asex4_meta_FD_87301 | JGI IMG/M metagenome (GOLD analysis project Ga0115031, IMG submission 87301) | Marine algal microbial communities from Maine, USA - Maine_Asex4_metaG | ecosystem: Host-associated > Algae > Red algae > Unclassified | place: Maine, USA | collected 2015-01-05 | reverse complement strand
CGGGCGGTGTCGCCGGGCAGCATCATGGCGCCGTACCCGTTCCTGTTCCGGGAGGTCGAGTACCTGGGCGATCGGCGCGCATTGACCTTGCCGCCGGAGTACGCACCGCGCGACGGCACCTACCTCGTGCCCACGCGACGGGCGACCGAGCTGGTCGACTACCTGCTCTCGCTCGATCGCACCTACCCGGCCGAGGAGCTGCCGGTGGCGGATCCGGACGCGGAGCCTGAAGTGCCCGTCGAGCCGACCGCGGGAACCGGTGACGAGGAGCCGCGTGCGGCTGCGGACATGGCGATGGAACGGACGCGATGAACAAGGAACAGAGCGGGAAGGAGAACGAGACCTTCGATCCGGGGCACGTGCCCGATCTGCCACCGGGCAAGGAGGAACGGTTCGAGCCCGGTGCCATGACACAGGGCGATCAGGGCGCAAGGCAGGAGGGCGCGGGTGACGAACGTGCCTACTCTCGCGAGAATTTCGAACCGAACGAGCTGTCGAACCCGCTGCCGAAGTGGTACTCGGCGATGGCGCTCGGGTTCGTGATCTGGGGGGGGGGCTACTTCTACTTCCAGGGCAACGTGCCGGCCGATGCCGGGGATCACCGCAGCGTGCTGGCCACCATGGCCGGACCCGCCGACGGGGCGACGGTCTACGCCGGCAACTGCGTCGCCTGTCACCAGGCCACCGGGCTCGGCCTGGCCGGCGCCTTCCCGCCGCTGGCGGGTTCGGGCTGGGTGCTGGCCGAGCCCGATCTGCTCGCGCAGATCCTGTTGCACGGCATCCAGGGCGAGATCGAGGTGCTGGGCAACGTCTACAACGGCGTCATGCCGGCCTTCCCGCAGCTGTCCGACGCCGAACTCGCCGCGGTGCAGAACCATATCCGCAACGAGTGGGGCAACGAGGCCGCGGAGGTCGACGACGCCTTCTACGCCGAGCAGCGCAAACGTTTCCCGCCCGACCGCGGACCGTGGCAGGGCGGGGCGGAGCTGATCGAGACCGTGGCCGAACCGCTCGCGGTCGGCGGCAGCTAGACCGGCCGTCGGACCGGAGAAATCGCACGCGGTGCACGAGAGCGCCTTTGCCGTGGAAGGCATGTTCTGCGGCGGGTGCGCCGCCACCGTGGAGCGTTCGTTGCGCCGGTTGCCCGGTGTGAGCGACGTGTCGGTGTCGTTCCTCACCGATGCCGCCTTCGTCAGCCACGATCCGGAGCGTGCGCCGGTCGCGACCCTCGTGCAGCGGCTGGCCGATCTCGGCTATCCGGTCCGCCCGGTCGGCGAGCGCGACGCGCGCACCGCGCAGGACGCGTTCCTGCGCTCGCACCGCATCCGTCTGGCCGTGGCGGTCGGTTTCGGCATGTGGGTCATGATGGCAACGATCGCCCGCTACGCCACCGAGCTGCCGGATATACGCTACGCGTGGTGGCTGGGCATCGCCTCGGGGGTGTTCTCGATCCCGGTGCTGGTGTATTCCGGTGCCCCGTTCATGCGCCTGGGCTGGCGCGGCCTGCGCATGGGCGTGCCCGGCATGGAGTCGCTGATCCTGCTCGCCACCCTGGCGGCACTCGGCGCATCGGCGGGCGCGCTGGCCGGCGGTGGCAGCGAGGTGTGGTTCGAGGTGCCGGTCATGCTGATCGTGTTCCAGCTGATCGCACGCCTGGGCGATGTCGGGGCGCGCCGCCGGGCCGCCGATGCGGTGCGTGCGGTTCTCGACCGCTCGCCCGAGCGAGCCTGGCGCATCGACGGTCCGGCGGTGAACTCGGTGGCCGTGCTGGAACTTGCCAGCGGCGAGACGATCGAGTCGCGCGCCGGCGAGCGTCTGCCGGTCGACGGCACCGTCCTGTCGGGTACCGCGCTGCTGGACCGCGCGCTGATGAGCGGAGAATCGCTGCCCGTACCGGTCGGTCCGGGGGACACGGTGCTGGCCGGTACCACCAACCTGGACGGGGTGCTGCGCGTCCGGGTCGATGCAGCGCGCGGCAAGCGCACGCTCGATCGGCTGGCCGCCACGGTGGGCCGGGCGTTGAACGCGCGCAGCGACCTGATGCGCTTCGTGGATCGCATCGCCGGCTGGCTGGTACCGTTCATCGTCGTGGCGGCCCTGGTGGCGTTCGGCGTGGCGCTCGCCACCGGGGCGACGCTTGCCGAGGCCGCGGTGCGCGCACTCGCCACGCTGGTGGTCAGCTGCCCGTGCGCGCTGTCGCTGGCCGTGCCGATGGTGGTGGCCACCGGGGCGGCGGCCGCGGCACGCGCCGGCATCGTGCTGCGCGATCCGGCCGTGTTCGAACGCGCGCACCGCATCGATACGGTGCTGCTGGACAAGACCGGTACCCTGACCCGCGGGCAGCTCGAGGTCGCCCGGGTGGTGGCGCGCGACGGGCACACCGCAGAGGCGGTGCTGGTGCTCGCGGTGCGGGTGCAGAGCGGCTCGAACCATCCGCTCGCGCAGGCGATCCGGCGGCACACGGTGCCCCGGCGAGACGGCACCGATGCGCTCGACGGTCTGCGCGAACGGGCCGGAGCCGGTGTCGAGGGCGTGCTGCCGGACGGCCGCACGGTACTGGCAGGCTCTGCGCGCTGGCTCGAGGAGCACGGGGTGGAGACGTCGTCCGTGGCGCCGGTCGAACCGGGCTGCAGCCGCGTGCTGGTCGCACTGGACGGCACCGCGATCGGTGCCGTCGAGCTGTTCGACACCGTGCGCGAGGATGCGCAGGCCCTGCTGCAGGCCCTGCGCGCACGCGGCCTGCAGCCGGTGATCGCCAGCGGCGACACGCCCGGTGCGGTCGAGGCGCTGGCCGTGCCGCTCGGACTGGAGTGGCACGCCGCGTTGCGCCCGGACGACAAGCACGCCCTGGTCGAACGCCTGCAGGGTGACGGGCGGTGCGTGGCCTTCGTCGGCGACGGCCTGAACGATGCGCCCGCGCTGGCCGTGGCGGACCTGGGGATCGCCACCGGCGAGGCGAGTGACCTGGCACGCAGCGCCGCCGCCCTGTCGGTACTGCACGGTGGGCTGGCGAACGTGGACCTGGCCCTGCGGCTGAGTGCTGACGCCGCGCGGGCGCTGCGCCGCAATCTCGCCTTCGCGCTGGTCTACAACGCGCTGCTGATACCGGCCGCCGTGCTCGGCTACGTGCACCCGCTGCTGGCGGTGCTGGCGATGGCGGTCAGCACGGTATCGATCGGGTCGAGCGTGCTGCCGCTGGTGCGCGTGCGAGCGTGCGCACCGGTGTGAGCACGATCGACCCCGTCGTCGTCGTCGGGGCCGGTGTCGCCGGGCTGAGCTGCGCGCTGACACTGGCCGAGGCCGGGTGTCCGGTGCGCGTCCTGGAGGCGCACCCCGTGCCCGGCGGTCGGGTGCGCTCGCTGATGCGCGACGGCCGCACGGTCGGCGAACTCGGACCGAGCTGGGTCTGGCCGCGCTGGCAGCCGTGCGTGGCCGGCTGGTTATCGCGTCTGGAGGTCGATACCGTCGCCCAGCACGAGCACGGCGACGGGTTGATCGAGCGTCACCGGGGTCTGCCCCCCGTGCGAGCGGTGCTGCCGGGTCAGGACGGCATCCGGCGCGTGGTCGGTGGGCCGGGCGCACTGGTCGATGCCCTGATGGCCCGGTTGCCGTCGGACAGCGTCACGACCGGATCGCCGGTCACCGCGATCCGGACGGACGGTGCCACGCTGTCCGTGGAGATCGACGGTGGCGAACGCATCGCGGCGAGTGCCGCCATCGTCGCGTGCGCACCGCGCATCGCGCTGCAGCACATCGCGTTCGAGCCGGCGCTGCCGATGGCCCTGTCGAAGGCCCTGCAGACCGCCCCGACCTGGATGGCGGCGCAGGCCAAGGCGGTGGCCGTCTACGGCACGCCGTTCTGGCGCGAGACGGGACTGTCCGGGCGTGTGGCGAGCAGCGTCGGACCGCTGGTCGAGATCCACGACCATTGCGGCCCGGGCGGCGAACCGGCGGCGCTGTTCGGCTTCGTGGGCGTGCCCGCGGCGGATCGGCACGCACACGGGATGCGGTTGCACGACGCCGTGCTGGCTCAGCTCGGACACTGCTTCGGAGAACGGGCGCTGCAGCCGGTGGCGCTGCACATCGAGGACTGGTCGCTGGACCCCCGGGTGTGCAGTGCAGCGGACCGGACCGGTACGCCGGCGCACCCGCAGGTGTTGCCGCCGATCCTCCGCGAACCGTCCCTGGACGGCCGATTGCGATTCTGTGCCGCGGAGACCGCAGCCGTCGGTCCCGGGCTGCTGGAGGGGGCGTTCGCCGCGGGCGAGTCGGTGGCGAAGGCGTTACTGGCGGCCCGATCGATCCGGTAGCGGACGGCCGGATCGTGCGGATCCGGCCCTGTCGGTGCCGCTCTTGTCGGTGCCGGTCCTGTCGTCCGGCACCTCGGTCCGCTTGTCGCGACGACCGAACACGCCGGACTTCATCACCGCTTCGCGCTGGCGGCCCACCACCTCCAGCAGCTCCTCGATGACGCCGTCCAGCGTGACCATCGAGCTGTAGACGTTGCGGGTGGCCGCACTCGCCTGGGTCACCTTGCCGCTGGCGAGCGCATCGTCCACCTGCCGGATGAGCCCGATGGAGTCCACGATCGGGGCGCGCAGGTTGGTGGACACCGCCGTGGCCAGCGTGCTCAGCTCCTCGTTGGCCTCGTCCAGCACCCGGATGCAGCGGACTATCCGGTTCACCATGGGACGAAAGATGAGCAGTGCCTCCAGCAACAGGATGGCCAGCCCGAACGCCAGGGTCAGCGTCTCGTAGCGACGCAGGTGCACCGAATGCATCTGCGCTTCGTGGGTGTAGCGCTGCACGACCGCGTTCAGCCGCGCCAGGAACTCGCCATCGAGCGCTTGCGCCAGCACGAACCCCTCGTCGATGCGCCGGGCGGCATCGGCCGCATCGCGCCGGTCATCGACGAGCATTCGTGCGGTATCGAGGTAGCGCTCGACCTCGACGGCGATGCCGTTCTCGCCCAGGTACGTCGCGTACACCGACCCCCCTTCGGCGGCACGCGCACGCCAGTCGCTCTTCAGCTGTTCATGGTTGTTCGCCATGCGCTCGATGGCGGCGAGCATCTTCTGCGCGTTCTCGCGCCGCCGCGACTCCTCGCTCACGATCAGCCGTTCGATCGAGAGCAGCGCGATGCGTTGCGAGAGCATGCGCTGCATCCCGCTGACATCGATCAGCCGGGCATCGTGCCGGCCGCTCTCCAGGCGATCGCCCGAGGTGAGGTGGGTGACCACCAGTACCGAGGCGACGAGCCCCAATGCGATCGTGTACCTGAGGGTGAGGCTGGCTTTGATGCTCATGGGCGCTGTGCAGTCGTCGTGGCCGGTCGGACCGACATGAACGGGTGGAGGCGGCGCGATGGCGTTTCCCGGGCGTGTCGGCCCCTTATCGGAACACCACTCCTCTACCTGTAAGTCGGGTGGGCCTTCAGCCGGCCCCGAGCGGGAAAGTTCGACGTGGTCGAGGGATGGCGCGCGGATCGGGGGTGCAGCGGTCCAGTACGCCGGTGGCCGCGAGCAGCCGTCGGTGTGGCGTCCTGCCCTGGGGCGGTGCCGCACCGGGCGAAGGCGTCGTGCAGGCGGGCACGACCCGCAAGCCGGCGCAGGGCTCGGTGTAGGGGCGCCGGGTCCGGGTGCCGCGGCCGTTCTCATGCCGGCGGGTGCCGGAGCGTGTTCGCCCGCCGGCGTGGCCGCCCGGAGGGGCGTGGCGGGCGGCCCGAGCCACCACGCCCGCCGGGACATCCCGTCCTTCAGCCCTTCGAGGCGCCCAGCGTCAGCCCGGCGATGAAGTGCTTCTGCATGGCGAAGAACATCACCACCGGCGGCATGGCGGCGAGCAGCGAGGCGGCCGATACCAGCTGCCATTGACTGACGAACTGACCGTTCAGCGAGCGCACACCGGCGGTGATCGGCAACAGGTCGTCACCGTTGATCAGCACCGTGGCCCAGAAGTAGTCGTTCCAGATGAAGGTGAAGATCAGCACCGACAGGGCGGCGATGGCCGGGCGCACCAGCGGCAGCACGACGTGCCAGAAGATCTTGAATTCGCTGACCCCCTCGATGCGGGCGGATTCGATCAGCTCGTAGGGCAGGGCGCGCATGAAGTTCCTCATGAACAGCGTGCAGAAGCCGGTCTGGAAGGCGGCGTGGAACAGCACGAGGCCGGTGATGGTGTCGTACAGCCCGGTCTGTACCGAGAAGTCGCGCACCGGCACCATCAGGATCTGGAACGGCACGAAGTTGCCGGCCACGAACACGAAGAACAGCGGCACCGCCCACTTGAAGCGGTAGGAGGACAGCGCGTACCCGCCCAGGCAGGACAGCCCGACCGCCAGGATCGCGGTGGGCACGGTGATCTTCACCGAGTTCCACAGGTAGGTCAGCGCCTTGGACTGCGTGAACACCGCGGTGTAGTTCTCCAGCAGCTGGAAGCTGGACGGCCAGCCGAACACGTTGCCGACGTTGATGTCGGCCGCCGGACGGATGGAGGTCATGAAGATCGCCAGCAGCGGCAGCAGCCAGACGAGCAGCGCGATCGGCAGGAAGACCTGGTAGCCGGTGCGCACCGCCGGGCTGGCATGTTCTATGGGGCGTGGAAACATGGCTCAGGACTCCTGCAGGTCTGTCGACGAGATCATGGTAGTCATCAGTTCTTCTCGTCCTGGTACATGCGCCACAGGAAGTAGCTGATGTACACCAGCATGATGAGGAACAGCACGGTGGCGATCGCCGAGCCGTAGCCCATGCGGAACCCGTACTCCGACAGCGCGGTCTCGTACATGTAGTACGCCAGCACGTTGGACGAACCGTAGGGCCCGCCACCGGTCATGATCGCGATCAGGTCGAACGAGCGCAGTGCACCGATGACGGTGACCACCACGGCGATGAAGGTGGCCGGGCGCAGTTGCGGGATGATGATGTACCAGAGCATCTTCCAGCCGCGCGCGTTGTCCAGCCGTCCGGCCTCGATCTGGTCGGGCGAGACGTTGTTCAGGCCGGTGAGGTAGAGGATCATGCAGTAGGCGACCTGCGGCCAGAGTCCTGCGAAGATGATGCCGTAGGTGACCAGGTCCTCGTCGGCGAGGATGGCCGGAGGTGTGGCGCCGAAGAATTCCCAGATCACCCCCACGATGCCGAAGTCGGGGTTGTAGAACCAGGTGAAGATCAGTCCCACCACCACCTGGCTGATGACGAACGGGAAGAAGAACAGGCTCTTGTAGAGCCGCATGCCCGGTACCGTCTGGTTCAGGAACAGCGCGATGGCAAGCCCCAGCGGCACCGCCAGCATGTACAGCACCAGCCAGATGATGTTGTTCTTGAGGGAGGTGTAGAAGCGCTCGTCGTCCATGAGCTCGACGTAGTTGCCCAGCCCCACCCAGGTCTTCTCGCCCAGCCCGTCCCAGTCGAAGAACGAGATCCAGATCGACTGGAAGATCGGCGCGATCACGTACAACGTGAACAGGGCCAGACCCGGCAGCAGGAACAGCCAGGGTGCCAGGGCGATCCGGTTGCGCTTCCACCAGCCCGGCTCCTGCAGCTCGCCGGGGGCGGTGGTGGTTATCGGTGTGCTCATGCGGCAAGCGCTCCTGGATCCTGGATACGAAGGGCGACGGGGCGGGCAGGGGAACCGTGCCCGCAGGGCGGGGCCGTGCCGCCTGTCGGCACGACCCGTTCCCGCGGCGTGCGGAACCTACTGGCTGATGCGTTCCTGGATCTTGTCCAGGCGCTTGAGGATGTCGTCCAGGCGGTCCGGCTTGACCATGAACTCCTGGAAGCCTTCCATGCCGGCCTGCGCCAGCTGTGCATCCGCGTCGCGATCGAAGAACTGGGCCAGTCCCGATGCGGTGCTGAGCGTCTCGAAGCCGGCCTGCAGGAACTTGCTGTCACCGACCTCGGAATTGGCGTTCGGCGGCAGCTGGCCGAGCGTCTTGTTCCACTCGGTCTGGATGTCCGCCTGGGCGATGAAGGCCAGGAACTTGCGGGCGTTCTCCTTGTTCTTCGCACCCGACGGGATGAACAGGGCATCCGCCGGTGCATCCTCGGCACGCGCCACGTCCGGGTTGATGGTCGGGAACGGGATGTAGCCGATCTGGTCCTCGGTCAGGCCGCCTTCCTTCATGGCGTCGACCGCGAAGTTGCCCATGACGTACATGGCGGCCTCGCCCTTGATGAACGGGGCGAGCGCATCCTGCCAGCTCATCGTGGCGTGGTTCTCGATGAAGTAGCCGGGCTCGACCAGCTCCTTCCAGCGCTCGAATACCTCGACCACCCGCTCGTCGGTGAACTTCACCTCACCGGCGGTGAGCTGGTTGTGGAAGTCGTAGCCGTTGACGCGCAGGTTCAGGTAGTCGAACACGCCACCGGTGGTCCAGAAGTTCTTGGTGCCGATGGTGAACGGCGTGATGCCGGCCTCCTTGAGCTTGGCGCTGCCGTCGAGCAACTGCTCCCAGGTCTCGGGCGGCTCGATGCCCTGCTCCTCGAGCACGTCGGCACGGTAATAGATGCCCCACTGGTAGTAGCTGTAGGGCACGCCCCACTGCTTGCCGTCACGCGTCATGGTCGGACGGATGGAGGCGAAGCTCTCGTTAAGCCCCTCGGATTCCCACAGGTCGGAGATGTCCTCGAACAGGCCGGCGTCCACGAACGGGCCCATGCGGTTGCCCGGATACCAGGCGGTGATGTCCGGCGCATCGGCGGTCAGGAAGTTCCTGATGGCGGTCTTGTGCGCCTCGCGATCGGTGTTGTTGACCTCGATCTCCATGTCGGGGTTGGCGGCCTGGAACTTGGCGACCGCGTCCTCGAAGCCCTGCTTGGGGCCGGGGTTGAGGTCGTCGAAGTTGATCACGAGATCCTGGGCGAAGGCCGGTGCCGCGAAGGCGGAACCGATCGCCAGCAGCGCCAGGGCGCTCTTGATGGGTCTGAACATGCAGATGTGTCCTCGATGGGTGGGAGTGTCGCCGGGAGGTGTCCCGACGAACGGTCGTCTCGTCAGCGCGAATGATTCTCTCGAATCGCCGGACGCGCCTCGGTTCCTGCGAATCGTGCCCGATGTCGCAGGCGACGAGGGCGACGGGCACGAGACTTTGGAACAGAGTTCCATATTACGGCACCGACGCTTTTCGGGTCAACGCCCGGTGCGCCACACGGCCACGCCGGCCGGTGCCAGCCTCCGCTCGCCGATCAGCAGCGGGGTACCGGCCGGACAGTCCGTGGCGTCGTCCAGCACGCACGGCTCGGGTCCGTGGTTGAACGCGAAGCTCAGGTTGCCGCGCCGGCGCAAGCGCACCCCGATCGGCAGCATGCGGGTCACGAACCCCGCCTCGTCCATGGTCGCCTCCAGCAGCCGTTCCAGCGAGCCGTCCGTCGGTATCGCGTTGATGTAGTGGACGCGCCCGCAGGTGTAGTGAAAGCCCCAGCCGTCGTCGAACAGGGCACGCGGCGCAATGGGGCTGCGAACCCGTTCGCGCCACGACTCCACGATCATCGGCACCCCGCCCGGCCCGCTGCCGATCGCCGCCTCGGCCTCGAGCCGTTCGCCCGGCGGCAGCGATTCGCTGCGCACCACCTGCACATCGATCAGCCGTTGCAGCGCGCCGGGCGGCAGCTCGTCGGGAATGGCCGCCTCCGCGGTGCGGCTGCCGGTGCGCGGGAACAGCACGATGTGCGCGTCGCTGCCGGCGAGCCGGGCGGCCAGGGCCGGGTCGGACACGGTCGCGTTGCACACCAGCACCAGCCGGTATCCCGCCAGCAACGCATCGGCGGCGACGATGTCCACATCCGCGCCCAGCGCGCGCAGGCAGGCGTGCACGCGTTGCACGAAGCCCAGCGGGTCGAAGGTCTGCCCGTCCGGCTGCTGGATGCGCTGCAGCCGGTCGCCGGCGTAGTCGAACACGATGGCGATGCCGGCCGGGACGGTGGTCAGATCGATGTCGGGCTGCCCGGCGAGGGCCTGCACCTCGGCGTTGAGGGTGGCGACCTCGCCGGCCGCCTGGTCCTCGTCGCCGTTGGAGAGCAGCAGCCCGGTGTGCATCTGCTCCTGCGCGAACGGTGCCTGTCGCCAGCGGAAGTAGCTGGTCACCTCGGCACCGTGCGCGAACGCCTCCCAGCCCCACAGGCGGGCCATGCCGTCCAGCGGTGCGGGGTTGTAGGGGGCCCAGTTGACCGGGCCCGGCTGCTGCTCCATGACCCAGAACCGGCCCCGGCAGCAGCCGCGGTACAGGTCGTGGTGAAAGGCCGAGCCGTCGGGTAGGCCGGTGCGCAGGTAACGCGCCTGCAGGGCCGGGTCGGTGCCGTCGCGGGTCAGGAAGCCGAGCGGGTAGTTGTCCCAAGTGGCCACGTCCAGGTGGCGCGACACCGCGTGGTGGTCGAACTCGACGAAGTTGCCCATGAAGTTGTGCAGCACGTCGCGCCCGGGGGCGTGCGCACGGATGATGTCGACCTGCAGCCGGTCGAACGCCACCACCTGGTCGCTGCAGAATCGCCAGTAGGCGAGCCGGTGCGCCGGGTTGGTTTCCGTGACCGCACCCACCGGTGCGCCGATCTCGTCGAAATCGGTGTACTCCATGCTCCAGAACACATTGCCCCAGGCCTTGTTCAGGCCTTCGATGCCGTTGTAGCGGCGCCGGCACCAGGCCCGGAACGCCTCGATGGCGGCCGCGGAGTAGCTGAGCACCGTGTCGTGGCAACCGTACTCGTTGTCGGTCTGCCAGGCGACGATCCCGGGGTGGTCGCCGAAGCGCTGCGCCAACGCCGTGACGATGCGTCGGCAGTCCTCGTGGTACGGGGCGTAGGAGAAGCAGTAGTGGCGGCGCGACCCGAAGCCGCGCTCGCGCCCGTGCTCGTCGATCGCGAACAGGCCCGGGTGGCGCGCGCACAGCCAGGCCGGCGGCGTGGCGGTCGGGGTGCCGAGCACCACCTGCAGGCCGTGTCCGTGGAGCGTGTCGATGGCGCGTTCCAGCCAGTCCAGGTGCAGCTGGCCGTCCGGTGTCTCCAGCCGGCTCCAGGCGAACTCGCCGACCCGCACCAGCGACAGGCCCAGCCGCTTCATGTGGGCGGCATCGTCCCCCCAGCGCGACTCGGGCCAGTGCTCCGGGTAGTAGCAGACGCCGGTGCGCAGCACCTCGCTGGCGGGTTCTCCGTTCAAGCCTGTCCCTTCGTGGTGGCGGCGAAACGGTCGGTCCAGCGCGCGACGTCGATGCCGCGCAGCGTGGCGGCCGCATCCTCGGGGCGGACCGGGTTGACGATGTTGTTCGCCCCGGACTCGAAGCCTGCCAGGAACTTCATCTTCACCGGATCGCGCAGCGGCGGGTGGAAGGCGAGGTGGAAGCACCAGTGCGCATTGTCGGCGTGATCGTCGACCGGGGCGTTGTGCAGCAGCGTCACGTTCGGTGCGGACCGGTCGAACAGCAGGTCGTAGCGACGTACCTGCCGCTGGTACAGGCGTGCCAGCGAGTGCAGTTGCGCATCGTCCATGGCACCGGTGCTGGCGATATGGCGGTGCGGCACGATCCAGGTCTCGTAGGCGAAGCGGGCCGCGAACGGCACGATCACCGCGAAGTGCTCGTCCTGCTCCACGATCAGGTGCGCCACGGTGTGCGGGTGCGCCAGCAGGGCGGGCAGCAGCGACGCATCCGCGGTGCCGGGCGCCCGCTCACGCGCCCAGGCCGCCTGTGCGGCGCGCATCCGCCATGCGGTGTCGGTGACGAAGCTGGTCGCGTACACCTGCCCGTGCGGGTGCAGGTTCGACACGCCGATCTCCACGCCCTTGTTCTCGAAGATCAGCACGTGGGCGAGGGCGGGGTCCTCGGCCAGATCCCGGTACTCGCTGCGCCACAGTCCGACCGCCTGGCGCAGCTCGTCCTCGGGCAGGCTGGCCAGGGTGGCATCGTGCCGCTCCGACCAGCACAGCACCCGGCACCGCCCGTCGGCGGTGGCGGTCCGGGCCAGCGGGTCCGCATGCTCGCTGGCAGGCGCATCGGCGGACAGCGAGGGGAAGTCGTTGTCGAAGGCGAACGCGCCGCGGTAGTCGGGGTTGTGCGTCCCGTTGGCCCGCGTCACGCGCGGGCACAGGTAGCAGCCGTCATCGTGCGCCGGTGCCGACGCGACGGGGCCACCACCGGCCAGGGCACCCGACCACGGGCGCCCGGCCGAGGTCGACGAGACGATCACCCACTGCTGCAGCAACGGCTGCCAGCGGCGCTGCCAAGGCCCGGCATCGAGCCCGGCATCGAGATCGGCATCGAGCCCGGTATCG
>Ga0115031_1003157_pt1 | contig 12259 bp, 12 predicted proteins | sample Maine_Asex4_meta_FD_87301 | JGI IMG/M metagenome (GOLD analysis project Ga0115031, IMG submission 87301) | Marine algal microbial communities from Maine, USA - Maine_Asex4_metaG | ecosystem: Host-associated > Algae > Red algae > Unclassified | place: Maine, USA | collected 2015-01-05 | reverse complement strand
TACCCGCTATAAAGCAGGCGATGATGTGTTGCCTTCTTCTGGTCCTTTAGTGTTTAGTAGTTGGGAAATTGGAGCAAGTATAAATCTTAAATCAAATTCAAATTACCATGGTTCTCAAAGCCCTGATGTTGAAGAAAAAGGGCCACCGAACATTAAGAACATCTCTATCGTTTTCTTGCCTAACCTTGAATCTTTAAAACAGAATTTGATTAAGGGTCGTGGGCATTACATTCTGACAGATGTTTCAAATTCATTTTTAGAACTTGTTGATGATAAAAACGTTACTCCTGCAGCAAATGGTGGAGTTGTTTATGAACATATTGGGATGAGTTTGGCTAATGACCATCTTGAGAACCCAATTGTGCGCCAAGCTGTAGCTGAAGCTATAAATAAATCTGAGATTGTATCGCAAGTGTACACACCCATATTTGGTGATTCAATTCCTAAAGAAGGATTGGGTAATAGTTATTGGATGACTAACCAGCCTCAATATGTAGATAATCAAGCCCAGTTTGCTGAATCAGACCTACTAGCTGTTTCGAACTTGATGAACGAAGCAGGTTATTCAAAAGACTCTGATGGTGTCTGGGTCCATCCAGAGTTAGGTAGGACTGAGTTTAGATCCGTAACAGTTTCTAATGATTCATTTCGTGAGAGCCAGCAGACAGTTATTAATGAACAGTTGACTGCTGCTGGGTTTGATATATCTACAAACAATTTAGTTGGAAGTGAATTCTATAGATCAAATGAATTTGCGACGGGTCCGTTTGCTAGCAAAACATCATGGGATTTAGCGATTTTTGCTTGGGCTGGAGGACCTTGGCCTGGGGGACAGTCCAGTGTCTATGGTGGTAAAAAATCTTCTAATAATATTAATAATATTTATGGTTTTAGTTCGACAACTTTTGATGCTGCTGCAAAAAAATGTGACTTGAAATTAGATAATAATGAAATTAGCGAATGTTACACAGATCTAGACAAGTTTGTTACTACACCAACCAATGATAGTGGCATCTTTATTATTCCTATCTCACAGAAACCCAACTTCTATGCAACTAGATCTGATTTGGTTGAAACAGGGTTTGTTTTAGGTACTGAATCTGCAGGACCATTTATTAATATTGCTGATTTTTCTCTGAAATGATTCAGTCTATTCAACTGGTTAATGGTAGACTATTCTCGTTATTAGTTTTTGGAGTTCTCAATGATTATTGGTCTTAGTGTAGTTTATGTGATTGTTGGTCTAATTTGTCTCGGTCTTATTCTGCTTCATAGCGGAAGAGGTGGGGGACTATCTGACATGTTTGGTGGAGGTCTTGGAGCATCTGCTGCTGGATCTACTTCAGTTGAACGCAACTTGGATCGCTTTACTATTTTGATGAGTATTTTGTTCACGTTTCTAACGCTCGTTCTTGTATTCCAGCTTGGGTAATTGAATCAACTTGTATTGACTCTAATCTCCTCTGAGTCAAATATTATAGGGTATGGTGGCAAGGTCTAGTTTTGTCGGAGTGGCGGAATTGGCAGAAGCGCCTGTTTGATTGTGGGGCGTTGCCTTATTTGTTTTCTAAACAAATATTATAGGGTATGGTGGCAAGGTCTAGTTTTGTCGGAGTGGCGGAATTGGCAGACGCGCTAGCTTGAGGGGCTAGTGGGAGAAATCCCGTGGGGGTTCAAGTCCCCCCTCCGACACAAAATTTTTTTTATCAACATAGTTATATTTAGGTAAATTTTACTTTATTTAGGCAATTTATACTATTACCACATGCATAAACAATCAGATATACTTAGTTTTGATGGTGCAAAGCGTGCGGAAAATATTTTTGAATCCTAGATTTTTTTTGAGTCTATTTATTTCTGTTGCCCTCATTTTTTCTAACCAAACAAATAGTGTTTCTGCCCAAACAAGTTTTCTTGCACAAGGTGGTAGTAATGAAACTGTTGGCGACTATGAGGCTGCGATTCGTCAAGAAAAAGACTTAATAACTAAATTGAGTACTATTCGTACTGATATCCAGAAAGCGGAGTCTACTTTGTCTGCTTCTGAAAGAGTAGTTAAAGATGCAGATATAACGATTAAAGATGTCGAAGAGCGCAAACTTGAGCTTGATGAAGAAATAAGAAAACTCAACGATGATTTGAATGGTAAGGCTGTTGACAGCTATATTTCTGATTCTTTAGAACAAAAAGTTTCAACTGATAATTCTACGAACCCTTTAACGCAGGAACTTCGTGCTGAATGGATTCTTGGTTCTGTAATTAAGCAAGAATCTGAAATTATTGAAGAGTTGAAAGATGCAAGATACGAAAAAAATATTATTGAGAATATTAAAGATAATGCTCAAGAAGAAAGGATTGTTGCGGTTACTACTGCAAAAGCTCAGTTAAAGATTTTAAAAGAAGATAAAGCGAAATTAGAGGAAGCTCTTGCTGAGATTCAGCCTCGAATTGATGCTTTAAAAGTTGGGAGAATGGTGAAAGTTCGTGGCTTTGTTGTTGCTCCTAGCATCTCGGTTAATGTTCTTGATTTGCTGGACGCTGCTGAAAAAGATGGAATTGTATTAGGTGGTTCTGGGTTCCGTTCAGCGGAAGGTCAGATTGCGGTACGTAGAAAGAACTGTGGTACTAGTAATTATGCAATATATGAAATGCCTTCAAGTCAATGTAGTCCTCCTACTGCTAGGCCGGGTAGCAGTCAACACGAATTAGGTTTAGCTATAGATTTCACTTGTAACGGTGGCTCTGTGACTAGAAGCACCTCTTGTTTCAAATGGTTGAGTGCTAATGCAGCTAAGTATGGCTTAAAGAATTTTCCTGTAGAGCCTTGGCATTGGTCTACGACTGGAAAATAAGTTCATATAATATCCCTTTTATGACAATGATTTAAGATATTATTTATTTGTGATCTTCGTGGTATATATTTTTGGGTTTATGATTTTTGCAGCTATAGCTGGCGGTTTATGGTTTTTTGCTATCCAATCTAGAAAATCTTATTCATGCCAAACTTGTGGTGAAGTAACCGAGAATATGGAATATATACAAGCAAAGAGATGTAACGTTTGTGGATCAGAATTCTCATCAGTCAGTTAAAGGATTTATCGTGTCTAACCCTAATAGTCAACCATACAACACTCAAGGCCAAGGTCCAGCTCCTGCACCCGACAATAATTTACTAATTGGTACTCGTCCTCAAATAGGTGGCAGAGTTATAATGACTGGTGCTGCAGGGTTTGATGGCTACGAGATTGTTGAATACAGGGGCATGGCTTGGGGTATTTCAGTTCGGGCTAAAGATGTTGGTCAAGATTGTGCTATGGGTTGTAAAAACATTACAGGGGGAGAGCTAAGTTCTTACTCTCAGCTGGGTCACGAATCGCGCCAAAGAGCAGTTGATCTTATGTTGCAGATGGCTGCACACCTTGGAGCTAACGGAATTATCAATGTTGAGTTTCAGCTTTCAGGAGCGTCTCAAGGTGCTTCTGAAGTTGTAGTTTTTGGAACAGCAGTAATTATTAAGCCAATTGTGAACTACGTTCCAGTAGGTGCAATTGGTAACATTTTGTTTGATATTGAAAAGTCTATTAGCGATAAGCCTTAATTTAAGTAATGTACAGACTGAAACAAAAGTGGCTTTGGTTTTCTCATAGCTTTAAGTTTCGCTGGGCTCATACACCTTTATGTAATAGGTTTGTTAAAGGTGCATTTAGAATTGGGTCTAAATCTGATCCATTTATGTTTGTCTGCAGAAGCTGCACATGGGCTTATCTGGGAATTGCTGTAGGTCTAGTATTTTTTCTGTCTGACAGGGGAGTGCTGGAAGAATTCTGGTATTTTTTTGTTCTTAGTGGCTCGCTAACTTTAGTGATGTCTCACCCAAGTATTTATAGCCGTTGGTACAGGTCTGTTAAAGACTTTCTTAGGTTTAATTTAGGATTGATTATTTCGGCGGTAGTCGTTTCCACAGTGACTGTAAACTTTTTGTTAGGGGTAGGGTTTGGCGTTGGGTTATATGCTTTAAGGTTCATTTATTCAAAGCGTAGGAATGTTATGAAGTCGCAAGCTTGTAATGGCTGCGAAGAGCTCCCGTTAGAAAAAATTTGTTCTGGGTTCACTTTTTCGGCTAAGCAAATAAGAAGTTACGAAGATCAAGCTACTCAACTTTATATATCATCTGGACAGTCACCATTTAGTTAGAACTTGCGACTTCTGGCATAATTTTACTTCATGATTGGTATAAATTTATAGCCAGAAATTCGCTTTAGGCCTTCTAAAATGAATTCTCTAGATAGACTTTCTCTACATCTAACCTATCGAAATATCAAATTAGAGCTTAGTTATCCGTTGGCTGGTATAATCAACTGCCCATCAAACTATGTTGGGGTCAGCCTACTTCTCAGGCACATGAACTTTTTCTATTCTTTGGTCTCAAATTGTTTCCTTTACGTTCACCTGAGAAAATTTAGCCTTTGCTATCTTTCACAGTTTGACGTTTTTGTCACATTTAGGCGAGGAAATATATGAATATTGTAGTAGTAACAACACCAAACGATGATTTAAAAGAAACAGGTTTTGGTGGTTTAAAGGTTTGTCAAGACTTTGCTGACTCTGTTCAAAACATTGATTGTGTTGTCGATGTAGTCTCAGTTATCACACGTAATGATTTGCTTGACATAGTATCTACAAAACCTGATCTTGTAGTTTTGGCTGTTAAATATATTTCGATCTGGGACGGACGTGATATTTGGTTATCATCTTTTTTTGAACATCATAATATTAATTTTACTGGTTCAGATATGGATGCTCTAGAATTTGATTCTAATAAAGTCTTTGCAAAAATGCGAGCAGTTTCTTGTGGTCTGCCTACAGCAAAGTATTTTAATGCTTCGCCTGGGGATTATATAAATGAAGCTGATTTGCCTTTGCCTTTTCCATTATTCCTAAAACCTTTGAGTGCTGCAAATGGTAATGGAGTTAACGAGAAGTCTCTTGTAGTAAACATTGGTGACTATATGTTAAAAGTAGATTCTTTGTATGATAGCTATAAGAGTCCTGTGTTAGTTGAAGAATATCTTGACGGGAGAGAATTTACTGTTGCAATAATTGATACTCAATCACAAGATTTGTGTATTGCGGCGATCGAAATTGTTCCTCCGCTTTCGTCTAATGGATGCAGAATATTAGGGGAAGAAACTAAGTCTAATGATTCAGAAAAGTTATTAAAAATCGAAGATGATACTCTAAAATCAACGTTAGAAAAGCTGGCCTGTGAAGTGTATATCGCTCTTGGCATTAAAGGATTTGGCCGTATCGATATTAAGTCAAACCAAGATGAGGAGTGTTTTTTCATGGAAGCTAATCTAGTTCCAGGTATGTCTGCAGGTACAAGTTACTTCCCTCGTGCATTTGAAATTGAACTTGGTATTAACCATAATGAAGTTATTGCATTGATGCTCCAAAGTCACATAGCTAAGCATGTTAACTTGGAAGATGATCTAAAAAAAAGCTAGCTGATCCATGATCGCCTAAACAGTTTATTGTAGGGTTTCGTAGCATTTGAGTATTCCAGATTCTCTTCCATCAAATACTTGCTACATCCATGGACGGTTAGAACTTTCCACATGATAAAGGGCAAAATCTCTAACTTGGTTAGCTTCAGATAAAGGAACCATTGGGATCTCTAACCTATGTTCTGCACCCAAAATCTGTACGTTAGCCAAAGACCGCCTACGTTGAAAAAAGCTTTGCCTGACTGTAACTGATTGTGCCTTAACCAAATCCATCTCTAAAGTAGCTTTACTGAAAACTTCGGAATAGGAAGCAATTCGATTCGGTTCTAGGCTCCACCGGAACTTATTCCAATATCTGTAAGTCTCAAACATTTCATATGCAATGAGCAGCAATGAAAGGAAGATAAGAGGTTGTCTATAAAAATAAAATATAACACAAGTAATTAACAAAACAATTACAGACGTATTTCTTACCTTTAAAAATATGTATGACTTAGAAATTCTGCGATCAAAGCTAGGGGCGTTTTCCCAGCCAGATATGATTTTGCGCAACTCTGCTAATTCAGATTTATTAGAACCTGGTAGAAAAATGTCACCCTTGCCTATGATGGGAAGAGAAATTTTTAAGATACCTAGTGTCTTCTGTAGAAGATTCTGATGAGTCACTATAGATTGAACTCTCACTGGTCTACTTGACTTACTTGTTTTGTTTAGTAACCCTGCAGTTCGATGTAGTCCATTCGGGCCATATGTTAATTTCAGTTTCCAGTTTGTGGTTAACGATCGAAGAATTTGGAACGTAAATCCAAGTGTGGTTGCTCCAATAAATAGAGCAAAAATTATCAAAACGATTTTGTAGAAAGATAACTCAAATACTTTGGAGAAAATTCCTTCTACATCCTCATCTATACCAAATCTGCTGAGTATTTCATCAGCAAAGGGACCTATGATTACCAGACCCGCCCAGGGTAGTGAACCCAAACCGATCTTGATTAAATCAAATATGCTGCGTGAAGTGATTACTGTTTCGTCTTCTACAAGCAAGCTATCTTGGATATGGTCGCCTGACGTCACCGTATTAGCTGGTCTATGTTCTGAAGAGCCAACAGTTTGTCTGAGCGATTCAGCAATCGGTAGGGTAGTGGCGCTGATTTCTAACTCAACTTCTTCAGAGCCAGCTGTTTCCACATTAACACTAACCAATCCCAGGGGACGATGTAATAATTTTTGGTCGATTGAAATGTTCTGAATACGGTCTAATGGTATTGTTAGTTTTTGTTCTGAAAGGATACCTTTTCGAACTTGAAGTTGGTCACCTTCAACCCAAAAAGTGAATCGCCACCAAGACAGAAGTAGCGTTGTTAGAGAAATTAGAAATAATATGCTTGCACCCGTAAGTGAAAATAGTAGACGTTGAGTACTCAAACCCGAAACTAAAGCAAAGGCGACTGCACCTGCATTAAATACGCCAAGTCTTCTAAAGAATTTTATTGCAATAAATACAACAGCAATAGGGGACTGGCGAATTGGAGAATCTAAATAATTTAGGTTATTCATTTGTCTTCATCGTCTGATACATTATTTGCCCGGCTTAAAACAAACTCCTTGATACGGTTTGCTTCTTTTAGCTTTAATCCTCTTACAGTAATGTTGCCGCCAGCAGTTTTCAAAGTGATAACAGCTAGCCCAAAATACCTTAGGACTGGCCCACGGTCAACGCCGATATGTTGCACACGCACAAATGGAACAGTTGAGGTGCTGCGCATAAACACACCTTGGCAGAAAGTTAAATCATGTTCACGTAGAAGGTATCCGAAGTGTTCGATAGCAATTCTTTGCGCAACAATTAACAAAGTTATAATAACGAGAGTCAGTGCTATTCCGATTGGTGCTATCCAAAGCCACCAAGTAACGCTGGCCGCAATGGTCGCCACGATCCCTATTAATAGCAGAAATGCGTCGGATACATACATAACGTTTAGATATGCTTTGTCAATTGGTTTCAGATTCATTTTGTCTATCTGAGGTAAATTGTCTGTTTCTATAGCTAAATTCGAAAAATCTTTCACAAACACATTATGCCTAACAATATTTGATTTGTGTTACGGAAACCTAAACTGAACAACCAATAAGCCATATTTTGGTTTGCCTGAAGGTTATGTTACAAAGATCTAGTCGAACCTAGGGGAGTGTATATTCTTGATAAACTAATACCGTATCTTATACATTAAGTAGCGGGAAAAATAGTGGGAATTATTTCAACACCAATAAATCAATTTAGATTGTTTCGTGCTGAAAGGCATATCCAGAATATAAAGAATGAAAAAGCCTTAGGTCTATTAGATAAATTAGCCTATAACAATCCAACTCCTAAACAAGCACATAGAGCTATTCAATGTCTAAGAAAGTCACCATTAGACTCTTCTGATCACATGAATACTCTTTATGCCCTTGCATACAGAATCTATGCATCGGAGGGTGCTACTAATGCCCAAGTCTTAGAAAGCGCAAATTTGATCAGGAGCCTCATCAGCACTAAGGATAAGCTTAGAGAAGATCAAAGAGAATTATTTATAGGTTTAGCAGTATCACTCTATGGTTCAGCAATTGATAATATCACGCGGAATTCAAAATTTTATGATTTCCGAAAAGTTGGTGATTATCTAAAGAACGCTTCTTCATTTTTCCTTTTATTAGCTACTTCAAGAGATGATCATCAAAGTCGGTTAAAGAGTATAAAAGCTGCAGAACTATCAGTTCTATATATAACTTATTCGGGTAATCCATTAGAGATTGAAGATTTAAAAGTTCTAGGGGATTTGTATCAGATGGATGTTAGTAATGAGCAAAGCATAGAACTACTTGAAATTATTTCTTCAGCTCTTAGGAACAAAAAAATAATTGGGTCAAGTAAAGACCCTCAAAACAATTTTTTATCTGGAATGACTGAAAGACGTCACTTTAAACCATCTGATTCCCGTAGAGGAACATACTATCTAGATCGTGCTGATATTCCAGATAGCGTATACAAATTATGTGAATCAATAGTAGGAGCCGATGCAGCCTTGATTCTAGCAAACACAGTTTTAACAGATCCCCAAAACGCATTGGCAGAAAGCCCATTAGCTACACAAGAACTAACGGAGTTACAAAAGTATTTAGCACCTCTAGCTTTTCCTGGGCCGGTAGCACCTGGTAGCTCTGCTAGAGATTTAGCAAGTAGCCTTGGTGGTAATCAGGGTGCTAAAAAAGGCAGTCTAGAAGTTGTTGAATATCCTAAATTGAAACCGTGATAAGATAGATTATCACGGTTTCAGATAGTTATTGTATAAATGCAGGCTTAATTCCATAAGGCTTGCCGTAGTGCGGTTTTGCATCACTAGTTTCAATAGCACTAAAGTCTCCAATGAATTTCATTTCATTTGCTGAGTAGTACAAGCATCCTAATTCGTCATGTGGCCTTGATCTTATAAACTGTTCAGCGTCTTGTAAGGCATTTAGCCAGTCTTGTTTAAATTGTGCAAGATCTATATTCTCGACAAGATTTAGTTTTTTTAAATCTTCTTGCCGTATGATACCTCGCCGTCTAATTAGATCCAGAATTAACATTGGTGTGAAACCAGGATCTTTTCCGGCTGCTGCCCAACATAATGCACCTAAAGACAGAACTTGTTTGTGTACAAATAACGTATCAATCAAATCACGTGCTTCACTGCGTCCTATTAGTGCTAATACTTTGTTAACCGCTAAATCTATAGGATGTAATTGGTATCCAACAGATTCGTCTTTGATTACGGGTAAAAATCTCCAAGCAGTATCATGTGACCATTCAACTTTAGTACTCTCATTATTCTTAGAAATAAGAACCTGAATAAATCCTGGCTGGGTAACCAGTATTTCAACCTCGTATCCTTCATTTGATAAACGCTTCATGTCTAGATCAAATGCTATAGCAACACTCTCTATAGAATCATGAAAATAATCCAGATCAAAACTGAATCGTTGTGTATTAGCATTAAGGTGTATAGCTGCTCCCCCAGCTAAATGGCTTTCAGGTGAACGATTTATGGACAAGATTTTTGCTATATTCTTTTGAATCGCAGTTAAGGGCATAATTTTGATCCTAATGTCCATCCTTCTTTTCCACCGTAAGTCATAAGACGGTCAGCTACCCAAGCCAAATCATTTGAAAGGATTTTATAATTAGGATCAAAGGACCAAAAACAACGAGAATGGTACCTTTTGTAAGCTTTGCGTGCTTCTCTTACTTGCACCATTGATTTAGCCTGATCAGAACTCAAACTCCTGCGGCTTTTTTTGCCGCCTTTACTGCCTATTTCTGCTAGATATTTACTGATTTCTGACATGATTATATCATAAGCGGCTTATGTTAAATTGTCAACATAGCATCCAGTTAGAACACTAATTAACTAATGTAAAACCTACTGAAAAGGTAATAAACTCAATGTATTATTTGGTATTGTTGTGTCCATTGGTGAGCTATTTTGATTAGTAGTCTTTTACTAACTTATAGTGATGATTATTGGTTTGTGGTCGGAACCAAGGTTAGGGCCAAATTTATATTCTTCGACATGTACAGCATCGTTCACTAAAGCATGATCAATTTTTAAACCACCTAACCAAGTTGGAAACATTGACCAAGTTAACTCGATGCCTCTACCTTTTGCTGAATCTTTCAAGTCCGCAGTTCTTTGTATATCTTTCATCACTGGTGAAAATAATGTGTTGTTAAAGTCACCAACCATCAAATGTTTGTTTGCTTTATCATTAAACAAATTTGCAGCTTCAGCCAGTTGAGCGTCGCGTTGCTTGGTAGCATTCGGTCCGCCAGGAGCCGCAGCATGCAGCCCAACAATTTGAACTTTGTTATTTCTACCTAATCTAAAAGTAACATCAACAGCAGGGAAAGATTCCGGACCTAAATTTTTGATGTCCCCTCTCTCCCACTCCAATTTAGAAAATAGACAGATACCGTGCGTATCTCTACGGCTCTCACAAATAGAATATTCGTATTGATCTATTAGAGGTGCAAATGAATTTTCCCACTGCTCATTCACTTCATAGAACACTAATACATCAGGAGATTCGGTATTCACATAATCAACTAATTCTGAATAAGAAGTATTTTTTGCTAGAACATTGAAAGACATAATTTTTACAGGAGAATTTCCAGCTGGCGGATTTGTTCTAGGAATAAAAAAAGAGACTATCGGAAATGCACACACTAGAAATGCCAGCCACAGTACTACTAGGCCTTTCCACTTAGCTAAAACAACCGTGATTATCAAACCAGGTATTAATAGAAGGGCATACTGAACATAAAATTGTTTTAGCAAATCAAAGAACCAATAAGATGAAGCAAATAATGAAACGCATACTAAGAATGCAATAAAATAGGATCCTAGAAGGTAAACATTAGTGAGCACTTCAGACAATTTACTCATTTTTTCTTTGAACACTAATAAATTCTATCAGATAAAATTTTTAGACAGCACAGTTTAGATGTAATGAGTTGTTATTTTAGAAGCTATTCAGAGAAGCCAGTTTCACTAGTGACTACACATTGAACATTACGTTCGCCATCTTCCCATTCTTCTTCAGTTGGATAGATAAGAAAGATATCAAAATCATCTGGGAGGTCAGCCCCATTTTCAACAACTTCAACTAACAACTCATTACATCTAAGCTCTAGTTCTGAAAGAATCAGTCCAGTTGATTGATCAACTCCTAGATCGGATCCAGAAATTTTTGAGTAATCGTCCTCCTCAGAAGCAAACTCTGCGTAAAGCTCCGCAGTATGGTTTTCTTCACAATCTAGTTTTTCAACCTTTGTAAACTGGCCTTCTTCAGGCGTCTCAAAACAATCACCAATAGATAAATCAGCTGCACTAACAGAAGAGCCACAGCCAACGACGCCAATTACACAAATGCATGCTGAAAAAAATGATACAAGACTTCTATTCATTAATATTTCCTACTTTACATCTAATATATTTTTCAAATACTTACCAGTATGGCTGCCAGCTTGTTTAGCAACTTCTTCTGGTGTTCCAGTAGCAATAACTTTACCACCACCATCTCCCCCATCAGGCCCTAAATCTATAAGCCAATCAGCAGTCTTTATTACATCTAAGTTGTGTTCTATAACTAGTACAGAGTTCCCTTGATCCACTAGACGGCTAAGAACTGTTAACAGACGAGAAATATCTTCAAAATGAAGTCCTGTTGTGGGTTCATCAAGCAGATATATTGTGTGGCCGGTTGATCGCTTAGCAAGCTCAGATGCAAGCTTCACTCGCTGCGCCTCTCCCCCAGAAAGAGTTGGTGCAGGTTGGCCTAGACGAATATAGCCTAAACCAACATCAACTAAAGTTTGAAGATGTCTAGAAATCGAAGGCTGGTTACCAAAAAACTCTAACGCTTCAGATATTGGCATTCTTAGGATATCTGAAATCGATTTACCTTTGAACATGATTTCTAACGTGTCTCGGTTATATCGTTTACCTTTACAAATTTCGCACGGAACGTACACATCTGGTAAGAAATGCATTTCAATTTTTATTGTTCCATCGCCTTTACAAGCTTCACAACGGCCACCGGAAACGTTGAAAGAGAAACGCCCTTGTTGATATCCGCGGACCTTTGCTTCAGTTGTTTGGGAAAATAGTTTCCGAATTTTATCAAAAACTCCTGTGTATGTTGCAGGGTTTGACCTTGGTGTTCGACCAATC
>Ga0115031_1003155_pt1 | contig 12263 bp, 7 predicted proteins | sample Maine_Asex4_meta_FD_87301 | JGI IMG/M metagenome (GOLD analysis project Ga0115031, IMG submission 87301) | Marine algal microbial communities from Maine, USA - Maine_Asex4_metaG | ecosystem: Host-associated > Algae > Red algae > Unclassified | place: Maine, USA | collected 2015-01-05 | reverse complement strand
GAATGTATCTGCCCAGATACAGGTTTACCTGTTTGTGGGGCAGATGGTGTCACCTATCAAAATGCCTGTGAAGCACAGTGTGCAGGAGTAGAAATACTTTCGGAAACGGAATGTGGTAGCAGCACCCCAAATTTCTTTACGGATTTCCCGTGGTTGGCAGACTTAGTAGACCCAAATAATTGTACAACCGGAAAAATAACCGTTTATCGAACAGGTTTTTATCAATATATTTGGGTAGAAACACCAGAAGGGCAAAAAATGTATTTTCAAGATGGAACGCTCTATTGTACGGAAGTACCTGAGTTTGATTGTATAGCTGCCTACCAATTGGATAGAATTGACTATCAATGGTCTTGTAGTTCTTTGGATACAGAGCAATCCTTAGCTCAAAACAGAACAGCTTCCAGCCAAATCACGACTATTTCTCCTAAAAAAGAGATAGAAGGATTTTCTGTATACCCCAATCCAAGTCGTGGCACTTGTTTTATTGAGTTAACTACTACAACTTTCCCTCAAACGGTATCTTTAATGGATATTAGTGGGCAAGTATTCAAAGTGTTACCTATAGCTGCCACCGATTCGGATACAAAAGAGGTGCTTCCCATAGATATAACAAGCGTTTCGCCAGGTATTTACTTTATTCAAGTAGCTAGTGAATATGGCATACAAACGCAACGAATAGTAAAAAATTGAGAATGGAGAATGGAGAATGGAGAATTGCATGTGAGACGTAACGCTACGTTGCGTCTCATATACAAAAGTAAAAAATAGAGAATGGCATGTTGAACATAACGCTACATTGCGTCCCACATGCAATTCTCAATTTTTAATTCTCCACGTATTGCGTCGTAATACGTCTAGTGAATTCTCAATTTTTAATTCTCCATTCTCCATTCTCAATTCATTTCCGTCCTTTAGTAGGGGCATACCCAAAGGCATCAGAGAAAATGCGACTGAAGTAATTTGGATCCTTAAATCCGACCAGATAAGCCACCTCAAAGACATACAAATTACTGTTTTGTTCTAGAATATATTTAGCTTTTTTCAAACGGAAATTACGAAGGTATAAAACAGGAGAATCTTGCTTTAAAGCCTTTAGTTTTCTGTACAGTTGAGAGTAGCTAATACAAAGTAATTTAGACAATTGCTTTACGCCAAATTCAGGTTGCTTGTAATGCTTTTCAAGGATACTATCCAATTCTTCTACAAAACCCTGAGAAGATTTGTTAGCAACGGTAGGTTTCGTGGGTGTGATAGCATATTTTTTTTCTAATTTTTGTCGCAATTCCAATAGGCGTTCCATTCTAATAAATAATTCTTTCTTATTAAATGGTTTTGTTAAGTATGCATCTGCACCATACGTTAAGCCCTTTAATTTATCAATTTCTTTTGTTTTACCAGATAATAAAATAATTGGAATGTGATAGGTTCGGTCGTCTTGTTTAAGAACTTCCAACAATTCATAACCCGTTTTTTCAGGCATCATAACATCGCTGATAATAATATCAGGAATTTGAGTTAAGGCTAAATCAATACCTTCTTGACCTGTCCTTGCAATTTGCATATTATAATAAGGGGATAAAATATAATGTACATATTCTATCATATTTGGATTATCTTCTACCAGTAGCAAATTGGCTCGAGCATTCAATTTAGTACCTTGTTGTGCATCGGAATAAGGGAAATTTTGTTTAAAATCATCAGTAGGTTTCCCCTTAAATGAATCATTAAGGTAGTTGTTTGTTACGGACTGCAAATTGTACCACATAGTTATTGTTTTAATTTAGCGTATTTTTCTTTCTCGATTTTTTAATTTTCTCCTTCTTTGTTATTGATAGAACAACTTCTGAAAGGTAAACTTTTTTTTTCTTTTTTTATTTAAAAAATGATAAATTTATTTTTTAAATACTCCTTTCTTTTTATTTTAGAGACTAATCTGGACTTTAGCCATTGGTCTTTGGTCTTTAGCCATTGGTCTTTAGTCTTTGGTACGCTTTAGTTTGGCAGTAGGAATTAGCCAAATAATTGGCAGTCCGCCATCAAAGAGTAATGGCTAAAGTCGAGCTAATTATCTTTCGCTAAAATCAAATTTTGTAATTAAAAAAGCCCCGAAGTCGATAAATCGACTTCGGGGCTTTTTGTCTCCTTATCTACTGTATACATGACAGCAAAAAGATAAAAACTGGCAAGAATTGCCGCTACCTCAAGATATTGTCAACGACAAATTCTATTTCTTTTGAAACAGTAATTGCTCTAATGCTACTTTTGCCCCCCCGTCAACCACAGGAATCTTAGCACGTTTTAATAATGCAGCAGCTAACTTACTTCTACTGCCGTAGGTAGAATAGGTAATTACGGGCACATCCCATTTTTTTATTTCATCTAGTAATGTTGGCAACATATCATAAGAAATATGACGAGCACCTGAAATTTTAGAGTAGTAAAATTCTTGTACGGTTCTTACATCTAATAAAATAGCTTTATAATTAAAATAAGCTATTGATGGGGTAAGGGAGTGTTGGTTGAAGAAACCTGATTGTCTTCTTTCGGCGGATAAATTAACAGAGGATTGGAGCATAAATGGTTTTTGATTTTTGTTTAGGAATGCTGTAATAATAAATGTTTATTATTACAGCATTCCTTAGTTAGGAATATTGATGTTCAAAATGTAAAATTGATTTTATTATTTTTAAGTACCAATGCAAAATAAGCTGACTAATAGACTTGTCTAAGGATAAACAACGGAAAAAATTCCCTCATAAAATGTGTCGATTATTTTTGTACTAGCAATTATCTATCTTTGTACATCCAATTATTATTCCACTGACATAAACAATTGATTAACAATTATTTATTAATAAATCAAAAAAAATTCTCTTCTTCATTGAAGAAAAATTCTTTTTATTAAAAGAAAATAGTAATTTGTGTGTTTTCTGTTACAGACAAAGCAACTATGGAAAAATTATTAAATCTTGCTATAAGAAGCAAGGAAATTACTGCATGGGAATGGAATATAAGGCAAAAAAAAATTACGACTTTATTCGGGTTTAATTCTATTCTTTTATTGCCTGTGACTCAAAAGATATATCGGGTAAATCGTCTATCGGTTTACATAAAAAAAATGCTGAACGAAGGGCAGTATTATTCTTTATTAGAATCTTTTCGAAATTGCCGTACAGAGCGGACTCCATTAACCTTAAGTTTTTTAATTGATTTTAAAGAACAAGGTAAAAAATGGTTAAAATTGACCGCTCAGCCAGAAGTAAAAAATGGAGAAGTTATTACAATTGTGGGAACACTTCAAGACATTACTGCTGCAAAGAAACTGCAAGACTTATACCAATCTGCACGTTCTATAAATGAGGAAAGCCCCATGTCTCTCTTTCTAATAAAAAAAGAGGGGACCATCTACTATGCCAATAGAGAAGCCCATAACACATTGGGCTATACGCAAAAAGAACTATTAGCTTCTAATATTATTGCGCACAATACAAAATATACCAAACGAATTTGGCAACAAGTTTGGCAAAAAATTCGAGGCCGTAAATCATATATCGAAGAATCTTTATTCCAAAAGAAGGATCATACAATCATTCCTGTTAGGATTAAAGGCAGCTATATTCATCAAACGAGTCAATCTTATGCTTGTCTATATGTTCAAAATATCAGTCTTGAAAAAAAACAACAAATTCAATTAGCAAAATTGGGCAAGGAGTTAAAAGATTTTGAAGGCATCCGAGAACCCTCCAATAGACCGCTGCCTACTGCGAAAATCAGACAAGCATTCCCTACTATTATTACTCAAAATACGACCTATTTAAAATCCTTAGACGCTTTACAAAAAGGAGCTGCTACAGATACCATTATCCTAATTTTAGGAGAAACAGGAACAGGCAAGGAATTATTAGCAGATGCCATTCACGATTTAAGCCATCGAAAAACGAAGCCTTTTATTAAAGTCAATTGTGCAACTTTACCTGACACTTTAATTGAAAGTGAATTATTCGGCTATGAAAAAGGAGCGTTTACGGGAGCAGATTCCAGAAAATCTGGGCGATTTGAACTGGCCCATGAAGGCACGCTTTTTTTAGATGAAATTGGCGAGTTGCCTTTTTCCGTTCAGTCTAAATTATTACGCGTCTTACAGGATGGTACTTTTGAGCGAATCGGAGGAATCAAAACTACCAAAGTAGATGTTCGGATTATTGCTGCTACCAACCAGCATTTGCTTAGGTTGGTAGAACAAGGTCAATTTCGCAAAGACTTGTATTATCGCTTAAATATTTTTCCTGTTCATAGTATCCCGCTGCGCCAACGAAAAGATGATATACCTTTATTAGCGACCTATTTTTTGAAAAAATTTTCCCAGCAATATGGAAAAACCAATTTGAAATTTTCTAAACCTCAACTAGCCGAATTAACCCGTTATAGTTATCCCGGCAATATTAGAGAGTTGGAAGCTATCCTTCAAAGAGCCGTTATTCTATCTGCCAATAATCATTTATCCCTACGGGATGCTTTTCAACATACGCAACCAAGTTCCGAAAAGGAAAAACAATTTCTAACCTTTGAATCCATGCAACAACAGCACATTATTCAAGCGCTTGAGCGAACGAATTGGCGGGTAAGTGGAGATAGAGGGGCGGCTAAGTTATTAGATTTGAATCCGAATACCTTGGAAACTAAAATGCGAAGATTGGGGATTAAGCGACCTAAGTAACGACAAAACAATAACTCCATCATTTAGTCGTCACTAAGTGATTTTTTCCATTAGGACCAGAACCATTTTTTGGCATAGCTGTAAAAGCCAATCTTCTTTGGTCAGCAAGTCGGTAGGCGATTACCTAATCATTTTTAAAGTCACCACCATTATTTTTTTATAGAAAAACTTAAATTGGCTAGAAGAAAAGGAATTATTTCCTTTAAATTTGAGCAATTTTGACAAGTTTATTTGAGCAATTGATAGTTTTAGGTCGCCTATTACACGGTCGTTTTCCACGACCTTGTAATTTTATCCTTGACTACCAGCATTTTAAATTATAAGGTCATGGGAAACGACCGTGTAATAGGCGACCAAACTGTAAACTACTTTCTTACCTTGGATAAACTTGTCACAATTTTCTAGTTAATTTTTACTGAACCGAAAATTGGATATGTTTGAAAAATGGCTAAATAGAGAAAACGCCTATATTTTTAGGATAACCCACTTCCAAAATCTTTCTTTCATTTTAAGCAATGGCATTGCTTGTAGAAATGGTTTACCACAAGATGCCAATTTCGTTTCGATAGGTAGTTACGATATAATAGAAAAAAGAGATAAAGTAAACATTGGAGTTAATCCAAAAGGAACGTTATCTGATTACATTCCTTTCTATTTTGCGCCACGTTCTCCTATGCTTTATAGTATTAGGAAGGGAACAATTTGTTCGCAAGAAGATATTGTTTACATTGTGAGCAAAGCTGAAAAAATTATAGCATTAAAAGTTCCATTTGTTTTTACAGATGGTCATGCCCTAATTAAGTTATCGAATTTCTATAATCAGGAAGAAGACCTTATACATGTTGATTGGAAGGTAATGAATCGTAGGTACTGGAACATTGAAGCAGCAGATAATGATATAAAGCGAAGACGAATGGCAGAATTCTTAGTTTATAAACATTTTCCAGTAGAAGCAATTGGGTTAATTGTTACAAAATCACCTGATAAAATGAAGCAAATCATGCAAATTTTGACTAATTTTGGGTTGACAATTCCTGTTGAAGTAAGACAAAATTGGTTTTTCTAATGGCAATAACATTCAAAAAAGGAGATTTATTAATAGAAAAAGTGGAGGCACTAGTAAATACCGTAAATACGGTAGGTGTAATGGGGAAAGGTATTGCTTTACAATTTAAACAGCAATATCCTACTAATTTTAAACTATATAAGAGAGCTTGCGAAAAAGGAGAAGTTGAAGTAGGTAAAATGTTTGTTACTGCACTCAATCAAATGATTCCTCCTTACTATATTATAAATTTTCCTACGAAGCAGCATTGGAGAGCAAAATCTAGAATAGAATATATTACAGAAGGATTGGATGATTTTATCAAAGTATTGAAAAAAACTGACATTAAATCTGTTGCTATTCCGCCGTTAGGTTGTGGTAATGGTGGACTAAATTGGGAAGAAGTAAAAAGCATAATTTCACAAAAAACAAAGTCGCTCCCAGAAGTAACCTTTATCATTTATGAACCTACAAGTGAGGTAGGAAACACCAAAATTAGAAGTAAAAAAAGACCTAAATTAACACATTTAAGAGCGATGTTGTTAGCTGGTTTATTTCAATATCAACAGTTAGGCTACGACATAACTATTTTGGAAGCCCAAAAAATTGCCTATTTCCTAGAACGATTTGGTAATGACTTTCAACTTAATTTTGTAAAACACCATTATGGTCCTTATTCAGATAAATTGCGACATGTATTGAATGATTTAGACGGTTTCTACATTAGTGGTATGAATTTTAATACCGCAAAACCATTTGATAAACTAATTTTACAAGAAGCAACTCAGGCTCTTGTTAGGAGCTTTATTGATGAAAAATGTACCCCTAATCAAAAAGATAGTTTAGAGATTTTGTATGCGCTTATTCAAGGTTTTGAAACGCCATTAGGAATGGAATTACTATCTTCCCTTGACTTCTTAATTAAGCAAAATCCGACGCTTTTACAAGATATTGATGGGATTGAAACAGCTATTCATCAATGGAATCCCAGAAAAAGAAAATTAATGTCTCGCCGCCACCTAAAAATCACCTTGGAGCGATTACAATATTTTCGACAACAACTGTATGTTAATTAGTATCTTTCATATTTTAAATCAAGTTGAATCTATAAGCGATTTCAAAAGTGATTTAATAGAATCAGACAAAAATCATATTTATATTTTAGTAGATTCCGTTTCTGAATTATCGCTTCTCCAAATCATACATAGACTGAAATCTATATCTACAAATTAAATCTGAAAACTTTTTCAAAAAGTATTTCTGGAAAGAAAAAACCTTTTGATCTGATGGTTAAATACGTTGAATTATCTAGAAAACTAAGGGGCGAGAAAAAACAACCTACTCATTCACAATAAAAACTTTAAAAGTACTACCCATCCCCAACTGACTATCCACCTCAATTCGACCGCCCGTTTTCCGAACCAAATTATCAATCATACTTAAACTTAAGCCCAAACCTTCGCTATCTTCCAATAACTGTTTGAAGGGCTTGAATAATAAATGACCTTGCTTTTTTAAATCAATGCCGATTCCATTATCTGTTAGGCTAAAAATAAAGAAGTCCTCTTGCTGTTCTGTTTTTATACGAATTTCCAAAGGCTGGTCTTGTTTTCGATAGATAAGTGCATTATGCAATAAGGTATAGATGATCTCGTAAAGATGCGTTTTGACATACCTTATTTTTCGGTGTTTACCAAAGGTGTATCGAATGTCTGCTTTCGTGGATTTAATACTTGTTTGCAAGGAACTTTTGACTTCCATAAAAATGTCTTTTACATCAATCTCTCGAATCAGTTTATCGGCATCTTTTTGATAATCCATTACCTCTTTAGCTCTAGTTAATAAAGGCTTAAGAACCGATAAATTGGTAGATAGAGTTCCTACTTTCACGTATTTGTCAATATTGCTTAAAGCACCTTCTATAAATTCTACTAAGAAAGTATTACTAGTTTCCAATAGCTGGGTGCGTTCAATAACTTCATGCAAACTGGTTTGGATTTTATGTTCTTGCTGTGCTTGCAATTCCTCTAAATGGAGGGTATTATTTTTAAAATAGGTAATATCTCTTGAAATAAAAATATAATTGGGAACTTTCAAAGCAAATACAGGAATAATAAGATTTTGATACCAGCGTTTTTCGCCTGTCAATAGCTTCATTTCCATCTCGTAAGTACCTACCTTCAATTCTTTCTTTTGTAATTGTTGGAGGAGATTTCGGACCGTTTCTTTATATGGGTAGGGGATATAATTAAAAACTTCTTGCCCTATCATCATATCTTTAGAATAACCAGAGATAGCAAAATTGATTTCTTTAACAAGGAGATTGGCATCCAAGATGACGATATGGTCAGCGGTATTATTAAAAACCGCTTGATACAAGTTACTTCGGTATTTCAACTCATTAGTCATCTGGTGCAATTGCTCAATATTGATAAAGGTTAGCACCACCCCGTCCACTCTGTTATCCTCCGTTCTGTAAGGCAATATCCGCATTAAATGATGAATACTATCTTTACTGACAATTTCTCGTTCTATCGTGTTCAGCGTTTTTAAAACTTTGGCAATATCTTCAAATATTTTTGTATCATTAAAAGTGTGGTTAAAGTTGGTAATAGGTCGCCCTATATCGCTTTCCAATAAATCAAATTGTTCTTTTAAGGCAGGCGTAAATCGTCGAATGCGTAAGCCCATATCTAAGAATACTGTACCAATATTTGTGCTTTCTAGTAAATTGCTAGTATCAGCATTAACGATGACCAATTCATCAATTTTAGATTGTAACTCCGTATTTACTGTATATAATTCTTCATTCACCGATTGTAATTCCTCGTTGGCACTCTGCAATTCTTCATTGGCGGCTAATAGTTCTTCATTACTAGATTGTAATTCTTCATTGGTCGTTTCCAATTGTTCCACTAAGCCCTGTTTTTCCCTATTGGCTTCCTTTAGTTCTAATTGTAAAATAGACAACTGATCTTTGGAAAAGTCCTCCCGATGAATAATTGTTTCTTTTGGTTTTTCCCGCTTAACTGTTTGATTTTTAATATGAAAAGTGATCAAAAAAATAGGGGGTTCATTTTTATCTGCATGAGACTGTTCAAAATGTATATCTGCGATTAATTGCTTATCATCTTTAATTAAATGAAAATTTTTATACTTACTAACTTGACGTTTTTCTCTAGCATTTCGAAGCCCATTTTTAAAAATTAAGGGGTCGTTCTCTCCGACCATGTCTAGCAAATTTAATTTGCCAAATCCACTAGGTAAATTTAAAATGGATTCAAAACTGCCATTAATGTATAAAATATCAAAATGCTCATTAACAAATAAAGCTAAGGGGGCAAAGCGTTGTGCTAAGATACTCGGAAACTTAAATTCGCTAGGTTTATATAAATTACGTAAATCAGCTTCTTGTTTATACCTGCCAGCAGTACCCTCTACTCGTTTCTTTGTGTGGCTACCTCTAAAAAGCATATTTACTTTTTCTTTAGAAATATTTTGATAAATATTCCATTTACTATCTACTACTTTAAAAAGACTACTTAATTTGCCAATCGACTCACTTGGCCCTAAGAACATATAGCCCTCGTAATTCAGTGCAAACTGAAAATTACCCAATAAGTTTTGTTGAATTTTAGCATTTAAATAAATCAACATATTCCGACAAGAAATCAAGTCAATATTTATAAAAGGAGGATCCTTTAAGGCATCATGCAGCGCAAAAACAATTTTTTCTCTAACTGCTTTTTTGACCCGAAAAATATTTTGTTGATTAATAAAGTATTTACTAATTAAGGTAGGAGCTACATCCGCTAGTATATTGTCGTGATAAATCCCTGCTCCAGCAAAAGCAATCGCTTCTTTATCAATATCGGAGGCAAAGATTTTGAATTGTCGTCGGAGTTTATGTTTTTCTAAATACTCTAAAAACAAAATAGCAATAGAATAGGCTTCTTCTCCCGTGGAACAACCTGTTATCCAGACTCGAATAGGCTGATGTTTAGAAGTTCTAGTAACAATATCTGGAATGACTGTACTTTTTAATAATTCAAAAGCTGGCGTATCTCTAAAGAAACGAGTCACCCCAATTAAGAATTCTTTGAAAAGGGTATGCCCTTCTTGCTCATGGTCTAATAAATAATAGTAGTAATCTTCTAGTTTGTGAAAATTATTAATCAACATCCGTTTTTCTGTCCGACGAATTAAAGTACCTTTCCTATACTCATTAAAATCAACCCCTGACAACTCCGCTACCCTATTTAAAATCTTATTTAAAAAATTTTCATTCTCTTCAATAGACGGGTCTATAATCGTAATCGCCCCTTTATAAGGCAATTCAGAAATTCGACCTAATTCGGTACCTAGCGCAAAGGGAGGTAATACGCTATCCGCCAAGCCTAAAGCAATAGCCGCTTCTGGCATACTCCGAAATTGAGCGGTTTCTGGGTCTTGTACGAGCACCAAACCGCCTTGTTCTTTAATAGTTCGTACTCCTCTGGAACCGTCCGTTCCCGAGCCAGATAAAATGATACCTATTGCCTTTTCTTTCTGATCCGTTCCCAAAGACTGGAAAAAGACATCTATCGGCAAATTGAGATAAGGTGTGTGTTTTCGCTCAACAGGTTGAAAAATGCCGTTTTTTATAATTAAATTCTTTTTAGACGAAATAAGGTAGACATGATTCGCAGTAGGCGTTTCCATTGCTTCAATGACCTCCACAGGCATACTCGTATGCTTCGGTAGTAACTCGTTCATCAAGCTTTTAAAATCTGGAGAAAGATGTTGAATAATAACAAAAGCAAATCCAGTATCAGTAGATAGGTTCTCAAAAAACTCATAAATGGCTTCTAAGCCTCCCGCAGAGGCGCCTATTCCTACAATGCGAACTTGTTTGGTTTTGGTCATAATTTGATTATTCTCCTAAAGATCTTTTTGCCAAATATACTTTTTACCCGCTATTTTAGATGAAGAAATATTCTAAGGAATTGCATCTGAATTCAAAGAGTAAACTTACAATGACATGGCTGATTAAGCAAGAAATTCTATTTGTAAAAATTAATTTAAATTCTGTACCTTACTCGATTTTTAAGTACTAGGACAAAAATAACTTAATATTAAAATGAATCCAACAGTAATTATTATTGGAGGTGGATTAGCTGGATTGAGTGCTGCGCGCCAGTTGCAGGCAAATGGAATAGACTTTCAGTTATTAGAAGCTACAGATAGGATAGGTGGAAGAATAAAAACAGACGTTGTTGATGGTTTCCGATTAGACCATGGTTTTCAGGTGCTGTTGACAAAGTACCCAGAAGTTGAACGCTTATTAGATTATGAAAAGCTAGACTTGAAAAGGTTTTCTCCGGGAGCAATGTTGTTGTATCCAGATGGAAAAAAAGATTTGATTGGCGATCCCTTGCGAGATTTTTCAAGTTTATTACCAACTGTGTTTTCTAAAGCAGGTACACTAGCAGATAAACTTCAAATTTTAAGATTAAAAACGCAATTGGCTAATCTTTCTATTGAAGAGATATTTCAACAAAAAGAAATACCTACCCACAAAGTATTATCGGAGGAGTACGGTTTCAGCGATAAAATGATAGAACGTTTTTTTGGTCCTTTTTTTTCTGGTATTTTCTTGGAAAAAGAACTATCAACCAGTCGCAGGATGTTTGATTTTGTTTTCAAAATGTTTGGAGAGGGAGATACCGCTGTACCAAATATGGGCATGGAAGAAATCCCAAAATTACTCGCTGCCCCAATTCCCCAAAAATCTATTTTAACAAACACACGTGTTCGTAACATTAGTAGAGATTCGGTAGAACTAAACGACGGTTCTACTTTTTCAGCAAAACATATTATTGTAGCTACGGAGGCAACAAGTCTCCTAAAAGACCTTAGCAATATTAAAACAAAGCATCAAAGTACGACCCATCTTCATTTTATTGCAGCAGACTCTTTTTTGAATAAACCCATCATTGCACTCAATACTAAATCAAATCGAATCGCCAATAATATTTGCAATATAAGCCAAGTTGCAAATGGCTATGCGCCAGCAGGGGAAAACCTTATTTCTATTTCTGTGGTAGGTGAATCTAACTTAGGTCCTAAAGAGTTGGAAAAAAATATTCGCAGGGAACTAACAACATGGTTCGGAAAGGCGACTGAAAAATGGCAACATATAGATACCAAGTTCATAAAATATGCTTTACCCAATCAGTCCAAAGTACTCCACGATTTGGAAAAGCAACAGTATCAATTGAGAGAAGGAATATATATGTGTGGTGATTTCCAACTCAATGGCTCTATCAATGCAGCAATGAAAAGTGGACGAACAGTAGCAGAAATTGTCAGTCAAAAATTGTTGTAATAACAATTTACAAATAGTGAAACTGGACTTTAGCTATTGGTCTTTATTCTTTAGTGGTAGCCTACCAATCACTAGGGTATTATCGTAATACTTATTTTACCCTCGAATAAATAATAAGGCAATAAAACAAT
>Ga0115031_1003138_pt1 | contig 12287 bp, 7 predicted proteins | sample Maine_Asex4_meta_FD_87301 | JGI IMG/M metagenome (GOLD analysis project Ga0115031, IMG submission 87301) | Marine algal microbial communities from Maine, USA - Maine_Asex4_metaG | ecosystem: Host-associated > Algae > Red algae > Unclassified | place: Maine, USA | collected 2015-01-05 | reverse complement strand
TTCGGAAAAATATCTTCAAATAACTTCCATTCAAGATTGCTTAAACCTTCAAATCTCCCTGGCATAAATCATTTGATTAATTACAACTTTCTTAGTTTAATCTATTATTAGTGGGATAGGTTCTTGTGTCTCCAAGTCAAAATCATGAAGTCATTGCCGAGGTAATTAACTATCTAATAGTGGCATACTGTGAGAAAATTCAACGGCTTTATTATCCCATGCGATCGACTAGGTTGGTTAATAAACCATTAGCAGGGAAAGAGCGGCAGAAGCCCGCGCCGACGAAAGGCGCAAGGGAATGTCTGCCAAGACGCCTGACGTTAGCTTTTCTTTTGATTCGAGAAAAGAGCTACCCGATTTGGCAGTTGAAGTAATCTTTTCTAGCGGTAGCGTCGAGGATCTTAAAAAGTATTTGGCTTTAGAAGTCTCAGAGGTTTGGTATTGGCAAGACAACCAGTTAACCTTTTACTTTTTAACAGCAGGGAAATACGTTGAAGTTGCAAATAGTGTCTGCTTGAGTCAGCTTAGCGCTAAAGAATTGGCAAGCTTTGTCAATCGTGGATTAGCGGAAAGTCCGTTAACTATTAAATCAGATTTTCTTCAATCTTTGGGATAATTCATTTTAGCGATCGCCCTACAAACAAAATATTAAAAGAGCGATCGCGTCAAACTCCAGATCTAGATCGACTGGGGTACAAACTCTATATAGTCAAAACGGGCGTGTTCGTTAACATTTTCAAAGGCGCTGATGGTTAAAACGTCCCCAGGGGCAAGGCTAATACCTATTGCCACAGTTTCAGTCATCGCAGTTTGAGCATTACCACCGCTACTACCTAAATTGCGATCGAGAACTAAATCGGCGATCGCATTATTGTTAAGAGAGACTTCTAAATTTGCTTGCCCGTCGTTTTCGTCATAGGCAGCCAAAACAACATCATAGATCCCCGCAGGCTCGTTGAAGGTAAATGAGGCGCTGCCACTTTCGTTATAGTTTCCTGCAACAAAGCTGAGTACTTTACCCGATGAAGCACCTGAGATAGATTCTTGGCGATAGTTGTTAATTATGTCTGCGTCTTCTGCCTCAAAGCGAATAGCTTCTGTGGGCATGTCTACATCTACATCTCCTGGAGCGTCATCATCGGGCGAATTTAGATCTTCAGGAGAGATAATGGGTTCTTCTTGTGTATCGATGACGGGATCTTCTGCTTCAGGCTCGTTCGGTTCACTAGGTTCGACAGCAGAAATAAGTTCAAACTCAATATAGTCAAAACGTGCGTGTTCGCCATTATTTTCAAACCCAGTAATGGTGAAATTGTCTCCCTGAGCGATCGCAGCACTTGTCGTGATGGATTTGGCTACTTGGGTATTGCTAGAAATAGCATTGCTGCCAGAATTATCGTCTAGCAAGACGCTACCAATAATATTTCCTTCCTGGGCGACTTGGATAATTGCATTGCCGTCACTCTCATCATAAGTTCCCAAAGTGATGCTGTAGTTGCCCGATACTCCCGTAAAGTCAAAGCTAGCGCTACCAGTTTCATTCTGGCTACCTCCCACTAAACTTAGTAGCCTGTCTCCTGAAGCAAGGGAATTGTTTTCCAGACGATAGCCGACAAGATCTTGCATATCTTCCGCCTCGACAATAATTTTGTCTGTAGCTACTGGCGTATCTTCTGGATCGTTTACTACTTCTAGATCTGGTTCATTATCGACTGGGTTCGGATCTACATCTATTACAACTACTGGATCTGAATCGTTATCGACTGGGTTCGGATCTACATCTATATCTATGTCAGCATCAGAATACTGCAAATAGATTGGTTGAGTCACTCCTCCCAAAGCAAAATCGTTGTTATCAACATCGATAATGCTGGCGACAAATCCTAGAGGTAAGCGATCGTCTCCCGCAAAATTGTACTGAGCGACGTTATTGAAATCGAAGAGGTTCGATATATCCTGATTCGTACCTGTTAACTGCACGTCAACCGTTTGAAACTCCACCGCATTGTTAGCAGGAAAGTCTGACTCCGCGAGAAGATCTAGCCGTTCGGTTAAGAAATTCGCATAGGAACTTACGGGCTGAATAAAACCTTTTGTGAGAACAATTCTAGCCGTTTCTCCCGCAGCACCATTAATAATTACCTGTGGTGCATCAGCATCATAAGTGCCGACACTACCTTCGTTTAAGCCATTAACTTTTAGATCGACGGCAAGATTAGATGAATTTTGATTCGCTAGTGCTTGTGAACCACCCTGACTGTCATTACCTTGTAGCTGCCCAATAGCTGTAGTTCCGTCGGTAAATGTGACAATGAACTCCGAGCCGATTAATTCTGCTCCTGACACGCCACCAACATCCCAATTAGGACTAGAGCCAGAATCTAACGAGCCTTTGTTTGTTCCTGCTACAGAGTTGGGATCCATATCCACAGAAAAGCCAACAGTTTCGCCAGATTCAAACCCGCCATTGACAGCATCGTCAAAGTTTAGCTCTATACGACGATAGCCATCTCGTCCACCCGTGCCAATATAAGAAGCGTTGCTGGGAGCAATTATTCCCGTGCCACCATTAGTATCAATAGAAAGTTTTTTGGAAGTGGTATCTCCTGCCAATCCAAAAGGATCGAAGACGCTATCTGGATATAGAGCATTGGTAACGTCGATCGCAACTGAAGCAATATTTTTATCCCCAGTATTGTTAATCTTGAAGGAATTATCCCCAAAGTTAGAAATCTGAACGTAGTTAAAGTTTGTAGTTACTTCTAAAGATGCTTTTCCGAACATAGCCAGAATACGCTCCCAAATCAAATATAAAGTATTTTATTACGTAAATACTACGATGGACGTGTTACGTGTGCGGTGAAGATTGGGGCAATTGCTACAGCTATTTAATAAACTTATAGTGAAGTTTGGCTAGTTGGTGTTTGACAAGCAATCTTCTTATATGTGCTTTGGTAAGTATTTGGGTTTAGATCGAGATTGCAGAGCTGTTCAATCGATAGTCGAGAAAATAGTTAGAGTTATGGCACTTATTAAAAAACTCAGTCTATAAATTAAATAGACTGGAGAATTAAGAAAAAGCGGTAGGGTATGTTCCAGCATAAATGTCTCAATTGAGATGTAGCTATAAGCAGGAAACGCCGCGTTTTTGGGTTGTGTTAATGCCAACCCAACTACAATTTAAAACAGATTAACTAATTAAGAAAGCTTATATAAAAATCCTAAAAGCTTCTTAGTTTTATCAGTTAATAAAGTACGACGATAAGCATCAGCAGCCTGTTTAATTGCCATTGCCTGAGTGGGATAAGGATGAATTGCCGTAGAAAGTTTACTCAAGCCTATTTCGCCAATCATCGCCGTCGTAATTTCGCTAATCATTTCTCCACCGTGACGAGCAACTATAGTTGCGCCTAAGATTTCGTCCGAACCCTTTTTATGGAGAATTTTGACAAAGCCTTCTGTTTCTCCGTCTGCCAGGGCGCGATCGACATCATCAAAATCAATTTTAATGGTGTTACAGTCGATATTTTTTGCCTGCGCCTCGTCTTCATACATGCCTACATGAGCAATTTCAGGATCTGTAAACGTCACCCAAGGCATAACGAGATCGCTTAACTTCGATTTGCCCAAGCCAAAGGGAGAAAACAAAGTATTTTTAATCACAATTCTGGCTGCTGCGTCTGCTGCGTGGGTAAATTTCCAGTTCATGCAGACATCTCCCGCACCGTAGATCTTGGGGTTAGTAGTTTGCAGATTATCATTGACCTTTACGCCTCTGCGATCGTCATATTCGACCCCAACAGCTTCTAAATTAAGATCCAAATTCGGCTGTCTACCCGCACCAGCTAAAATTTCTGAGACAGTAATTGATTCTCTTCCTTTGTCGCCAGTGAAGCTAATTACCTTGCCTTCTGCGCTTTCTTTCACTCCCTCTAGCTGGCAATTTAAGACCAAGCGAATTCCGTCTTTAATCAATGCCTGCTGAACAATTTCTGCTGCATCGGGATCTTCCTTATTAAGCAGATGCGAACCTTTATGAAACAGAGTTACTTGGCTGCCCAAACGTTGAAAAGCCTGGGCTAATTCGCAGCCAATCGGACCGCCACCAATTACCGCTAATTTCTGGGGTAAGGTGGTCAGAGAAAAAACACTCTCATTAGTTAAATAGCCAACTTCTTCGATGCCTGTAATCTTGGGTCGAACTGCTCTCGCCCCAGAAGCGATGACAGCTTTTTTAAACTTTAAATCCTGTCCGCCAACGGTAATCGTATCCTCATTTTTAAATCTAGCCTCGCCAAAAAATACGTCTACTCCCGCTTTTTTTGCACCTGTTGCTGAATCTACGGGACTAATGCCAGTTCTCACCTGACGCATCCTTGCCATTACTGTGGGAAAATCGATATTTATTTCCTCTGGAGGTTGAATTCCATAGGGAGAGGCATCTCTCATTTCAGCGACGATACGGGAAGAACGAATTAAGCATTTGGAGGGTACACAGCCGACGTTTAAACAATCGCCCCCCATGAGATTCTTTTCGATCATGGCTACCTTTAGCCCAATCCCCAATCCTGCTGCACCCTTGGCGGTAACTAGCCCTGCCGTACCTGCTCCAATTACCACCAGATCGTAAGTGTCTACAGGAGTAGGATTTGCCCAGTCGGGAGGATGAACATTTGCTAGTAACTCTTGATTATAGCGATCGAGGGGTTCGATAGTTACAGCATGATCTTGATTATTCATAGGTTCTCTCTAATATGAATTGATTATTTGGTTGCTAGTTTGAATATTTGCCATTTAGGATCGGCTAATCGATCGGTAATTACTAATTAGCAGTATTGGCATCAGGGGTATCGATTGATTCATCTAAAGCTTTACGAGCGATTTTAGTAACGTAAAGAGTTACGGCGACGGTAGCAATAAAGCCGATAATTCTAATCGCCCATTGCGCTACGGGATTTGCCTGAGTTTCTCCACCAATGGTTGCCAAACTACCCGCGAGAGAACCAATATAAACATACATAATTGTGCCTGGAATCATGCCTACGGAAGCTAGGACATAATCTTTTAAAGATACCCCCGTAACTCCCATGCCGTAATTAAGCAGGTTGAAGGGGAAGATAGGCGAGAGTCGAGTCAATAGAACAATTTTGAAACCTTCTTTGCCGACGGCGCGGTCGATCGCACTAAATTTTTCGTTCCCTGCAATCTTTTTAGAAATCCAGCCCCTAGCTAGATAGCGACCAACTAGGAATGCCAGAGTCGCACCGATAGTTGCGCCAAAAAACACATAAATAGAGCCTTTGACAATTCCAAACAGCACTCCTGCACCAAGAGTTAAGACCGAACCTGGTAAAAAGGCAACTGTAGATACAACATAAATTAGCATAAAGGCGATGGGTGCGATCGCGCCCAAATCGTCAACCCACTGGAGAGCGTTGCGTAATAATTCTTGGGGATTGAATCCACCACTCCCTGCTGCTTCCTGCGCTTGGGCTGGTGCTGCGACTAAGGTTATGCCCACTAGGATGAGCATTGCGATCTTGAAATATTTATATTTATTACTTCTCATAAGTTTGTGAGAGTGGATATCGTTTCTACTTTAACTGCATAATTAAGTTTCGCAATGCTTACTTAGAATGAGCTTAAAACTTGCATAGTTATTTATAAATTTAATCTATCTTGTTATTTGTTTTTGAATCGATTTATAGGCACGATCGAAGTTGCGATTATGCTCTTTTTTTGCACGATCGCCTATATTATCTTGAGCCAATCAATCGCACCTATAAATTAACCAGCGTAATTTTTTTTAGCTAAAAGCACTTGCTTGAGTCAGGTAGCGTATTTTTAAAGCAAGAACTAGAAAAATAAAAACTAATATTATTTTGGTGAGAATTAAGATGCCTGCACTAAAATATCGGTCTGTGAAAATAGCGTTTGAAGTATCTCTATTGCCAGTAAGATCTTGTTCAATCTAGTATTGAGGTATATGTAGGCGACTGTATCTATTTTAAATAGAAACCATCGGTCGGAGAAAATAACGTAATAAGCTAGAATTACCTCTGTCTCCTAACTCTTTGCATCAGTCATGAAGAGATAAATCTGCAGAGCGCGATCTCTTTTTCAACTTATTTGTAGTAGCTTCAAACGACATAAGACATCAACAGCTTAATTATTGCCTCAATTGACGCAAGGGAAGCGGTTTCATCGGGGGTATGATAGTTAGTAGAAGGAATTTGCAAAGTAGTGCCGTTGATTTCACCATTCGTTGCCGTGGCTAATCTGCCTAATTCAGTTCTACCCAGTGAATAAGAGGTATTATTGAGTTTATTCTGAGCTTGTATATAAGCATCTTTGTAGCTATAAGAAATTCCTAAGCGATCGCATTTTTGGGCTAGTTCGCTAGTTATGTCTGTGGAGAAAACCCCACTAGCATCTTGATGGCGTAATGTAACCTGTTGCGCTTCGGCTGCTTCACGGGTGGGGTAGGGACTAGTGTCTAAAATCAAAAGACGCTGGGTGGTTAACTGCTGCCGTTGAAACCAAGATAGAGCATAGCGCCAGCTTTTTCCTGCTTCTTCTTGCGCCGTAAACAGCGCCGTACCCTGAAAACCTTGTTTAAACAGGTGGATAATAATTGCTGCACTAACGACATTATCTATTTGTGCTGAAATACAGCCGTTTTCTATTTTGAGGCGATCTAAAAAAGATACTGGCGTACCTGGCTGTAGGAAATCTAAACCATCCAATTCAAAAATAAGATTATTTCTAGTCGAGCAAATATAGGAATTGATAATCTGTCCTTGACCTAAATACGTGCCTACGTAGGGCAAATGCGCCTGTACCTGTTGTCCCTGAAAGCGATTCTCGATGGTATTCATCATCTGCTCGGACACAGAATCTCCCGTCAAGTCGCTACGATTGCTAACAACAAATGCAGCGTATTGAAATTCGTTTTTCCCAGTACATAACAAGCCGTGGCGATCTATATGGGCTGAAAGAATTAGATCGTTAGGTTTATTGCCCTGTGCTACCAGTACACCATGATAATATTGCACCCGAACGCCAATTTCCTCTAATTCTCGGCTGAGTACGCGAAAAAATGAGTCTTCACAGCCAACAACAGAAGGTTCGCGAATTAACAACCGCAAGAGGTTTAAAAAACTGTCTAGCTCTGGATAATCAACTTTGACTGACTTTGTTTGAGGAACTTTTTCCATAACTTTAAAGTTAAGAGCGTTCATCAGTTTAACTTTGGTGCATCCAAAGGGCGATATTTAGTTAATCCGTTGAGGATATCGCCCCTAAAATTAAGTTTTAGTATTGTTCGATACCAAAATAATAAATTTATTTCTATATCTCTGTTATTGCTGTCTTATTAAACACGACTGACTATATTGCGATCGCGTTTTAAAGTCGCTCTCAATCGTCTGCGCTATCGGGTTATTTAGTTCTAAAGTGAGAGCATTTTAAGAATTTATATTTGATTACATGCGATCTCTAAAAAGTTTAGAATGCCTTATGTAAAGGGTATGAAAGCATTAACTGAGTTGTTAAATGATCTAGCAGAACGAAAAAGCAGTATAAAGTTTAGGTTGTGAACACAGAACAACAGTCAACAGAAAAGTGGCGTAATCTATCACCAGATAAACAGCAACAGGTTTTGAAGTTCATGGAATCTCTAAGCCACCCGAAAAACCTAGCATAATTAGTTTGGCAGCCTGTTTTTTTCGAGTCAACGGCAGGATGTTTAGAAGACGATCCTCTAGCTAGATATTCCTAGGATAAATACGAGTAAAGAGAATATACAGGGTGACTTGTTTATTCGACACTAACGGCTGTATTGTTCAACTAAATTGGCGTAATGTACGTTAAAGCTTTATTTGCCCAATCTAAAGAATTAGTGCCAAAGAGCAAAATCAGCTGCAGGAATTTAATTACTAGCTTTACAGATTTTTTTGTTCGAATTAACCAAAATTTAACTTAAATAATTAAATGTCAATTATTAATTTAAGCTGGCGGAAACAAGATAGCTCACAACTTAAAGCGATCGCAATTTGCCCGTTGTGAGAGATGTTGAAAGGATTGTTACCAAGGTCTGTACAATTACGATAAAAAGTTTAGATTCCCCCGATGTATCTAATCGAGAATAAATGAGAAACGTTGGGCTTATTGGGAAAGTTGAAAGGAGTAGAAAATTGAAAAATCACTGAATTGCCATATAAGTTTTACAATTCCTATTTTTTTGACATTAATTCTTTAAATCTGGTTTTTTTGGCGAAAATCTTTGCATCTCAATTGTTAAAAATCGCAAAAAAGGCTTAGCAATACGATTGCGTATGACGGGTAAATCTCGCCACCCCTCGCGTTCAAACAACGTAAAGTCGTTTGAGCCATGAGATTTTGTGGCATTAATTCTTTAAATCTGACAAATAAAGTTTTAATGTGCAAATGTACAGCAACCTACAATATAAAGATTTTACTATGACCATAAAAAAATGCCAGAAGGCAGACTTGAACTGCCGACACGAGGATTGAAAATCCTCGAATAAAACCTTCAGCGTCAATACCTGTAGCATTTTTAAAATATAATTACACCCGAAACTCTAATTTAATTCGGAAACTTCTTAAAGTCATGAAAACATGACTATCATTTTCAATTTATAGCAAATTTGAATATATGTATAACTTTCACTACCCCAAAGTGTAGAAAAAATTCTCAGATACCTTTCTTCAACTTAGAGGATGTTTTAAAAGTATAAAATATCACTTGCAAGCCCTCTAAATCCCCCAACTCGCGCGTACATGCGGCTAAAGCCTTTGTTTCGTCGGACGGTTCGAAGCACCAGCGTCCACAGCGCTCCGCGCAGTCCGTACATGCTTCCAAGTCCGAACAAAGGACTTGGAAGCGAAACTTCCGTGGGACTTTGCCTCGATAGTGTGGGTCGCTCGTCAATCCTGGGGGACTTTGAATCGGATTCCCCCCAAATTTGAGGGGCAAGCCCGTGGGATTAGCTGAGTCTCCGACTTGCTGAGTCTGGCGACTTGCTCCGCAAACGCAACCGCGTCGGGGGCAGAATTAAGAAGTAACTTGTATGGAAAATAACTTCTCAAACACCCTCTGAGATTCAACTATTGAAAAGAGTCTTGCTACCTATTTTTTAACCAGTTTTTGGCTGATTAAAATGGCTGATAAATTTTAATCGTACGTAACATTTGTCAGCCGTTTTTACAAAATTGAAACTAACAAATTCGCCATAATGAAGAGTAAATTATTTTATAATAGCGTCTCTAATTTTGTTGAGCAAGTTGGATAAATTCAGGCTGAATCCATTTATCGAGCTTAATTTCTTGCAATTTTTCTAGATCGGGAACTGTTTTAAGCTGATGAATATGACTTGAGAGCCAATCTGGGCGAATTTGCCAATCGTTAAAGAATAAGCTTGAGGTATTGTCTGAAAAGCTCGAACCAAGTATTTTGTTTAAGATTAACGGTTTTACCTTTGTCCACTTGCTAACCAAAGTCAATGCGGAAGGTGTATTCGAGAGCCAGTTTTGAGCTGCAATTAGAGCTTGGAGATAAGCTACGATTATTTCAGGATATTTATTGGCAAAAGATTGAGATACCACCACGCCATAAAAGCCTGGTAATTGGTTTAAATTATTGTCTAGCAAGTATTTAAAATTACCGCGATCGCTCGCTAGCTGATGAAAGGGAGAAAAATAAGCAAAGCCTGCTGCTGTCTTAGGAGAAGATGATATTTTGAGTTGAGAATTTTTGAGCGGAAAAAGCTGTACCTGAGCCAGTAAATCGAGATTAGATAAGCTTCTCAATAGCATTCCATGAGCCGAAGAGCCAACAGGGATAGCGACAGTTTCTCCTTTTAGATCTTCGATAGTTTCCAGTTTTGAGGTTTTGGGGACGATAACAGCATTTCCATCACCATTAGGATTAATAGAGACAAAACTGACTAGCTGAGTCGAATTATCGGTTGCAGAACTCTCAGTAGAAATAGCACTTTGCAACAAAGGATAATCTCCTAAGATACCAATGTCTAATTTGCGATCGCGCAAACCTTTAGAGATAGGCATCCCCGACAGAAAATTATGCCACTGAATATCATATTTAACTGAAGCATAGCGTCCAGTGCGAGGTAAAAAATGCTCTAGCAATCTCAGACGCTGTAAAATTAATCCCGCAGTTATGGAGGGGATTGTGCCGTTTTGTACGCCAAGATTGATAGTAATTGTTTCTGTCGTGTAGCGATCTCCTGGCAAAAGAGTTGGAGATTTAGCAACTGAAGGGGGAAATAGAGCGAGAAATTTATCGACGGGAGTTGAATTGCGTTTAGTTTTAGCTTTGGTATTTTCGGCAAAAGATACATAAATATCTGCTGGTAAAGCAAATTCTTGCAGATTGACTATAGTTAGTACCTGGGAATCTAACTCAGCCTGCAATTCTAAATTCGAGGCAAAACCAAGATAGTCTCCCTGGGTAAGGTAGGTTCGTAGCAAGCTAATCGTATCTACAGTTTCAATGCGTGAAAAATCGGTTAGCTTTAAATCTAATTCTGCCAGACGAGATTCAAATACTTGACGACTTGCAAAGCGATCGCTTAACAAGATCAGCGGTTTTCGCTTAATAGCTTCCAAGGTTTGCCAATTTTCCTTGGCTAACCTAGAACCAGGAGCAACAATTAAACTATATTTAACTGAAGCAATACTGTGTTGAGCTATCTTACTGCTGTCGGCAATTACTTCAGAAAAACCTAGATGGATATTATTTCGCTCTACTGCTTGCTCTAATAATTTTAAATTGCTAAATACAGTTAGTTTTGTATCAATATCAGGATATTTTTGTCGATAGTTATATATAATTTTTGGCAGCCAATTTTGAGCCAATCCTGGAGAGCTACCAATAGATATTTGATTTAAATTGTGTTGCTTGAATTTTTCTACTTTGTCGCCAACTTCTGCTTCTAATTTTACTAACTTATCTGCTTCACTCACTAAATATTGACCTACTTCGGTTAACTGTATTTGTCTTCCTAAGCGGTCAAAAAGAGAAGCTTTCAAGTCAGATTCCAAAGATTTTATCTTAGCGCTAACTGCTGGTTGGGTAAGATTCAAACTAGCAGCAGCTTCAGTAAAATTTAAACATCGGGCAACTGCTAAAAACACCTTTAATTGATAAATTTCCATATTTTTATACTAATTAACAGTTATGAGAAGCCCTATTAAAAAAAATTATTAATCCATATAAAACTTTGATGAATAACCCTTGAGGATTGAGCGATAATTTAAGAAAGCAATTGAAGTTTATTTCATTAATCTTTAAGAGATAAATGTCCTTAGTTTTTGATTAAAGATAAACATAAGAAGCCAAGAGCTTTTTAAAGATTAAGTAATAATAGCCCCTTTCAAAGTGGAGAACAGTACATGACGAACACTCAACACCTTAAGACAGACGTTTTAGTAGTCGGCGGTGGTACTGCTGGTACGATGGCAGCGATTAAAGCCAAGCAAGCAAACCCAGAAGCAGAGGTTTTAGTTTTAGAAAAAGCCAATATTCGGCGCAGTGGTGCGATCGCCATGGGTATGGATGGAGTCAATACTGCTGTAATTCCAGGCAACTCTACACCAGAACAATACGTTCGCGAGATTACGATCGCCAATGATGGTGTGCTTAATCAAAAAGCCGTTTATCAAACGGGCAAACTGGGTTATGAAGTCATTCAAGAATTAGATAGCTGGGGCGTTAGATTTCAAAAAGACACCTATGGCAACTACGACTTGAAGCAGGTACATAGAGTAGGTAAATACGTTCTACCTATGCCCGAAGGGAAAGACTTAAAGAAGATTCTCGCCCGTCAGGTTAAAAAGCATAAAGCCAAAGTTACCAATCGGGTAATGGCAACTCGCGTTATTGTTCAAGACGGTAGAGCAGTTGGGGCTGTGGGATTTGATGTACGAAACGGAGATTTTGTCGTCATTCAAGCTAAGGCAGTTGTACTTTGTACTGGGGCTTGTGGCAGATTGGGATTACCAGAGTCGGGTTATCTCTACGGCACTTATGAAAACCCCACCAACGCTGGCGATGGCTACTCCATGGCATATCACGCAGGAGCAGAATTAACTAATATTGAATGCTTCCAGATTAATCCTTTACAATACCTTCGCCAAAAGAAGTGAGAGAAAGAAACTCTCTGTCAAGTAGGTTTTGAAGAGAAGAGATTGATTTTTACTAGGTTTGGAGTCATTCAGCAGAAATATCTGTAATAGAAACTGAG
>Ga0115031_1003130_pt1 | contig 12302 bp, 10 predicted proteins | sample Maine_Asex4_meta_FD_87301 | JGI IMG/M metagenome (GOLD analysis project Ga0115031, IMG submission 87301) | Marine algal microbial communities from Maine, USA - Maine_Asex4_metaG | ecosystem: Host-associated > Algae > Red algae > Unclassified | place: Maine, USA | collected 2015-01-05 | reverse complement strand
GCGCGGCGACTGCCAGCAGAAAGGGAGGAAGCACGCGCGGCGGCGACGGCGGCATCTCCACAGACGGATAGCGGCGGCGCTACCGCGCTCAATGGGAAGTGCAATTGGTGAAGAAAGATCGGCAAAAATGGACTTGCTCATTCGCATTTTGCAGAAGCTGATAATGTAAGTGGGAGTCGCCGAGTCCGGTGTTGCGGATCTGACTCGGAATCTGGGAAGGGTCTTCGATGTGCTCCAATCCTTAAGCAGGCATCTGAGTCTCCTGGCTATTCTACAAAGTAAATCATCTTGAGTCGGAAGGTGAGTCGTGTGAACCGTGAATAGTCCTCTGGCCAGCTGGCAGCGCGCGCGCGCAGCGAAGGACCATCTACGGCGCTTCGACCCGCGGCATTTTGAAGCGCTTCGCGCGCGCACGCACTGGAAGGGCTTCCCGCACCCGCTTTGGCACTGGCGCCACTGCAGCTTGGCGCGACGCCGTGTTGGCGCGAGGGTCCGTCATCACCCCTGCTCCGGACTCGAGCGACCGCCCTTTTGCTGCGTGCCACGATTGGCGGCACGGGTTATTGCAAACGCGCGCGTGACCGACCGCCGGCCGCCACCGATCTGGCGGCGTCGCGGTACTCGATTTTCTGGTGGCTCGGGGGCATTTGGCGAGGAGTCCCCACCGGCTAACAGTGGCGAGTGCCTTGCACTTCGTGCGGCGCCTGTCCTCGGCGCGCCCCCTCCCCTGTCCGATTGCCGAGCGGACCGTCAACGCTCTTATCCCCCCCTACACGACTTGCTGCTCTTTGCCCTGCGCCGTACTCGTCGCGCGCACGGTTTCCCGTCCCGTCCTGTTCCCTGGCTTCCCCCGCACATTCCCTCCGGTGCCTGTTCCTGTTCCCGCCCGCCACCGCCCTTGTCCGCCCAACCATCCCCACATCCGGCTGCTCCTCCTTCCCTCCACCTCCCCACCGCACCGGGAGTTCTCTGTGTGGTTTGACGATGCGGGGGGGGAAGCGAGTCGGCGCAGGGCGAAAGACCAACGCGTTCTTGGCGGCTCATGACCCGAAGCAGAGTCACCTGACGCTTCCGTCAAAGGGCACTGGCACGGTGCCTCACGGGTGGGGGGCACCGGCCGCCGCGGTTGCGCCCCCCGCCGCTCCCATCCCCCATGGCTTGGCACTTCGCGCTGGTTTCGTGACTCCCCCGGCCTTCATCCCGGCTGGTGCTCCTGCTCCTGCCGTCTCCGTGACACCACGCGCCACCCCGCCGCACACTGAGGCTGGTGCGGCCGTGCACGTGGCCCCAGCCCCTACCTCCACCCGCGCCCCCGCCAACGCGGGTGCAGCAGCCAGCTCTGACTCGGTCCTGGCGCCCGCTGGCTACGCTCGCCCCGGCGCCGTGTGCGGGGTTACGAGCGACGCCCTTCACGCTGATGATGGTGAGCTCCCCGTCGGCGGTCCTGTGCACGGTGTTGGTGGAGTGGCGATGGGGATCGTGACTCAAGTGTTGGTGCTGCGGCCGCTGCCCCCCATGCCCCCCGTTTTCCTCCCGATCTGCGCGCCCTCTTGGACCAGGACGACCTGATCGAGCCGCTTGCAGCAGCCGACGGGGGTGTGGAGGACGATGGTGCCAGCGACACGGACTGGGACGCACGGTCGCTGCCGGGTGCCGATGGTGATGCGGACGAAGAGCTGTTAGAGGAGGAGGAGCTTGGCGACTTGGCGTTGCCCGTGTCCCACTGTTTCGGCGCCGACATGACTGTCGAATTGCCCGCCCTGGCATCGGGCACTGACGCGAGCGCGGCGACGGCGTTCTTTCAGTCGCCCTCCGCACGTCAACCTCCTCCTGCTCCAGGTGGGTCGGAAACGGCGACTGTGGCAGCACATGCCGCTGCCGCGGCAGCGTCAGCAACAAGGATGGCGCCGACGGCGGCTCTGTCGTCGACCGCACCGACCAATTCGTCGACACAACCAAACCGCTCGTCGGCCGCGCCGACGAGCTCGTCGACCGCGCCGACGGGTTGGTCCGCCGCACCGTCGGTGCAGTCGGCCGGCGTGCCGAGCGAGGCTGCGCGAGGGACCGGACCGCGACCGGCGGCTTGGTGCGCCAGCGCGCGGCGAGGGGGCAAGCGGCGCTGGACGGTGCGCCTCTACAAGCAGTGGGTGAAGAGGCGCCTCGTCAAGGGCAACCACGTTCTCCACAAGATGGTCTCCTTTACGGTGAACCCCCCCGATCCCGTCGCCGCGCAGCACATTCTGTGCCCTGAGGACTACTACCTGCCGCGAATCATCGTCCACGCGCCGTTTGACCTGCGCGGGCCCTACCGCCCCTTCTGCCCAACGTGCGGCAGCGAGGACGTGACCGCCGACGGGTGGTCTAACTTCAGGCGGGTGATTGACATGGACGAGTGCATCTTTGCCATTTTTCGCCGCTACCGGTGCTCAAAGAACCACAAGAACAATTGCTTTCGCTCGTGGGACGACGCGCTGCTTGAGCGCGCGCCGCCGCACGTGCGCCTCGCGTTCCCGGTGATCTTCACCCGCCGCCTCGGCGTGACTCAGATGGTGTTCGACTCAATGCGGTCGTGGGCAGAGGGCGGATCGGGCTTTGGGCCCTTCGCCACCTACATGCGCGAAAACCACACGCGTCGCCACCACCGCAAGGAGCTGGCGTACATGTCGCGGCTAGCAGACCTTATGGCCGAGTCACCGACGGGGGAGAGTCGCATCTCGGGCTGCTCTGCCGAGACGGCGCGGCAGTTCCCCCGCTTTTCTCTATTCAATGACCCCGATGGCTACGACGGCGTGCATGGCTCCAAGAACTTTTACCGGTCGGTCTACACGCGCGGAATGAAGCCACTGGAGGGCTTTATGAAGCAGCGGTGCGCCATGGTACCCGCGAGGATGCTGTCGGGCGACCATTTCTTCAAGATCCTGAAGTGCAACTTCAAGTTCAACGGCCGCCCGCTATTTATGGCGGCCTACTCCCTCGTCAATGAGCACACCGAGGTGATGGCCACCGTGCTGACGCAGACAAAGACACTGGAGGAGCTGCGTCACGTGCACGCATCCGTCCAGCAGAGAATGATCGCGTTGGGGCTGCCGCGGATACAGATCGACGTCTTCTTCACCGACAACCCCACCGCCGAGGCGCCGTTCCTGGAGAGCGTGTACCCGGGCTTGCGCAAGACCAGCGTCAACATGGAGCCGAATGGTGTCGGGTCCCCTGCTCTCGTCCCCTTCTCCCTCCCCGCGCCGGCCGACCACTCCGTGCATTACATCTTCCAGACGGAAGCGGCCAACGACGCCATCGACAACATGTACCGTTCCGTGACACGCTCGGGCGCCGAGCGCGTGCTCGGCCTCGATGCCGAGTGAAATTGTGACGGTGGACCGAGCGGCCGCGGCCCTGGCACCGTCCGGGTGGTGCAAATGTCGTCGTGGACAGAGACGCTCGTTCTCCACGTGTCGCGCATGCGGTCGTTTCCGCACCAGTTACGGGCGCTACTCGCCGATCCCACCGTAGTCAAGGCGGGAAAAAGCATTGGAGGCGACCGCAAGAAGCTGCTGGCGGACTTTGGGGTCGATGTAAAAAGCACCATTGAGCTCGGAAACTTTGCTAAGGCCAGGCAGCTTGTCGGCAGCGCGACGATCGGCCTGGCCGGGCTCGTCTCCGTGCTACTTAAGCGCGTCCTCGACAAGGACCCGGCGGTCCGGCTGTCAGACTGGTCTCGGGAGCTCACCGCGGACCAGCAGACGTACGCTGCCATGGACTCGTACGCGTCGCTGCTCGTCTACCAATACATCTTCAGCGCCGAGAGCCCCGTCCCGTCGATGACGTCGACGCTCATCGGAAAGCAGCTGTACCTCGCCGACGCTAGCGGGACGCGGCGGGTGGCGCGCTGCGTTGTCGCCGACGCCCAGCCAGCCAAGTACGGCAACTTGGTCGTCGGGGCAAAGGAGCGGGTGTGGGTCAAGGTCGTGGAGGTGCTAGTGCCGGCGTTTGCTCTCCCCTACTCGCCCAAGAGGGGGCCGCGCTCGCTGGCCGAGCTCATGCGCGAGAGTGCGCAGCTTGGCAAGGACCCATTGATGGTGGCATCCCGTCTCCACCTACGTGACGCAGACCACGCTGTCGAGCGTCGCCTGGCGGCCGAGCGCGCCCAGGTGCTGCACCCGGTCACGGCCGTGAGCGGCGGGGTGGCGGGCTGCTTTGATGCAATGGAGGGGCTGCGCGCATCCGTGGCCACCATGTGCGAGAAGGGGGTCGTGCCGGGCGTCGCGGTCGGTGACAAGGACGCGGAGACGGACGACGAGGAGTCGCCAGACGGCGGCGCGCTTCCTGTTGGCGGTGCATTTTCCGGCAGCGGGGATGCAGGTGGAGAGGAGGCCGTGGAGGGCGACGGGGAGGACTTGAGCGACCCTGAAGCTGCAGCAGATGGCGGAGCGGCGGCACGGGGCCTTCTCTCCGGCGTGAAGGCCGACATTTTGCACGTGTTGGACAGGGTCCTACGACACGCGCCCAAGAACCACGGCGCGACGGCGCATTTCAGTCGGTGCTTTGTGCATGCGTTGATGTTCTACAACGATGGCGACGCCCAGCTCGCTGAGCGCGTCGCAGCGGAGAAGTGGCCCGAAATGACGTGGCTTGAAGTGCTCTACCGCAAGGCGACTTCGGTGAACCGGCGCGTGCGGCGTGCGGTGCCGGCGGCGGTCGTCATAGTCCCACGGCTGGAGGCCGTGTTCAAAGAATTTGCAAACATCCTTGACGCCAGCACTGGGCAGCGCTTGTTCAACAGCGCGGCCAAGAGCGCTGCCCGGAAAGTGATCAAGATGGCCAAGGCCGGCTGGTTGACCGACCCCACCGACGCCCCGCTCTACACGCTGCGGACGCACGACCAGGACGGGCTCCCGCTTTGGCCTTGCAGCCGTGGCACGAACTCAAACGAGGGGAGCGTGCACCAGAAGCTGGTCAAGAACTTTATGTCGATGCGGGGCGCTTCTGCAGAGCTCATCCACTACGCTCTTGTGGAGTGGGTGCATCGCCACAACCTCCGCGCTGCGCGCAAAAATCGGACGGGCGGGGCGTGCATCGGCCACGCCGACACGTGGATCCTCGACGACATTCTCCTCTTGCAGGAGCACGTGTTTGGGAAGGGGGTGTCCCACTTGTCGCACGAGCGCGTCGCGGAGTACACGCTACCGGAGTTCTACTGCGGCGTGACGCCGCTGGCGCCCGACGTGCTCGACGAATGCGGCTTGCAGGGAAAGGAGATGTGGAAGCAGATGGAGCCGCTGTTCAAGCGCATGTCCAAGCAAAAGCGGTACCTGGCGGCGGCGATGGGCTCTGGCGTGCCGATCCTTCCGGTCCACACCAAGGAGGAGAGGCTATTGTACTTGGAGCTGAAGGAGCGCCTGCGGCGCCAGCTGCTGGGGACGCCGACGGCTTTAGCGATGGCCAACGAGTTCAACAAGGCGGCCGCAGACGACTGGTTGCGGCACGCCACCAAGGCTGCCGCCCAGAAACACAAGCGGAAGGGGCGCATGCAGATGCCGATGATCCATTTCAAAACCGTCGGGCACATGACAATGTACCAGGCCTTCTACGACCGGAACCAGAACATTGCCAGCACCATCTTGCGGAGCCACCCGAACAAGTCCAAGCCGCGCATCGCGGGTGCCAACGTGGGGAGGATGGGTTTCGGGGCCGCGGCCAGCAGCCACAAGCCCGTGAGCGCCCGAGTGCCGAGCAGAAGCAGTAGCGGCAAGTCTGTGTCCACCGGCGCGTCGAGTCGCTCCCATGCGGGGCAGTCACTGGCGCCGATCAACGGCGACAGTAGCACCGGCATCGTCGCTGGCGCATTGTGCGACGTGGGCGGGGCACGGAAAGGGGGCGCCGGGGCTGGCTGGGAGGAGACGGCGGGTGCCGAGGCGGTCAGGGAGATGGACGATGCGGCGGCGGTCGGGGGAGGCGGGGAGACAGTCGGTGCCGCGGAGGTCGAGACGAGCGGGGAAGCGGTCGATGCTGCGGCGGCCGGGGTGGGGAAGGGACCCTGCAGGGATCGTGCTGCCTCACCGGCCTGCACGCCGGGTGCAGGCGATGCGGCACTGGTGCCGATACTGCCAGCGGACTTCTACCAGGCTGTGGACAGGGCGCTCAACCCTTACGACGCCTCACGACGGCGTCGGCCCTGCGCGGAAGGGGAGGAAATGGAGGATCCATCACCTCGAAAGAGGCGCCGGCGGCACTGTGTTGTGTGCGCCAGCCCTCTGTGCAAGGGCAACGCCAACCGCTCTTCGTGCCCGTTCTACAAGTCGCCCGCCAGCAACCAGCCGCCAGAGCCGCCTCCACCCTCGGCTGGACGGTGGGCGGGGAGCAGAGGCTCACTCTCTACCCGTGCGCCTCGTAGTGGGAACAACCTGGGGTCGGGGCGATGGCAGTTCATGTAGATACGCTTTCTTTTTTTAGTACACGATGAATGCATGGCTGTACTTCAAGTTGCGCACGTCTCGGCGAGGGAAAGGGAGGCCGCCACCAGCGGCTCCGTCTTGGCGGGGTGGCCGGGTGGGTCGGCCATTCACCGTCTGTGCTTCATTGACGGTTGGCGTCGGAGGAGAAAGAGGGGGGGGGAGGAGCGACGCGCAGGGTAGGAGAGTGAGTAAAAATGGGATAGTAGGGGGGAGCGAGAGAACCACATGGTATGGGGGAGCATCACGCAGGCAAAGCATTGTCAGTAGGAGGGTTCAGGCGTAGCTACCCTCTCTTCTCTGTGCGGCGACTCCATCCAACCAGACAGGAGGCTGCCATACTGGGCGCCTTCTTGGGCGCCCGCTCCGCCGGGTCGACTTCCACGGCAACTCAACACGTCACGGCAACTCAACACGTCACCCTCCCTCACACGTACGCAAGTTGTCCGCCCTGGCCGTTGGCCATCGGTTGACCCCTGCTGCTACCCATTAGGTCGCCCGTCCCCCCCCGCACCCCATCATGTCGCCCGCCCCCCCCGCTCCCCGTCAGGTCGCCGGCCCCCCCCTGCGCCCCATCAGGTCGCCGGCCCCCCCCCAGGCCTCGTCAGGTCGCCGGTCTCGCCCCGCGCCCCATCATCATCGGAAAAGCTGGCGGCCCGAACAAGGCCGATCCCCGTTCGGCTTCTTGATCGGTCGAACATGATCCGAACAGTGCCATGTTCGATGGAGTCCGTCCGGACGAACAAAGGGGGTAAAACGTTTGGGTCTGATCGAGGCCGATCGACCCATTTTAGGCCCCTCTCAGAAGACTCTGTGAGAGGGGTATGGCTATGGTAATAATTTTCGGCGCACTATCCTCATAAGCTCTGACTAACACGGGGCTTCGTTATCAAGAAGCATAAGTAAGATACGTGAAGAGTTTATCAAGATGGATATTACTCTGATTAGCTAAGAAGAAAGTCCTGGGGCGGACGCGAATCCGATCAGACTCGAGTACTTGAAAGATCAGCATCTGCAGCAATTTGCACCTCGGGTGCCGCTGCCTCCAAGACTCCGCCGCCGTCCTGCCGCCGCAATCGTGTCGCCACCATCGTGCCGCCACCACCACCACCACCGTCGTGCCGCCACCACCACCACCACCATCGTGCCGCCACCACCACCACCACCATCGTGCCGCCACCACCACCACCACCACCGTGCCGCCGCAGCTCGCGCCCTCCACCTTGCCAATCCGCCAACTCGCTGCCCGCCGAACCCCGCCCGCTCACCCCCGCACTACTAAAGTTTATGACACGCCTGCGCCGTCGACCCCCGCCCGCCCGCCCGCCTAGTGGCGTGGCCGCGCCACTAGGTCGTTCCCGTCTCCACCACCCACGATGAGTTGACTCATGTCCCTAGCTGCCCGCCAACGCGAATGACACGCACGGCCGCCCACTGGCCGGCGGTGGAAGGCCATTCGCCGCAGTACACGTGACAGCACACGACTGTCACTCCAGCGGGCTTGCTCGCTTGCAAACGTCTATGAGCTCCCGTTGGGCTAGCCGACCTCCCTGGCGAGAAAAAAAGAAGCCAGTGAAACCGGCCTCTGGGACAGCACGCGCCAGCACGGACCCCTGCGACAAGCAGGGGACCTCCAACTCGTGCCTCCAGCCGCAGCCTCCAGCTGCCAGGTACAGATATACATCAATGCGACGCGGGTGTTCACTCAATCACTCGCCCCTCCTCACAACCAACGCTCACTTCTCGCCATTGCACCCTCTCACGACGAGGCACTTCAGAATAGTCGATATGCAGACCGCACCGGCGTGATCTCATCGTCCTCTTCAGCGTCAGACGGGTTCACAGCGCGGTTGGGGGTCTTCTGCTGGACAACGCGCTTCCCATTCAGGGAGGAACGATGATCCCCACCGTTGTCGTCCAGGTCCGCCTCGAGCTGCGCGGCGAGCCGCGCGTCACGGGCGAGGTCAGCGTCCGACTGCCCACCCCCGGTGCCGCTCCCACTCCCACCACCGTCGCCGGCCCGCGACGGAGTGACACAATTCTTGCCACTGCGTCGGTAGCGGTCGTGGAACTCCATGTTGCGCAGGGCACGGTCAGCCCGCCGTGCGGCCATGTGGGTGTCTGGCGTTGCGGGCGCAGAAATCTCCGCCGCACGCCGCTCAGCCTCACGAGCGGCCGCACGGGCCGCTCTGGCTTGCACGCTGGGGTCATAGCCGTGTATGTCGAGCATGAGCTGGCGAGTAGCCTGCAGCACCCGCTCTGGGAAGTGCGCCACCACCCCAGTTCCCGGAGGGCACGGAAAGAGCTTAAGCCCGTCACACGGCCTACAGCCAGCCATGTCCACCTCCGTGAGCGTCCATTCCGCCGCCAGCAGACGGCGAGGGCCGTCATCGGCGTTGTCCCGACGAGTCAAAAGCGCAGGGAGATCGGGAAGCATTACGCGGAGCCCTAGCCTAATCTGCAGACAGAAAAGCACCAGAAAAGCCGACGAAGCACGAGCCAAGGCCAATTGATTGAAAATTACAAGTATACGAAAAGACACAGAAGCACGATCCAGTTAGAGTTCACTCTGCACCGAAACGCGCCCGCAAGCGTGGTCACGCGACAGTCACGCGACGGTCGCGCGACAGTCACGCGACGGTCACGCGACGGTCACTCGACAATGACGTCGGCACGCGCCTTAATCCGGCCAGCTCACCAGCCCTCGTGAGAAACGTACCCAGCACCGAACGATGGCGCAGTGCCCTACGCTCGTCAAGAGGTGCTCAAACGGCTCCTCGTCGGTCGCGTCCACAAACCAGCCAGTGGTGCAGTCCAGTGCTTTGTCCACGGCCATCATTGCGGCCACGACACCCTGCTTCCCGACAGCCGACTTGCACCAGTACTCGTATCTGAAAAGGCTCACCAGGTCGGACTCGTCCAGCACGGCCGGGCCCGTCACGCCCGGCCTGGTCGCCACCCCTTTGCCATCGTTCTCGTGCATGAATGCGGTGTAGGCGAGAACCGCCACCTCCCTGAGGTGCGCTCGCTTGTGGCCGACTGGGCGCCTCAGGTACTCCTTGAGACGCACCTTTGACCAGCCGCTGGGGAAGGCCGACGACACGAGTACAGGGAACATGAACCGCGTCCCGATCTTCACCCGGGCGTCCGTCAACTCAATGTTGAAAAAGTGGGCGATGACCTCGGCTTTGTGCTCACGCGCCGCGACACTCGACGGATAGACAAAGTCGCCGTTTGCCTCACAGAACTTGATTGTGTATGCCGTCACGTAAGCGTCCTGTCGTTTGAGGGAGAAAAGGTACAAGACAGTCAATGCAGCTCGAAAGAAAAGGCATATCAGTCGCAGGACGCCATAATGTCAGCGTCAGCCACTCGTTGTCAAGACTAGGCGCACACTATCCCTCGTCACTTCTCCGCGACACCAGTACGCTCTCAACGCCCTGTGCAAAACTTACCCGTAAGTCGGGACCCCAGTGTGCGCGCGGCACCTGCACGGCTTCATCGTTGCCGTTGTCGTCGTCAAAGCCGACATTCCCTCCGACGATAGCGACCGCGCCCACGTCCGCGCCCACGCCCACGCGCACGGCCGCCCCCGCTCCGGTGCCCGCTCCCAATCCAGTGGCTTGGGCCCCGTTGCCGAGCCTCTCGGAGATCTCCTTCAACATGAGTGCAATCCCCTTGTTCGAGGCGGTCAGCCCCGAGGTCTGCTCGGCCACGTCGGAAAACTGCTCCTGGACGTGCGAGACGGCACCGCGGGCGCCACGCACGTCCGAGCGTAGCATCTGCACCTCCTTCTTGTTGCCCTTGAGGAGCTCCATCGCCTCGTCTAGCATTCTTTCCTGACGCTTGAGGCTTCCGACAACGCCACGCACCTCCGTGGCCGGAACGAAGCCCGCCAACACCTTGCCGGGATCCTTCGCGGCACGCGCCGTCGTGGCAGGCATGTAGCCCGCTGCGGCACCACCGTTCGCCTTGGTTGCCACGGGCACAGCCGCATCCGTGTCCGCAGCGTCCTCATCGGATGATACAACAGCCACAGCTCCCGAGTACCCGGAGGCAGCACCAGACGCCGAATGCTCATCCAAGTTCAGCACTGTGGCGACCTTCTTTCCCTTTCCGCCTCTTGGGGCGGAGGGCAGGCGTACACGCTTGCGCGCGGCTTGCTCTTTGGGTGGCACCTTCGGCTTCTTGGCTCTCGATGGCGGCTTGGGCAGCGTGAGAGCAGGAGGCAGGAACGACGCGAGAATCGCGTCCGAGTTGATCTCCTGCGCTGGGGCACCCGGATCCACTTGCTCTGCAGCAAAGCGGGTATCTCGTGGCACAGACTCGCAAAACCCCCCTGCTTCTGGGATGCCAGTGTCCCATGGGCCGCAGCGGGCCCGGTGTGCCCGGCGCGCGGCGTCGCCAGTCCACCTTGCAGGAAGCGCATTGGCGGCCCAGCGTAAGTGCCGGCCCCCCCCACACCGCCTGCTTCGCTCCATGTTGCAGCTGCCGCGTCATTGGTGGCGACACGAGTACCGTCACTGCCGTGGACGCTCCCCGCAGGTCGAAACGCGGCCGCCGCCTGCCCCGAATTGACCGCCGTAGGAATGAAAACGGCCCCAACCGGCCCAGTCGGCAACGGTGGGAATCCAGGTGGCCCCGAGAGACGCCCAGTGTTGAAAGCCATTGCGTGCTTTTCACGAAACGCGCGAAAATGCGACACGAGACCGCACACGCACACAGGCCGGCCCGAACGCGAAGATCTGCTCAGGTGCCTGCCCGTAGGACGCCTGCGCCCAATCCCGTAGACACGACGACCGTCCACAAGTGATCACGAACCGCGAGTGCCCGCACTGCCGCGCGCCCGAGAGCGTCGACCCGCCCTGCTGCGAGAGCGCACTTGACGACCTCGCTCAGCCCCTTAGCGACGACCGCCTGAGCGCACCCACAACCCGTCAGCGCGCACAGCCCCCCGCGCCCGCACCACCGCCCGGCTGTAGCCGACGACTTGCTCCGCCGCTCACAAGTCGGCGACGACCTTGCCTAGGCCCGTCGACTGGATGAACGCCTGCACGAGGCCCCGTCCTCCCAATAGCGACGACCCGTCCTGCCGCCCGCCCAAAGGCGACGACCCGCCCTGCCGCGCGCGCAAAGGCTACGACTTGCCCTAAGCGCACAGACTCAAACAACCACCGCACCACCGACCGCCCAGCACGACCCGCCGCCCGCAGAGCGCGCACGCGTTGCTGAAAAGGACCACGACGACCTCAGTCCGCTGACGCACGCTGAGGCGTGTGCCTCCCGGCACAGAGTGACGGTTGCCGACGCTCTTGTAGTCGGCTGGCCACCACGCGAGGGCGAGGGGCGCCGGCGTGCCGCACGTGGAAGAGGCGCGTGCTCTTGCCAAGGTCGGGTCATGGAGCAACGTGGTGGGAGGCCCGAGCGAGGCACAAGTGCACGTCGCGAGGGGCCGCGGGGAGTGGTCGGTCCTCTCGTGGAAAGAGGGGGGCCGAAACCCGAGGAGAGCGACAAAAGAGGCGGCGAGGTGGTTCATTGACCCGCGGTCTCGCGAACGCGGCACGTGTGGATGTCGAGGTTGATCCACGGTGCCGCATTGGGGGGAGAGCGAGCGCTGGGCGAGCCCGACGCACTCAAGCAGAAAGAAAATGCAAGTCGGAGGGGGGGGGGGGGGGGGGCGGGCATCCTCGTGGACGAAGCATGAACGTAAAAAGAGGGGCGGGGGGGGGGGGGAGGCGAGAGGGGGCGGGGGGGGGGGGGGGGGGGGGGGGGGGGGGTGGGGGGGGGGGGCATCCTGGGGGACGATGCATGAACGAACAAATGGGGGGGGGGGGGAGGGGGAGCAAGCGGGGT
>Ga0115031_1003120_pt1 | contig 12315 bp, 8 predicted proteins | sample Maine_Asex4_meta_FD_87301 | JGI IMG/M metagenome (GOLD analysis project Ga0115031, IMG submission 87301) | Marine algal microbial communities from Maine, USA - Maine_Asex4_metaG | ecosystem: Host-associated > Algae > Red algae > Unclassified | place: Maine, USA | collected 2015-01-05 | reverse complement strand
TTGCAACAACGCCAGCCGGGCTCGGACGTACGCCCCGCGTCCGAGTTCGATCTCACGCACCCGAAGATCGTCACCGGAATCAATTGCGGCAAGCCGCTCGGGGTCGAGGCGATAGGTGGCAATGAGTTCCGCAGCTTTGCGTGAGAATGCGTCAGCTTCGTGAGCATTCGTCGTCACCTCTGCTTTGTCGAGCAGCTTGCGAACACGAAGCAACAGATCGCTGTCTCGGCTGATGCTCATCGTCGGTTCATCCTGGCGCACGGATCGCCGAGCAGCGGGTCGCTGACGACCCGAACAGTTGTAGGGTCGCCTAAGAATTGCAAGAAAGGTTGCGTTTCGCTACAGACCGTGTACACGAACTGACGTAGCGTAACGAATTGGGAGGGTGTCATGACTGAATTTGCAAGCGAGACCGAGATATCTGAGCGCGATGCCGTACGCGCAGCGCTGGGGCTCGCACCTCGACCGGCCGAAATCGATGATGTCGGTGACGAGCCCGGCGATGGTGATGGACGCACGCTGCGCCGCACCAGGAATCGCCAGCGGGTCATCATTGCCTTGCTCGACATCGTTCGCGAGGGTGAACTCGATCCGTCTGTCGCCGACATCGCTGATCGGGCAGGTGTCTCACACCGTTCCGTCTTCCGATATTTCGATGACATCAACGACCTCGTGCGCACTGCCATCGACCACGAAGTCGAGCTCGCCACCCCGCTCGCAGCCATTCCAGACCTCGGCATCGGCCCACTCGACCGCCGCATAGATTCCTGGGTCGACAGCCGCTTGCGCGTGCATGCGGCGACGTACCAGGTCGGCCGCGTCGCACGGCACCGGGCTCCGGGCATTCCAAGTATCGATGACGGCATGAAACTGATCTACCAGCTCGGTGTCACAAAGATGCGCAACCACTTCGCCACCGAACTCGACACCCTCGGCGCAGACGGCGGCATCATGGTCGACGCTGCGATGGTTCTCACGTCGTTCGAATCCTTCGATCTCCAACAGCGAATCATGGAGCAGGGCACAGAGCGCATCCGCCAGATCTGGCACCTCGCACTGCTCGAACTGTTCACCCGGCCTCCGGCGAACTGAGCACTGGGGCTCGTGCCCCGACCCGCTACACTGATCCCCTACCTGCGGATGTAGTTCAATGGTAGAACCTCAGGTTTCCAACCTGACTACGCGGGTTCGATTCCCGTCGTCCGCTCCAATCGAAATCCCTGGCCAGAGCTACTCTGACCAGGGATTTCGTGCGTTACACGGTCGTTCCGGCTGACGTCGTCGACACACCACCAGCTGCGATTCTGTCCAACGGCGCCCACGCTGTCGCGTAGTGTTCGACGATGACGACCAATGGCTCCGGGCCCGGCGATGCAGGACTCGCGTCCCATTTTGCGGCCGACCCCGAGCAGGTCGCTGCGCTCTATGACCGGTGGGCCGAAGCCGACTACGACGCCGACCTCGCAGCATGGAACTACGAGGCCCCCGCACGGGCTGCGGCCATCGTCGCTCAGTCGATGGCGGGCAGGACGAACACACGGATTCTCGATGCCGGCTGCGGCACCGGTCTCGTGGGTGCAGCGCTTCGCCAGCTCGATGCCGGCGACCACGCTGTCCGCATCGTCGGCGGCGACTTCTCACCTGCTTCGACGGACGCCGCGCGGCGATGCGGCGCCTACGACGAGGTCGTGCACCTGGACTTGAACCGTCGGCTCGACTTTCCCGACGCTTCGTTCGATGCAGCAGTCAGTGTCGGCGTGTTCTCCTACCTGACCGACTCTCGTGGCACGATCGATGAGTTGCTCCGGGTCGTCGTACCGGGCGCCACGGTGGTGTTCACGCAGCGCACGGACCTGTGGGAAGCACGCGACTTCGGATCGATCATCGCTGCAGTCGCCGACGATCAACAATGCACTGCGCACGTGTCCGACGTAGCGCCCTACCTCCCCGGTCATTCCGAGTTCGGTGACCAGATCGGTATCCACTACGTGACGCTTCGGCGCACGACATCGGCGTGAACTCGAGTCGATGTGTTCACCGACACCACGAAAACGGACGCTGCGCGCCCGTCGTTTGCCCTATCGTGATCGTGTGCGCACGAGACACTTGAGACGGAGCAGTCGAATCGCTGCCCGTGTCGCAACAGTGCCAGTCAGTGCGCTCGCGCTTGTCGGCTGCACCTCTGACCCTGCGCCTGCCCTCCCGACGGTCACACCCGAGAGCGCCTATGTCGCCATCGTGCAGTGGGAAGTCGACCGGAGCGAACCGGTCGTCGACGAGGAGGGCAACATCGAACTTCCGGTCATCTACCTCGCCTCGACGTTGGGCGGCACCGTCGACGTCGGCGTACAAGCCGAAGTGGTCGCCACCGTCGACGAGGCTGCCGTGATCCGTTTCGCTGACGACCAGCGCGACGCCCGCGACGAAGGCCTCGAAGGCGAACCCGTGAAAGACGAGGGGGTGATGATCGTGCTCGATGAGTTCGACCCCGAGCAGTCTGTCGTCGACGCCCGTGTCTCGCGCTATCGGTCCATCGACGACGTCGCCACCTGGCGTCTCGAAGTCACTGCGACGGAGGCTGGCGCGGACGTCACGTCCGAGGAACTCGCCGACGAGGCCAACGACTGACGCGACCGCCGCCGAACTCGGCTACGTCGCCTCGGCCTGAACCTCACCGCCGAGCAGTCCGCTGACCGTCTCGAGTGCCGTGCGCGCATCGCTCGACGTGATCTCGCGGTCGATGTCGAGCGCCGCCAACCGCAACTCATCGAGCAGTCGCCGCCGCTCCCCGTCCTCGGCGCCGAATGGACCGTGTACCGACTGCGCAAGGTCCGCTGCCGCCGATGCGTCGATGATCGCCCGGCGATACTCCTTGGCCTCCCAGGCTTGGCGAGCGCTCAACACCCGCTGGCGTGCACTGGCCAGCGAGTCGACCTCAACGCCCTCGAACTGGCGAGCCTCGCGTAGGGCTCGTACGAACACGACGAGACCCGGGACGTAGATGCCGGTCAGGATGATCATGCTCACTTCCGGCGCCAGTGTGATCGGCGTGGCGACCGCTCCGCCGAGCACCCAGGCAAGCTGGAATCGAGTTTCGTAGCGGGCGCCTGCCCGACCCAGCAGCGCTTCTGGAGCGCGACGCTGCAGCAGTGCGTCGAATGCATTGCGGCCGAGCGTGGTCGACAGCCCGACGAGGGCGGCGATCACGAGCAGCAGCGGCGTCGACACGCCCAAGATGCCCACCGCAGTGAACGCTGCCGGTGCAGCGATGGCCAAACCAATCAGCTGTTGCTCGCGGAATCGACGGCGGAGCAACGTCGTCACCGTGTGCCCGGCAAACGCACCGATGCCGTAACACCCAGCCGCCAGGCCGTAGATGATCGCCGGCTGACTGTCGAGGCGCAGCGTGAACGCCAGGGTGAACAGGAAGAATCCGACCGCGGCGCGGATCGCCATCATGCCGACGGATCCGACGAACACAACTGGAAGGTGCGTTTCGGCGTATTCGACGTCGTCGGTCGCGACGATCACGTGGCTCGGCGTGCGTACCCGCAGCACCATCAGCGACGCCAGCAGGAAGATGAATGCTCCGACACGCAACGTCCACTCCGAGCCGCCCACCTGCAACAGCCCCGCTGCCACACCGGCACCGATGGCCGCAGTGATGCTCGCGAGGCGGGCCAGGCGCGCATTGGTGGCCACCAACTCGTCGGGATCGTCGACGAGCAGTTGCACCAGCGTCTGTTTCACGACACCGGAGGCCTTGCTCGCGATCAACAGCATCAAAGCCAGCGGGTAGAACGCCAGATCGAGCAGGAAGCTGACCAACGCCAGACAGCTCGCGGCGCGCAGCAGGTAGAAGATCGAGGCGACGAAACGCTGCGATCGGCGAAACCGGTCGACAGCAGGGCCGACGAGCGGAGCGAGCACAGCCAGCGGCGCCATCGTCACGAGGAGGTAGATCAGCACCTGCTGGCGTGATGCGTCCGGGCTGAGATTGAAGAAGAGCGACCCGGCGAGGCTGACCGACACGAATGCGTCAGCCGAGCCGGCCAAGCCGTGAGCAACGGCCAACGGCTTGATCGGACCATCGCCGAGCAGGAGGCGCCGCACCCGTCGGCGTAGAGGTGGCCGATGCGCCGCGCCGGCCGCTGTCGAACTGTCGGGCGCGACCTGCATTGCACATATCTTGGCCCACTCACGCCGACTTGCCGAACCAAGCCTCGTCGCGATGGTCGCTGCCTTGCCTAGAGTCCTGCACTCGACCGAACAACGAAATGACAACGGCGACGATGGACATCACGAACATCACCGAGATCTTGACCAGCTCGTTCGCGCTCGACGTCGATGAATGCCGGTTCCTCCCGGGCGAAGCGGACCTCAACATCTTCGTGGCCACCACTGACGGCGGCCGCTACGTCTGCAAGGTGCACCCGCCGGACACGTCGCTTGATCATCTTGACCTGCAGGACATCGCGCTCGACCGTGCGGCGTCTGCCGACACAGACCTCGACGTCACCCGCGTCGTTGCTCGACGAACGGTCCAGATCGACGGCACGAATCGAGTCGCGCGGTTGCTGACCTGGGTCGACGGTGAACCCATGGGCGATCGAGCGGCATCGTTGGCCCTCCTCCGATCGATCGGACACACCGTCGCACGCTCGATCGAGCACTGAGCGACCTCCGACACCGCGCCCTCGGCCGACGGTACCGCTGGAACATGATGCAGAGCCACGACCTGCCGACGTCATCGGACCCGTGGGCCGCCGAAACCCTCCGGTCGTTCTGCGCAGACGTCCTGCCAGCGCTGCAGGCGCTTCCCCAACGGGCAGTCCACAACGATGCCAACGAGTACAACGTCCTGGTCATCGACGACGAGCAGGTGACTCTGATCGACTTCGGTGACGCCGTGACCAGCCCTCGCGTCGTCGGGCTCGGCGTCGCGATCGCCTATGCGATGCTCGGCCAGGTCGACCCGCTGGCCGCTGGCGCCGCAGTCGTCGGTGGCTACCACGAAGTCGCGCCACTTCACCTCGATGAGCTCGACGTGCTCGACGCAGTCGTTCGCACACGTCTTGCGATGAGCGTCACCATCGCTGAGCAACAGATTCGGGACCAGCCGGACAACGCTGCGTACCTCGGCATGAGCCAGGACGCCATCGCATGTCTGGCTGCGGTGCTCACCGACATCGCCCCTGCGCTCGCTTCCGCCACGTACCGCCACGCTTGTGGTTTCATCCCGATTTCAGCCGAGCGCCATATCGAGCGGTTCTTCGGGTCCGCCGAATTCGACCCGGCGCCGATGGTCGCAGCCGACCTTTCCCGCGCCCAGATCATCGATTGGAGCGCTGCAGCAGACCGCCTTCAGGAGATCCCGCAGGACCGGCCGAGTCTCGGCCGGTATGGCGAGCTCCGCACGATCTATGACACACCCGCCTTCGGAACGCCGTTCGAGGAGCGACGGACGCTACACCTTGGTATCGACGTCTTCGTTCCGGAGGGCACGGCAACTCGATCACCACTCGACGGTGTCATCCACTCCTGCGACATCCGCGACCAGCCCGGTGACTACGGCGGCGTCGTCATCATCGAATACCGCACTCCGGCAGGACCTCGATTCTGGATGCTCGTCGGACACCTCGCCCACGCGAGCATCGACGCACTGGAGCCAGGCGACCACATCGGGCGCGGCGAAGAGTTCGCGCTCGTCGGGACACGAGAGGAGAATGGCGGTTGGGCGCCGCACCTCCACGTCCAACTCTTCACTGACCTGCTCGATCAGACCACTGAACTCGACGGCGTCGCTCGCGCCAGTCAGCGCGATGTCTGGATGTCGATCTCACCGAACCCGGCACCACTCATCGCCGGTGTCGACACCGCCGCAGTGCGCGCCCCTCACAAACGCGACGCGGCGTCGATCTCAGGCCGACGACGGACGAACCTCTCCCCGTCGCTGTCGCTCAGCTACGCCGAACCGCTCCAGATCGTGCAGGGCGACGGTGCCTCGCTGATCGATGCACAGGGCCGACGCTGGATCGACCTCGTCAACAACGTCGCACACGTCGGTCACGAGCACCCGCGTGTCGTCGACGCCATCGCGCAACAGGCCCGTCAGCTGAACACCAACACCCGCTACCTGCACTCAAACGTCGTCGACTACGCGCAACGTCTCGCCGGATCGTTCCCCGATCCGCTCTCCGTCGTCGTGCTCACCAACTCCGGCAGTGAGGCCGTCGACCTCGCACTGCGCATGGTCCGCACCGCGACCGCCCGCGAGGGGGTTCTCACCCTCGACTGGGGCTATCACGGCAACCTCTCGTCGCTCATCGAGATCAGCCCGTACAAGTTCAATCGCGCAGGCGGCTCCGGACGATCTGAACGCGTGCGGATCTGCGAACTTCCCGATCCGTATCGCGGCGACCACGGAGCCGACGGTGCCGCCTACGCCATCGACGTTGCTCGCCAAGCCGCCGACCTCGCCGCAGCCGGGCTGCCCGCAGCGGTATTCGTCCATGAATCGATCTCGGGCTGCGGTGGCCAAGTCGATCTCGCTCCCGGCTACCTCCAGGCAGCGTACGCACACGCTCGAGACGCCGGCGCCCTGTGCATCGCCGATGAGGTGCAGTGCGGTCTCGGCCGAGTCGGCACCGATTGGTGGGCGTTCGAAGCGCAGGGGGTCGTGCCCGACATCGTCACGATGGGTAAGCCGCTGGGCAATGGTCATCCGCTGGGTGCCGTGATCACGACCCCGCAGGTTGCCCGAGCGTTCGCGAACGGCATGGAGTACTTCAACACCTTCGGCGGCAACCCCGTCTCTTGCGCTGCAGGCCTCGCCGTACTCGACGTCATCGACGACCAACGGCTGCGAGCCCACGCATCAGTCGCCGGCGAGCACCTGATCACTGGGCTGCGCTCGCTCGCCGATCGGCATGAGGTGATCGGCGACGTCCGCGGGCGCGGCCTCTTCATCGGGGTCGAACTCATCGACGATGCCTCGACCAGAACACCCGCCACGGCACTGACGGCACGCGTCGTCGAAGCCGTCTGGCGGCGCAGCGTACTGATCTCGAGCGACGGCCCTCACGCAAATGTGCTCAAGATCAAGCCACCACTCGTCATCACCACCGCTGAACTCGACCATGTCGTCGACGCCCTCGACTCAGCACTCGGCGAGGTTGCCGACGCCACGAGCTGACGCCTGCCGCACAGTGTGAGAGGCTGCATCATGGCGTTCGGACAGTCTTCAGGCCCATCTGCCACTGGCCAGCAGGTGCGCACTCTGCTGGAGCTCCTCGAAGCAGCGGGTCACAGCGACTTCAAAGATGCCCGAGGGCCCATGGGTTTCACGCAACGCCAGGCCGGCGGCAAGTTCACGCGTGACGAGGCCGAGGCCTTCATCGAGCAGCTCGAAACCGAGATCCATGGCGACGGCCCACCCGCTGACTCGCGGCCACCGGCGCCCCGCGCCACGGCGCCCACCTCGAAGATCGCGCCACGCCAGGATCAGCCACGCACGAAACGGGCCAATCCGGCTCCGAAGGCTGCGAAGCCAGCCAAATCCTCCAAAGCTGCCGGAGACGCTCCGGACCTGACCGATGTTCCCGTCGAAGCGCTGGCCGCCGAACTGCAACGGCGCGGCTGGGTCGTCCTCGAACCCTGAACGCGCCGCGTCGTGCTGTCGTCGATGCGCATACACGAGACTCGCCGCCCACGGTCTCGTCGCGTCGACAGCCCCCACGATTCCCTGCGTACCATCAGGGGTTCGCTGCACCATCGTCCTTCCCGCCAGGTTGGCTCTTCTCAAGATGGCAGATGAGTTCGGAAGGTCGAAACCTTCTGGTCGGCGGCCGTGATCCTCGCCCACGCAAGCACGCCAGGATGCGCAGTCTTGAACTCGAGAGCTTCGTTGACGGTTGCGGCGAGATAGATGGCCGTCGCTCGGGCTCCGAGAGCGTACGCCGCAGTGGTGACAGGCGGATGATGTCGATGACCACCACGGGCCGTCCACGCCGTCCAGTTCCCAGCGCAAGACTTGGCAACTTCCCATCGGCCCAGTGTCGCAGCCCAACTGCCGGCACCGGGTGAGCATTCCGGAACAGATGGCCACCCGCTGTCGTGCCGTAGTGTGCGTGGCCGAAGTACCGATTGGGGCGGGCTGCTATGGAGCAGCCGGGCGAGGTGGGAACTCGCTGCGCGACCCGCTGAACAGAGCAAGGTGGTTGAGACCGCCCGATGTCCGTTCGTGGAGTCCTGTTCCGTCGGGCGATTGTTCGATCACGATGTAGGTGTCGTCGAGCTTCCAGCTCTTTCCGTCTGCCCAGTCCTGAAAGCGCGTGTAGCCGAGCGTCTCGAGAAGCCAGCCCCAACTCGTCGTCGCTCGCTGCAGGTTCGGGACCCAGATCTCGATGTGATGAACGAGACCGGTCCGCATCGCAGAAGGTTCTCACGCCGTGGGGAATACCATCGAATCTTCGCCGCGCGATCTGATCGGGGCTGCCCGTCCTCGTCTGCCTTGGTCACGATGCAGCAGCCACCAGCCACGCCGTGACGATCACGACGAAGACGAGCATGATCGCTTCGGCAGTCACCGTCGACCGGAGTTCGGCTTGCAACTCGGGCGAGTCCGGGTCAGCGTCGAGCGCCGGCACGAGACGGAAGTGGTTGTACGCACCGCCGACGGCGGCAAGCCCGACGGCTCCGGTCTTGAGCAGCAAGATCTTGCCCCACGGTGTACCGGTGATTTCGCCGAACGAGTCAAGAACGAGTACTGCCATGACGAGGCCGACAACGATCACCGATGCGAGCGCAATCGTCGCGATCTTCGAGAACCGCACGACCATTTCAGCAGCGCGCATAGGGCGGCCCGCTCGCGACCGAGACCACGCGACTGCAGCCATCGCGACGACCCCACCGACCCACACGGCGCCGGCAACGACATGGACGCTGTTGACCAGAGCATGCAACGGCCGAACGCCCTTGCTGACCGTGTGCCCGTCAAACCAGAACGAGACGACGATCATCCCAGCACCGCAGAGCGCCGGCCATGAAGCGCTGGTCGGCAGCCACCGCCACTGCGAGTCGACGGAGCGGTTCGCTTCGACCCCGCCGCCGCAATCTTCGATGACAGCGGCGGACAACGATCGAGCGGAGGCTTGCGTCACAGGCGACATCGCTGCGCGAAGCCCGAACAGCAACCCGACTCCACCGAGCATCCGCAGCACGGTTGCCGCACCGGCACTGCTCGACAATGAACCCAACATCGAGTCGGCACTGATGCGAGAGACCCCGACATACTCGATTGCAGCCCCGACGGCGATCACACCACCCAGCAGACGAACCGCACCAAGTGCTCGGTTCATCTCACTGCGACGGCCGCGCAAAACCGACCCGACGAATGCCAAGCCACCGAGCCCGAGGGTCGCACCGACGAACCCGATGACACGACCCGTCGTGGCAGTGCCCTCACCCGGCTGCGAGTTGTCGACGAGGAGGAACTCGTCGAGTGACTGCTGCGGCCCGATGTCGTCCGCTGCGGGCGCCACTCCCGACGCATCTGTCTGTTCGATTGCGGCTTCGGCGGCCTCGGTCTCGGTCTCGGTCTCGGCTTCAGTCTCGGCGGTTTCGGCGTCGGCCTGTCCATCGACAACGGTGTCCGGGGTTGCATCCGTCGCCGGTACGGCAGCGTCCACATCCGTCGTTGGCAGAGTCGTTGGCGGCGCAGTTGCCAAAATCGTTGGCGGCGTTGTTGCCAAAGTTGTTGGAGGAACAGTCGCCGCAACGACGGCGGGAGCGTCGACGGTGAATGTGAACGCTCCTTCAACCGGGTGCGCGTCGCCTGCTTGCACACTCCAGCGGATGCCGATCTGGCCGCCCGCGAGCGGCGGATCGAAGTCCAACTCGAAGACCTTGTCATCGGAGGTCCGAATCTCGAACGGCTCCTGCAGTTCACCGGCCGCTGTGAACGCGACGAACTGGTCACCCGCTGGCGTCGCCTCCGCGGTGAAGACCAGCGTCACGACGCTCACTGGCTCAGCCACCACGGCGTTCGCTGCCGGGGTCGACGATTCGAAATCGGTGTGGGCGGCAGCCGGTGAAGCCCCGAGCGTCAACGAGACACAGAGAATCAGCAGCGCAACCAGCGCGCGGCAGCCCCGAGCCCGGCTCATGAGGTACTCCCGGTGAAGAGGCGGAGCCGGGCGCTGTTCAGCACGACGCTGATCGACGAAAACGCCATCGCTGCGCCAGCCACGATCGGGCTCAGCAGCCCGGCCATCGCCAGGGGAATCGCAAGCGCGTTGTAGCCGAACGCCCAGCACAGGTTCTGCACGATGGTTCGATAGGTGCGCCGGGACAGTTCGACCGCAGTCACCACCCCAGCCACGTCGCCGCGCATCAAGGTGAGATCACTCGACTCGATCGCCACGTCGGTGCCCGTACCGATCGCGATGCCGAGGTCGGCCTGGACCAGCGCCGGAGCGTCGTTCACGCCGTCGCCGACCATCGCCACGACCTCACCGGCGTCCTGCAGGCGCTGCACCTCGAGTTGCTTGTCGGCGGGCAGCACCTCGGCGATCACGCAATCGATGCCGACCGCATCGGCGATCGACTGGGCGGTACGAGCGTTGTCACCGGTGATCATTGCCACGTCGAGGTCGAGGTTGCGCAGCCGTTGGATTGTTTCAACCGCCGAGGCCTGCAAGGTGTCCGCAACAGCGATGACGCCACGCACCGTTCGGTCCCACCCCACGAACACCACCGTGCGACCCAGCCGCTCGAGACGTTCGGCATCGGTGTCGAGACCGGCGTCGAGTGTCAGACCCGCCTCTACCGCCAGTTCGCGCCGACCGACCCAGACGGTCACCCCGTCGACATCAGCCCGGATGCCATGGCCCACGACGCTCTCGAATGCTGTCACCGTCGCGAGATCGCCCGTGTCGGCGCGGGCAGCGTCGGCGATGGCACGACCGATCGGATGCTCGCTGTCTGACTCGACCGCCCCGGCTTTCGCCAACAGGTCCGCTGTCGCCGCTGATTCGCCGACGATCACGTCGGTGACCGACATCGACCCCTCGGTCAACGTGCCGGTCTTGTCGAACACGATCGTCGAGATCTTGCTCGTCCGCTCCAACACCTCGACAGACTTGATGAGGATGCCGAGCTGGGCACCGCGGCCGGTTCCGACCATGATCGCCATCGGTGTGGCGAGACCGAGCGCACAGGGACACGCGATGATCAGCACGGCAACCGCTGCGTAGACGCCGTCACTCGCGCTCGAGCCGATGACCGCCCAACCGAGAAATGTGAGCAGAGCGATCGAGATCACGACGGGAACGAACACTGCTGAGATCCGGTCGGCGAGTCGCTGGGCGGCGGACTTGCCGGTCTGCGCGTCCTCGACCAGCTGCACGATCTGAGCGAGAGCCGAGTCGGCGCCCACAGCTCGTGCTCGGATCGTCAGCGCGCCGGAGGTATTGACCGTGGCGCCGGCGACTCTGTCACCGGGCTGCTTGTCCACCGGCATCGACTCGCCGGTCAGCATCGATTCGTCCACGGCACTCGCACCGTCGACCACATCACCGTCGACCGGAATCTTCTCGCCGGGGCGGATCTTCAACAGGTCGCCCACGACCACCGTCTCGACAGGGACCATCTCTTCGCCACCGTCTCGGATGCGCCGCGCTTCCTTGGCGCCCAACTCGACAAGAGAGCGCAGTGCCCGACCCGCCTGACTCTTGGCACGTGCTTCGAGATATCGGCCGAGTGAGATGAAGAACAGGATGACGACGGCAGCCTCGAAGTACAGGTCCATGCCGCCGGTCAGCAACTGGAACACACTGAACCCGAAGGCTGACAATGTGCCCATCGCGATGAGGGTGTCCATGTTCGCTGCGAGGTGTCGGGCCCGCCGCGCCGCGCCGACCAGGATCGGCCAGCCGACGTAGAACTGCACGGGCACTGCGAGCGCGAATTGCAACCATCGCAACCACGTCGTCTCCATGGCGACGTCGTGGTAGAGCATCGTCGACAGCATGAAGACCGCAACGGGCGCTGCGAGCAACGCCCGCCGCAGCCACATCGCACGATGTGCTGCTTCGACGCCATCGGCTCGCGCTGCCCGCTCGGCTCGTTCAGCCGCCGTTGGACCCTGCGTCTCTGCTGCAACGACGAGCACATAGCCGGCGTCGCTGACAACCGAGCGGAGCAATTCGGCATCGAGTACCGATCCGGCAGCAGCGGTCACCGCCGCTTGCCCGGTGGCGAAATTGACGTCGGCGATCTCGACACCCGCTTGCTGCGCCAGCACCTTCTGAATCC
>Ga0115031_1003106_pt1 | contig 12335 bp, 12 predicted proteins | sample Maine_Asex4_meta_FD_87301 | JGI IMG/M metagenome (GOLD analysis project Ga0115031, IMG submission 87301) | Marine algal microbial communities from Maine, USA - Maine_Asex4_metaG | ecosystem: Host-associated > Algae > Red algae > Unclassified | place: Maine, USA | collected 2015-01-05 | reverse complement strand
TGACACCTCGATCCGTCTTATTTAGCCTTAATGGATGAGATTCGTGATTTGTTGCGTTATGCTTGGCAAACTGAGAATGAACTAACTATCTCCGTCAGTGGGACAGGAACAGCAGCAATGGAAGCTACTTTAGCGAATGCAGTTGAACCTGGGGATGTGGTATTAGTTGGAGTCAAGGGTTATTTTGGTAATCGTCTAGTGGATATGGCAGGACGTTACGGTGGGGATGTCCGCACCATGACTAAGCCTTGGGGACAGGTGTTTAATTTAGAAGAAATCAAAACTAATTTAGAAACTCACAAGCCAGCTATCTTAGCTTTAGTTCATGCTGAAACTTCTACAGGGGCGCGCCAACCCTTAGAAGGAGTAGCAGAATTATGTCATAAGAATGGTTGCTTATTGATAGTTGATACAGTCACTAGCTTAGGAGGAGTCCCTTTATATATTGATGAGTGGGGTATTGACCTCGCATATAGCTGTAGTCAGAAGGGTCTAGGATGTCCTCCTGGGGCGAGCCCTTTCACTATGAGTAGTCGGGCGGTAGAGAAGTTGAACAAACGCCCAAAACCTGTTCCTAATTGGTATTTAGATATGACACTTTTAGCTAAATATTGGGGAAAACAACGGATGTATCACCATACCGCGCCAATTAATTCTAACTACGCTCTTAGAGAATCTTTGCGCATAGTAGCTGAAGAAGGACTAGAAAAACGTTGGCAACGCCACCAACAGAATGCCGAAATGCTGTGGTCTGGCTTGGAAGAATTAGGCTTATCCTGTCACGTTGATCGAGAACATCGTTTACCTACCCTAACCACCGTTAAAATTCCTGATGGAATAGACGGAAAAGCGATCGCTAACAAACTGTTGAACGAATACAACATTGAAATTGCTGGTGGTTTAGGTGAACTGGGCGGCAAGGTTTGGCGTATTGGCTTGATGGGTTACAATAGCCGTCCTGAAAACGTTCTTCTCCTGTTGGATGCTTTAAAAAAAGTAATCAAATAGCTTAGTTAAAAGAGCAAGTAAACATAATAAGGGCAAGGATAGCGATAAGCTAATAAATTAGAGAATTTTTTTTTAGCCGAGAATATGACCGATAACTTTTATATGTTGACTTGGAATTGGCTTCCTAATTCATCTTTACTCGCTACTGCGACAGAAGCGGCCACAGAATCCACTGCAGAAGAAGGTACTCTAGTCCTAGCTGGAGTTTTACTTACTTTAGTCATAATTTATTTTGCCAGTAAATTGGGCGGAGAACTTTGTTCGCGGATTAATTTACCACCCGTATTGGGAGAATTGGTAGGGGGTGTATTGATTGGAATTTCCGCTTTTCGCCTGTTGGTTTTTCCTGAAAGCAGCACAGCCGAAGATTCTTTAATTATCAGCATGCTCCAGAGTACCGCAGGATTGACCCCAGAATCCGCATCTTCGGTATTTTCAGCTCAAAGTGAGGTGATTAGCCTTTTGTCCGAATTAGGGGTGATTATTTTGCTATTTGAGATTGGTTTGGAATCAGACCTTAAAGAACTAATTAGAGTAGGTCCTATTGCTGCAGTAGTAGCTGTAGTGGGGGTAGTTGCACCTTTTGTTGCGGGAACATTAGGCTTAATTTATATCTTTGGAACTCCTGTCGTGCCTGCTGTATTTGCAGGGGCAGCCTTGACCGCTACCAGTATTGGGATTACTGCCAAGGTATTGGCAGAATTAGGACAGCTTAGTTCCAAAGAAGGTCAGATTATTATTGGTGCAGCAGTACTCGATGATATTTTAGGGATTGTAGTTTTGGCAGTAGTAGCTAGTCTGGTCAAAACAGGAGAAATTCAGATTAGTAATATTATCTATCTGGTAATCAGCGCAGCAGTATTTTTGATTGGTTCAATTTTAATTGGTCGTTTGATTAGTCCTTTGTTTGTTGGACTAGTAAATGAAATGAAAACCAGAGGAGAAGTATTAATTACTGGCTTGATATTCGCTTTTGTCTTGTCTTACATTGCTACTGCTATTCATTTAGAGGGAATTCTCGGAGCATTTGCTGCGGGATTAATCCTTGCCGAAACTGAAAAGCGCAAAGAATTAGAAGAGCAAATAATTCCTCTTGCCGATTTCTTTGTTCCCATATTTTTTGTCTGTGTAGGAGCGAAGACAGACCTCAGTGTTCTCAATCCAGCCGTTCCTAGCAATCGTGAAGGATTAATTATTGCCACATTTTTGATTGTGGTTGCTATCCTGGGTAAAGTAATTACGGGATTTACCGTTTTTGGCAACCCCGATCTCAATAAACTTGCGATCGGAGTAGGCATGATTCCCAGAGGAGAAGTAGGTTTAGTATTTGCAGGCGTTGGTTCAGCCAGCGGCGCATTGTCTGAAGCTACAGAAGCAGCAATCATTGTGATGGTTATTTCCACCACATTTGTAGCTCCTCCTTTACTGCGTCTAGTGTTCAAAGAAAAAGAAACTGTAACCCAATCAGTGGACAAAGTTCAAGAATGACAACATAATTAGGCGAAGCTTGTAACCAAAACATCTATAAGAAAGTAGCTTTGTGAAAGTTCCGAAAATAGTTTATGAAACCTAATTGCTTCAAAATACGTCTCGATAGATCGAAATTAAAGAATGGGTATTATAGAGTTCAAATGGGATTGGCTGAGATCATTTTGAGTTCAGTACTGCTCCTAGAGAAACAATCTAATCGGATGCTAAATCCTTATTGGTGCTTATTTTTTGGTTTCAAAGGGCAGTCTTGGCTAACCTTGTCTAACGGCTCAGTTACCTAGTGTTTGTGAGGAGCAATAATTGTGAGATTTCACTGGCTATTATCAAGTTTTATAGGTGTTTTTCTGTTTTGTTCCCCCGCTAAAGCAGGAAAAATCGTATCCTGGGAATTTGAAGAAAAAGATAATAATTTAGTTTTTACCACCGATGAGGGGGTACAGCCTGAAGCGCAGTTACTTAGTAACCCAACACGCTTGGTAATTGATTTACCAGGGACAACTTTGGGCAGAGAAACTGTCAAAGAAACCTATCAGGGTGCTATCAAAGGCTTTAGAATTGGACAACCAGAACCAGATATTTCTCGTATTGTGGTCGAGCTTGCTCCTGGCTACACTTTAGACTCTGATGATATTGAATTTAAAGGTATTTCCCCTACAGAATGGGAAGTCGAGCTTCCCCAGCCTCAAGTATCTAGAATTGATGTGGCAGACAATAATGACAGTGAAACTCTCGATTTGCCTCAAGTCGAGCTGCCAGAATCTCTCCCTGGGTTAGAGGAAGCTGATGTCCCCGATGCCACCATCGTTGCCGATTCTCCCCACATTAGAGCTACTAAAAACGGTTTTTTTGTTGATATTGATGGTAATCGCCAAATCAAGATTGACTCAGAGAGAAATGGCGATCGCATTGACTTTGTCTTAGAAGGTATTACTCTTCCAGAGGATCTAGTTTCTCAATCGGTAGGGGTTAATCAATATGGGGTTTCTAATATTGAGTTTCAACAGATTGATGATTCTAAAGCCATAATGAGCTTGACGGTAGATGAAAGTAGTCCAGATTGGCTGGCTACTTTTAGCCGTATCAAAGGCTTATTATTGATACCTAAAGGTAAATTACCTACGTCTACCACAGTTGCGGCTTCTCCTGAAGAGACCCCATCTGAATCGATGGGAGAAATAGCACCAGCTAATTCCTCACAAAGTTTAAGCGAACTCAATTTAATTGATGAGATTGAGCTGACCGATGATGATACCAAGCTATTAGTTCATGGCGAGAATGAACTGACGGCAGTGGCTTCTAGGAGTAGTAACGGTATCTATCAAGTTACTATTGATAACGCTGAATTAGCAGAAGACTTTAAAGGGCCTCAACTAGAAGCAGGCAGTCCCGTTTCTCAACTAAAAGTGCGTCAGGAAGACTCTAAAGTAGTTGTAGAAATTACTACTAGATTAAGATATCGTTTGGGGAAAATTAGCGCAGAAAATAATGCAGTGGCTTTACCTATCGAAGTAGGAGTTGCTCCTTTACCCCAATCAGACAGCCCTTTATTACCGCCCAGACTTGCTAAAGCTCCTAAAGCTAGACCCTTTCCTGATTTGCCAACGACTCCCCCTAAAAGCGATCGCCCGAGAATTATTATCGATCCAGGACATGGTGGACACGATCCTGGCACCATCGGCATTGGTGGCTTTCGAGAAAAAGATGTAGTTTTGCCTATTTCGTTTGACGTGACAGAAATCTTAAGAAAGCAGGGCATTGAAGTCATCATGACTAGGGATACTGATGACTTTATCAGTTTAGAAGGTAGAACTGACATGGCTAATCGGCTAGATGCAGATTTATTCATTAGTATTCATGCTAACGCTATTAATCTGAGTCGCCCTGATGTCAATGGTTTAGAGACTTACTATTACAAAAGTGCTAATGGTCGTCGGTTAGCAGAAATAGTTCACTGGAGTATTCTCAATGGAGTTAATATTGACAACCGTAATATTCGTCAAGCCAGATTCTATGTCCTGCGACACTCAACAATGCCAGCAATCTTGGTAGAGGTCGGCTTTCTAACTGGCGCAGTAGATTCTTCTCGCCTCAAAGATCCCAATCATCGTCGTCAAATGGCAGAAGCGATCGCTAGAGGAATCATAGAGTATATTAAACAAAACGATTTATAGGTTATGTTTACTTTAATAAAGTTATCCTAAGTTAAATTACTTATTCTGCATAAGATTATCCAAAATATAACTATTTAAGATCTAAAGTTGAACACATGAAAAATTCAAATCAGCGTATAGGCTTGTTTGACAGTGGCGTGGGTGGATTGACCGTATTGAGAGAAATGTATCGGCAGATGCCTACAGAATCTCTCCTCTATTTTGCTGATTCTGCTCGTTTACCTTACGGTACTCGTTCACAATCCCAAATTCTTGATTTTGTGCGGGAAATTCTGGACTGGATGTGCGCTCAAGATGTCAAGATGATAATTATGGCCTGTAATACTAGCTCTGCTCTAGCTTTAGAAGCTGTGCGCCAAGAATACGACATACCTATTATGGGCGTAATTCTCTCTGGTGCAAAAGCGGCAGTCCAAACTGGCAAGAGAATTGGCGTGATTGCTACTCCTGCTACAGCTAAAAGCCATGCTTATCGTCAGGCAATACAAGAAATTAATCCTCAAAGTAAAGTTTGGGAAATTCCTTGTCCCAAATTTGTTCATTTGATTGAACAGAATCAACTTTACGCAGATCGTACAAGACAGGTAGCTTTAGAATATCTCAAGCCACTATTACAAAATAATATTGATACCTTAGTCTATGGCTGTACTCACTATAGACACCTGGAAAAGATAATTCGTTCTTTATTACCAGTTTCCGTTAATATTATCGATCCAGCAGAACATATCGTGGTGGCAGCAGAAAAAGAATTATCTTTGTTGGGATTACGTAACGATCAATTTCCTCTAGCGACTCGCTTTTACGTAAGTGGCTCTAGTAAACAATTTGCTAGTCTTTCTCAACAGTGGTTGGGCTATTACCCCCAAGTTGTGCAAATACCCATGAAAATATCCTCATCAGAGGTGATGGCACTAAATCCAGTAGAATAACTAAACTCAACCAGGTCTAAAACTCTAAGGAATTTTAATTTGACTGTTATTTTCTTGGTTGTGCCGAACAACATTATCTTCCCGTTTGAACATTTGGGCGATGGTTAGCAAACCATAAATACTAATCAAATAGACAACGGCAAAAAGTAAAATAGAGAGTGGTAAATTGACAAAGTTCATTTTTTTGATGAATAGATTGATTTAATTAATTTTTTAATACAATAAACGCTTGAAAATTGTTGTTCAAAGAAATCCCATTACTACCTAGCAATTGCTAATACTAGATTTAATGGTTGTACATAGATAAAAAAGATGCGCGAAATGCCTGTTTAAAGCTTGCTAGTCTAATGGCTATCAGCCCTATCAGATCTATTGTTATTCTGGTGTTTTCTCACACCCTTGCTCTTCATATTTTCCAACAAACTCTAATTCTGTCTTGATTCTCAACTCAACCTTAGTAGTAGAATTAAGCACATACAGTCGACAACAATTAAAATTTAACCTTAACTACATATCTAGTTTTGTGGCGATAAATAAAATTATGTAGCCAAATAAGCAACTAATTATGAGAAGCTTTGATTTGCTAATTTCGTAATTTACGCTAAAACTAAACGAATGCAAATTGAAAGTTTTGAAAATTTAGCTGAAGTTTAGAACCATTCCCATATTGAGCAGAGCGATCGCGCTTTAAATTTGCTGATCCTCTATCAAGCAATAATTTAAATTATCAACAATTAGAGTAACTCTAATATCAACAGTCTAACTGGGATATTAAGTATACAATCTTGAATATCTTCAATTCAATCGTGCCTAATCTCTGATATTAGCTTAAGCAACTGTCAATTTTGGAGATTCAAACCACACATGATAACATATGCAACATTTAATTTAAGCTATTTCTCAGACTATACTAATCCGATTAATCGCTATTTATTTTTGATACTTATGAGTTAACAGTTGGTTATTAGGTTAGCTTCCCTTAAAATAAGTACAATAATATGTAAAGTTTCTTAAATAAGATAATTGCCAGAATTGGCTTAACAATGACATCTTCTACTACTTCTTTATTAGCACCCGTTGAAAATGATCTGAATATTCTGACAGACAATCTCAAACAACTTATTGGTGCGCGTCATCCTATCTTGGGTGCTGCTGCCGAACACTTGTTTGAAGCTGGAGGTAAACGAATTAGACCAGCAATCGTTTTACTAGTCTCTAGAGCTACTATGTCAGATAATGATTTAACCAGTCGTCATCGTCGTTTGGCAGAAATCACGGAAATGATTCATACTGCCAGTTTAGTGCATGATGATGTGGTTGATGAAGCAGACCTACGTCGTAATGTCGAAACAGTTAATAGTTTATTTGGTGATAAAATTGCCGTGCTGGCTGGTGACTTTCTTTTTGCCCAGTCTTCTTGGTATTTAGCAAATCTCGATAATCTTCAGGTAGTAAAGTTGCTTTCAGAAGTAATTAGAGACTTTGCCGAAGGAGAAATTATACAGAGTATCAACCGTTTCGATATTCATGCTTCTATTGATTCTTATTTAGACAAGACTTATTACAAAACTGCTTCTTTAATGGCAAATAGTGCGAAAGCTGCTGCTGTATTAAGCAATACCAGTGCTGATGTCGCCCAGAATCTTTACGAATATGGTCGTAATTTAGGTTTAGCTTTTCAAATTGTTGACGATATATTAGACTTTACAGGATCAACTGAAGTCTTGGGTAAGCCAGCAGGGTTAGACCTAGCTAGTGGAAAGCTAACCTCTCCAGTCTTTTATGCTCTTCAGCAACAACCTTATCTAAAAACTCTGATTGAAAGAGAATTTTCCGAGTCAGAAGATATTAATAAAGCGATAGAATTGATTAAGGACAGTGAGGGAATAGAACAAGCTCGTCAACTGGCAAAGAATCTCGCTCTCAAGGCTGCAAAAAGTCTTGATTGCTTGAATGCTTCTGACTCTAAAGATGCCCTATACGAATTAACTAATTATGTAGTTAGTCGTTTATATTAGGTTGAGCTATCGTGGGATAGCCGAAGTTAATATTCAAGTTATTTGGGGAGGTTTGGGTAGGTGTCATCCAACAAACAGACTATTTTAGTTACTGGCGGTGCTGGTTATATAGGCTCTCACGCAGTATCAGCTTTAAAAAAAGCTGGTTATGAGGTGATCATTTTGGATAATTTGTCTTATGGACATCAAGAAATAGTCGATGATGTATTGAAGGTAAAGCTAATTGTTGGCGATACAAGCGATCGCGATGTCTTAGATAAGTTGTTTACCGACTATAAAATTGATGCGGTGATGCACTTTGCAGCATACATAGCCGTAGGAGAATCTGTTAAAGAGCCAGGAAAATATTATCGTAATAATGTTGCTAGCACTCTAAATCTTTTAGAAGCAATGTTGGCTCATGGCATTAATAAAATTGTTTTTTCTTCTACCTGTGCTGTCTATGGGATGCCAAAACAAGTACCCATGACAGAAAATCATCCTCATAGTCCTCTTAGTCCTTATGCTGCTAGCAAGGATATGGTAGAACAAATTTTGAGAGACTTTGATACTGCTTTTAATTTAAAATCCGTGGCATTCCGCTACTTTAATGCTTGCGGTGCAGATCCAAGCGGTTTGTTAGGAGAAGATCATTATCCAGAAACTCATTTGATTCCCTTAGCTTTGCTGACTGCTCTTAAGAAGCGAGAATCTTTATATATCTTTGGAACAGACTATGACACCCCTGACGGGACTTGTGTAAGAGACTATATTCACGTCAACGACTTGGCCGATGCCCATGTATTAGGCTTAAAATATTTACTGTCTGGGGGAGAATCAGATGTATTCAATCTTGGCAATGGTAACGGTTTTTCTGTTAGAGAAGTAATTGAAACTGCTCGCGAAATAACGGGTTTAGAAATTCCTGCCATTGAAAGCGATCGCCGTGCGGGAGACGCACCAATCTTGGTTGGTAGCAGTAAAAAGGTCAAAGACAAGCTAGGTTGGAACCCCAACTACGCAGATTTAAAGAAGATTATTAGTCATGCTTGGCAGTGGCATCAAACAAGACACGGAAATAAATAAAAGACAAAATAGACAAAGTACTATTTAAGCAATATGGCGATCGATAAGCTATTGAAGAGTGTGAAAATCGGTAACTCTAAAACAAGACTCCAAGGAGATCGCCCAGGCGAATATCCCCTTTCAAGAAATTTTAATGGGGGTTTTCGTCGTTTTTTTTTCATTGCTATTTCATTAAGTTTTCTAGTCTCTAGCTGCAGTCGAAGTAAGTTGACTCAATGCGAGCAAATTTTTAAAATTGCCAGAAAGGTAACCGACAGCAGCAAAAACGTCAGTTATACAGATGACGGTCAATTAAGCCAAATGAAACATTGGTTGGAGACTGCTAGCAAGATGGACAAAGCTGCCAACAGTATTCAAGCATTGCATATTAATGACGGTGAATTAATCAAATACCAGAATCAGCTAGCTACTATATATCGTATATATTCTCAAGCTACCTACGATGCGGTTAAAGCAAGAGAAAGTAAGAGTCTAGAAGCATTAGAATCTGCTCGAATAGATGCTCAACAAGCTGGACAAATACAGCAAGATTTGATTGTTAGCATCAACACCTATTGTTTAAATCAATAAGAAGGGAAATGTGCTAATTGCTACCAAGAAGAAATAAATATAAAAACAGGGTTGGCAGTGCCAATCCTGTTTAAAATACGCTGAGTTATCCGTTTTTGTTTAAAATTAAACTTTTAATTTTTAAAAGTAATAGTTGATAATTTGATAAAGACCGATAAACTAATCAAAAATAATTTAGTAATAGTTGATTACAGATCTATTATCCTGTGTGTCTAGCCTTTTGATTTATAGAGGTGAGTATAAATAGTAATATTTTCGTAACTCAACCAAAGCCTTAATTAATACTTATAATCTACTAATCAGACTAAATAAAATAGTAATTTAAATTAAGTCTAGCTTTGCTTATTTTGGCGGAAAGACGATTAACAGTAGCCATCTTTTGCTCTATTTGCTCTGATAGCTGAGAATTATTATTGTACTTTTCCTGGTGATTTTGTAGCTTGGCTAAAGTTTCTTTTACTGTAGCCAACTCTTTTTCAATCTTAATTAATAATATGATTAGTCTTGCTACCTTAACCGTTTTCTCTTCAGCAACAACTTCTTGCTGAATGGATGTGATGTACTGATTTATATCTTCCATGAATTTATTTATATATGATTTATATTACGGAATAACTGGCGTTTTTTTTGTTTCTTAAACTCAGTATATCCGTGAATATGTGGGCATGGTATAAAGTTTGCGTGATTCTTCGGAGATTTGTGTAAATAATGTGTAAATTTACTTGAATCTAGCTTTCAAAGCCATAATTACCAATGCCTTTGAGTTTTGGAGTTAAGCCAAATAATCTCCTTATAAATATCTTACAAGCTTTGATACACCATTTTCAGGATTGTTTTCTCAGTGGTTTGACGTAGGGAAACACAACAAGTTACATGATAGATAATTTACAATTGGCTAAGTCAGTTCGTATAGAGGAATATGACGAAGAATGTTAAAACAAGTATCTACATCTCACTAGTTAGTAATTAAGCCATGACCGAAATAATCAATACTATTTTCGAAGCTCTAATAGAATTGTTCAAACAAGGAATCAAAGCTTTACCTGGATTGCTCTCTGCGTTGGTAGTGTTGTTTTTAACTAAGTATGCAGTGAAATTAGTATTGAAGATTGCTGATGAAGCAGGAACACGAACAATAAAAAGTAGATCGTTGCAGCTACTACTTAAAAAAGTTAGTAGGATTGGCATTTGGACTATTGGTATTTTATTAGCCTGCGTCCTAGCGTTTCCTGGTTTTGAACTGGGAGATATTATAGCTACTTTAGGAATAGGTTCAGTAGCAGTCGGTTTTGCTTTTCAGGACATATTCAAAAACTTTTTAGCAGGAATTATTTTGCTAGTAGAAGAACCATTTAGGATTGGTGATGAGATAGTCATTGGTGATTATGAAGGAAAAGTTGAAAACATTAGTATTCGTACTACCAAACTTCGTACCTTTACTGGAGAAAGAGTATTGCTACCCAATTCCACTGTATTCACCGATGCGGTAAAAGTATCAACAGCATATGATTCTCGTAGGACAGATTTAGCAGTAGGTGTTGATTACAACACGCCACTATCGGAAGCGATCGCAATTTTGACAGGAACTATAGCTAAGATTGCGGGAGTACGAGAAACTCCAAGTCCAGAAGTTGATGTCGTCAACTTTGGTGACAGTTCAATTGATTTTATTGTCCGTTATTGGACGAGTCCTCAGAAAAAACAGCAAAGAAATGTGCAAACTAAAGCGATGATTGAAATTAAAAAGGCTTTGGATAATGCCGAGATTGGCATTCCTTATCCTATTCGCACCGTATATCATTTCGATCAGGAAAAATATAACGATTATTTCCCTGTTGATTCTAAAACCGAAGATAATTAATTGGCATAAAAAAGCGATCGCATTTCTGTAGTTTTTGGAATACAGGCGATCGCTCATCAAAATTTATTTTTATTCTTTTTCTAGAATTTGATCGCAAAATATAAACAATATAATTATTAAATAAATTCTACTTTCCCTTTAATATCATCTGGTTCTACCCATTCCCAAATTAATGCTAACGTGTTGATAATTTCGCCAATGGTTCTACTTCTTTGACGACAGTAGGTAATGCCATTATGAGAAACGCCAGCCTGATGTAATTTTAGAAAATCATCATCTTGAGTGAAAATTACTCTTTGCTCGTTAACTGCGAATGTCACTTGTTCTTCATCTGAAGCACCAATCAAATTTACTTCTGAAGTTGTCGTGACATCTATTTCTCTGAGTCTTAAACCATTAGCGATTGCATTGCTCACGTTTTCATCCAAATGAAACTTAATCCTATCTGACATCTCGCTCTTTTAATTTGCGCTGAAGAATAGAAGGAGTCTTGGCAGATAACTCTTGAGCAAAGGCTTCACTATCCCTAATATTTTGTCTAATTTCTTCTAAATGATCATAATAGTAAGATAACGCAGCATATACATCGGCTAAACCAATACTAGGATGATGATAGATAATTTCGTCGGCAGAAAGCCCCATCATCTCGTACCAGATAACTATATCTTGTACTCTAATGCGATGACCAGCAATGCGAGGTTTTCCTCCACATACTCCAGGTGTAATTTCAATGTGTTGAGTTATAGATTTTGGAGACACAATTTTCTATTACAGTATTACTTATTCAGGATACTTATTATTTTACAAATTAAAAGAAAGATCGCACTATCAAAATCTTTTCAGAAAAGAGATTGCTTTAATCTTCAACAAAAAAGCGATCTCCTTCTATGTTTTGAAAGAAAGGCGATCGCAATTATTGAACTATTAATATAGATTTATTCTTCAGGGAGATCGGTTAGAGTGCATCCCAGTTTTGCAATAAGTAGAAAGACTCAGTGAATATTTGCTGAGTTTAAATACTCAATTACGTAGAGAAATAGCCATTAAGATAAGCGCATCGATGATAAAGAACCTGAGAAATATTCTCGCTATTCCATTGAGAACCTGAGATTTTAATTCTTCGCCCAATTTGTTTTATCGTTGATTCAATAGTTCCAGAGCCAATTGAAATACCTTCAGACTGATAATAATCATAGTTGACAATTCGATGTCGATGTTTGTT
>Ga0115031_1003105_pt1 | contig 12336 bp, 11 predicted proteins | sample Maine_Asex4_meta_FD_87301 | JGI IMG/M metagenome (GOLD analysis project Ga0115031, IMG submission 87301) | Marine algal microbial communities from Maine, USA - Maine_Asex4_metaG | ecosystem: Host-associated > Algae > Red algae > Unclassified | place: Maine, USA | collected 2015-01-05 | reverse complement strand
TATATTTTTGCTGTAAGAAATGTGCGTCGGCGTTTGCGGCTGATCATTCAAGCTACCAAACGCGCGCCAATCACCAGCTTGTGGTGACTCAGCAATATGTACAGGTGGCCTGCCCGATCGCGGGAGAAGATTTTGTTGCCCAACAATCAGCAAAGATCGGCGGCGTTGAAGTTGCGTTCTGCTGTGAGAACTGCAAAACAAAAGTCGACACGGCGGACAATCTACCTGCCAAGGCCGAGCTGGTATTTGGTCCTGCGGCTTTCAAACGTGCTTTTGCCAAGTCCAAGTCTGATTCCGAATCAGCTACGCCGTCGATTGATTTCAGCGATGTCAAATGTTTGTTGCAAGCAAAACGTTCGGTACAGGAGAAATTTGCTGCAGACTATCGCGCGGGCAAAGTTTATTTCTGTTGCAGCAATTGTTTGAAGGCATTTCAAGCCGATCCGGTTAAATTTTCGGCTCAAGCGAACATGCAATTGGTTTCAACGAAGCAGTACCAGCAGACCGCATGCCCTTTGACCGACGGAGACGCCGATGGTTCGAAGATCGTTTCGGTGGGGGGACAGGACGTGGCCTTCTGTTGTGGAGTTTGCCAAGAGAAAGTTCAAGCTGTCGACGAACAAGAGCGCGTCGCGATGGTTTTTGATGATGCTGTCTTCGAAAAATCATTTTCGAAAGTTGGGAAGGACGAAGCGGCGGAGTACTCCCTCGCGCCCGAAGCGCTGGCGGCTCCAGGAAAGTAAAGCGGAGAGTTGGGAGAGGTGGGGCAGCGCCGGAGAGGTTTCTTCCTGAGTGAATTAGCGATTTTGTCGAGTGTTAAATCGGCCGACATGTCCCTCCCGACCGTCGAACAATAAACATTTGCGGCGTTGCCCAAGCAGACATTCGCTTTCTCGGTTCTCATCGGAGCGATAGAAACCGTCGGTTTTTTGAAGCTCAATTTGCTGTTCCTCAGCTAACTGAGAATCGTCATACTGCGGTCGATACAGATACAGCTTCTACCATGGATGGTGCAATGCGAATTTTTTTTTCCGTCGGTGAACCAAGCGGCGACCTGCACGGCGCTAACTTGATCCGACGCATGAAGACCGAGATGCCGGACGCCCAATACGTTGGCTACGGCGGACCGAAAATGGCCGATGCAGGATGCACGGTGCATTACGATCTGACTCAACAGGCTGTGATGTTTCTTTGGGATGTGATTAAGCAACTGCGTTTCTTTTTTGGGCTGGTTGACCGTGCCGATGATTACTTTGCCGCGAATCAAGTCGACGCGGTCGTGTTGATTGACTATCCCGGATTCAATTGGTGGATCGCAAAGAAGGCAAAGCGTCGTGGCATTCCTGTATTTTATTATGGGGTGCCCCAGATGTGGGCGTGGGCTCCCTGGCGAGTTCGTAAGATCCGGAAATTTGTCGACCATGTTCTGTGTAAACTGCCCTTTGAAGTCGACTGGTTCAAGCAACGCAATTGCGAGGCGACTTACGTCGGGCATCCATATTTCGATCAATTACAGCGTCAAAGTTACGACGCACTGTTTTTGCAATCGATACGGTCAAAGCGATTAGTGACGTTGCTGCCGGGATCGCGCGATCGGGAAGTGAAAAACAATCTACCGACGTTGATCGCGGCGGTTGAGCACGTGGCGCGTGAGTGTCCTGAAGCCGAATTTGAGGTTGCCTGCTTTAATCAGCGGCAAAAGGAAATGGCTGAAGAGATCTTAAAAGAGGAAAATCAATCACGCGCCGCAGATGACTCGGAACTGCCTGAAATTCGATTGTATGAGGGACGAACGCCTGAATTGATGGTCGCGGCGCAGGCCTGTATGGCGTGCAGTGGTTCGGTTTCGATGGAATTGTTGCACCACCGCAAACCAACCGTCATCGTTTATAAGGTAAAGCGTTGGATCATGGCGGCCCAAGGGATACTTTTACGCACGAAGTTTATTACATTGGTGAACTTGATCGCAGCGACCGACATTCGTAAGAAGACCTGGGGACCGTTTGATCCCGATCGTCAACCTAATGATGCGATTATGCCAGAGTACATGACCACGGGTGATGCTTCGCAGAAGGTGGCCAATCACGTTGTGTCGTGGCTCAAGGACGAAGATCTTCGCAATGAAAAAGTCGCTGAATTAGACGCGGTTGCCAATCAGTACGCGATCCCTGGCGCGACGTCTCGCGCGGCTGACTACATCATCTGCAAGCTACGTCAGCGTCCGTCAATTTCAAAAGCGGCGTAGCATGGAGTTTCCACTCCGCCTGATGCAGATTGAAAAATTTAGAACTAATGCCTAGTGAGGATTCTTCCCGCCTAAAACTTCAGCGGCCGCTCGGCACAAGATGTTTTGCGGGAGGCTTAACATGGAGTTATTCAGGACTGTCGAAGTTTCGTCGCAGTGGGTCTGCGGCGCGCGTTGCATCCATTGGCGGTGTAGATCGCAGGGAGTAAGATTGAGTTTCACAACGGTGTGAATCGACAATCTTTTGGGGGCCGAACGTGTTACTTGGTGAACCGGGCAGAACAGAATTTGACTTTAACTTCAGCTTCCTCGGGTTCGACGTCCGAGTGCATCCTGGGTTCTTCATCATCAGTTTGTTGTTCGGACGTGGATTAGTCAGCGGACCAGAAATCAACACCGGTGTGGGGGTGTTGATGGGGATCGCGATATTTTTCGTATCGATTCTGGTACATGAGCTTGGCCATTCACTAGCGTTCCGTCATTTTGGATGGCATTCAAGAATTGTTCTGCACTGGATGGGCGGTCTGGCGATTCCCGAGCAGGGCATGGGTCGGCGGCAGGGAAGCCTGAACAACTACCAAGCCATAATCGTTTCGTTGGCGGGGCCAGTGGCGGGTTTATTACTGGGTTTCATCTTGATCGCGATCGCGCATACGGTTGGAAAAGACATTCCGCGATTTTATCTATTCGGTCTGATGCCGATCTTCAGCTTTGCTGAGCGTACGTTACTGTTAGCGGTGCTACAGGGCGGGATCATCGTGAACATCATTCTTAATGTCTTAAACTTGGTGCCTATCTTTCCGCTCGATGGTGGGCAAATCAGCCGCAATCTCTTTGAGATTTTCGATCCCAGAGACGGAGCGCGAATGAGTTTAATGCTGTCAATGGGAACGGCCATTCTGTGCGGCGTGCTCGGATATACCAATCAAGATATCTACATTGCCATATTCTGTTTCTACATGGCCTATCAAAACTATCAAATGCTTAATTTCAGTGGTCAGCGGCCTTGGTAATGCCCGTTCAAAGGCAAGTGTGATGAACAACGGTGTGTTGTACTCAGAGTTATAATTGCGTTGGAAAGTTTGAAGGTTTGTTTCAGTAGGTCTAAACAAAGACAAACACATAACTGCGGCTTGTGTTCTTAAAAACCTTTAAGCACGAAAAAAACGCGCAATTGGGTTGTTGTTTAAGAAAAAAAACAAAAATAATTAGAACCGAAAATTCTTAACTCGTTTGCGTTTTTCAAATGGCGAAATCTTTGCAGTCGCTAACCGAAAAAGTTCTTCAGCGCGCTCAAAAACTGTTTCATGACGTTTCAAGTCACACCTTTGCATCACCACTTTTCAGACAAACCGAATGTTTAAATGACGACTGTGTTTCCTCTTGGGTAAAAACGATTTGAAGCTTGGTGTTGATCAATCGTTTTTTCAAAAAGGTATACTTTTTCCTTTTAAATCGCAGTTTTCAACGCTCGACGATTGATGCTTTACAGCGTTTAAAATTGCGTTTGGTTTAGACGACGTTCGCTTTCTTGGCGTCGTAGCTTATGCAGCAATAGCAATGCAAAGAACCGGTTCAAATTGCTGATGTTGTTTACATGTTGTTGCAGTTGAAAGTATTACTTTCTTTCGAGTTTGTATTTGAATTCGTAACCAGCGCGTTGAGTAGGTCGAATTTAAACGTTGCGTTGAGAAAAAAAATTTGCAAAACATGCAAAACAACATTGAAAAGTTCTGACGGTTCTCTAAAACTTAAATCGTTGTCAACCTGTCGATGGGAGTTTTGTGCTTCTATCAACACCAATGATGGTGTGTTGAGCAGGTTAAATCATTCGAATCACAATGTGTGATTTAATTTTGAATGGCGAGTGAGTCATCAAGGCTTTGACGTAAAGCCAGACCGGACTCTCTCTCCACGGTCTAATAATGGAGGACGTCCTGTGGCCAAGAAGAAAGCTAAGAAGAAAGTTACTAAAAAGAAGGCAGGCAAGAAAAAAGCTGCTAAGAAAAAAGTAACGAAGAAGAAGGCGAAAAAGAAAGCTGCCAAGCGTAAGCCAGCTAAGAAGAAGGCTAAAAAGAAGGTAGCGAAGAAGAAAGTTGTCAAGAAGAAGGCCAAGAAGAAGACAGCTAAGAAAAAGGCGAAAAAGAAAGTAGCCAAGAAGAAAAAGTAAGTTCTGACTTACGAATCTTCTATTGAAACAACGAGAAAGGGTCGCCATTGGCGACCCTAAATTTTTGCGCTATCGCTATAAAATCCGCACCACTTCAAACGGCCGAAGTAGTAATCCAACCTGCGAGCTGTTTTGAGGTAACCGGATTTGTCGCCTCTGGCTAACTCATTGTAATTTAGAGCACAGGTAATTGAGCCTGAACCGGTTCTTTGGCCACTTTCTCTGCCAAGCATTTGGTCAGTTCAAACGCGATTTTCTCCAGATAAGGTGCAACTTCGGCGTCTTCGAAGTTGTCGGACATTTTGCCCGCGTCGCCGCGCTCACGAAGCTGGATATTGATTGGAATTTCTCCGAGAAACGGGATCTTGTCTTGAGCCGCGTATTGCTTAGCACCCCCTTTGCCAAAGATGTCATAGCTCTTCCCGTTGTCCGGGCAGATGAAGCTGCTCATGTTTTCGATCAAACCCAGCACCGGTATTTTGACTTTACGAAACATGCCGACCGCTTTGATCGCGTCAATCAATGCAACCTCTTGAGGGGTGCAGACGATCACCGCGCCCGTCAGCGGCAGCAGTTGAGAAAGGCTCAGTGCAATGTCACCGGTTCCTGGTGGCATATCGATGATCAGGTAATCCAGTTCGCCCCAGTCGGTGTCACGGACGAAAGTTGTGATTGCTGAATGAAGCATGGGCCCACGCCAGATGACGGCTTCTCCTGGTGGGATCATGAATCCGATGCTCATCACTGGGATGCCATTGGATTGCAGCGGAATAATTTTGTTTTCCTCTTTGGTGACCTGCCCGCGCGTGCCAGTAAGATGCGGCAAGCTTGGGCCGTAGACGTCTGCATCCAAAAGACCGACGGAGCAACCGGCTTTTTTGAGTCCCATTGCCAGGCTGACCGCAGCGGTGCTTTTGCCGACGCCGCCTTTACCGGCGGCGATTGCGATGACGGCCTTGGCCTTGAGCCCAACCTGGCCCAGTGGCATCGCCGCGCGATGATAATCAGAAATCTCAACCGCGATCTTGTGATCAGCAAACGTGGAAGTTAAATGATCTGTGATCTGTTGTTGAAAATGACTTTTGATTGGCAGCGCATAAGTTGTGATGCCGACATCGGCTTTAATGGTCTGCCCATCGACTTCAACGGATTTGATCTGCTTGGACAGCGGCCGCCCTGTTTCGGGATCAGGGATTTGACTCAGTGACTGGCGGACTGATTTGATAAGTTCGTCTGACATATTTTAAATTCTTCGATAAATAACTTTTACGACCAAGGCAATTTTCGCTCGATCTCTGTTTCAAGGCTCTCTGGCGGTCCTAGATAGGTTTGGTTGTGCCGCGCGATCATGCGGGAGAGTCTTTTCAGGTCCGCCGCCGCGTAAAAAACCTCGACAATCCCCAAACTTCTCAGGTCACCTTCGGCTGACCGAATTTGAGAGTCTCCGGCAACGTAGATGCGTCTGAGCGGCCAAAAAAGCGGCCGCAATTTCGTGAAATGGCCTGACCGTGACGCTGGCAGTTCGATCACGATCGCCGCTTGTGGATACTCGATAGCTTCGGCGACTAAGTCGTTTTCGTCCAGTGCCCAAACGGTAGGGCATCCAAAATTGGCTTGTTTTAGCGCGGACTGCCAACGGGAAGAATGTGCCAGAATCAGCACCGGTGACGTTGAGGCCCTTTGGGTTGTCCTCATAAGTTTTTCCGAACTATTCATCGGCCTCTTCAAATAGCGGTTCGTCCAGCGGCCTGAAGTCGTCAGCCGAAAGGTCGGCATTCTGTTGACCTTCCTTGGCTTTGGCCGGTTGTTCGAAATCAAAATGCTGAATTCGGCGTAGAAGTTTGGCGCGACTGACCCCCAGCAATTTAGCGGCTTTGGTTTTGTTGCCTTTGGCCAATTGCAACGCGCGCGCTACCAATCTAAGTTCGATCTTTGAGAGGTAGCTTTCCAAGTTGATCTCGACGATTTCATTTGGCGGAGATTTCAACGCGGCGATCGCAAACCGAAATTTTTCGGGGAGGTTGTCGACGGAAATTTGATTTGCTGGACAGTTACTGGAAGCCGCTCGGATGACCGACGCCAACTCCACCAGATCGCCCGGCCAAGAGTATTGAGTCATCATCAGCATCGCAGCGTCACTGAAGCCGCTTAGTTGATTCTGACGATCAGCATTGCATCCTTCGATTTCGTATTGGATCAACAGAGGAAGATCCTCAAGGTGCTGATGCAGCGCCATCGTCTGGATCGTTTGCGTCGTTAGCATGTGGGCCAGACCGGGATGAAATCCATCGGTTGCGACGCATCGAATCAAATCTCGTTCGGCGGTGGCTAAAATTCGCAGACGCGAATCAGGTGATTGCAGATTCGACCATAATTCGGCCTGCGCGGATGCGTCGAGCTGATCGGCGTCGAGGATCAGCAACCAAGGCTGCGTCTTGTCTGTACGGTGAGCTTTCTCGAGCGCGACTTGCGTCGCAAGATCAGTGGCTTGGGCAACGCACGATTGCACGAGTTCGGTGTCGGCGACATAACCATGCAGCGTTACCAGATCGCCGTCCTGGGTTTCGGCAGCGGTTGGGGCAGCGGTTGGGGCATGACGTTGCTTCATAATCATGCGGGCCAGATTTTCACGACCGGAACCTGAAGGACCAACGATCGTGAATTCAAGTGCGTGCTGGGATGCGGCTTGGACTTGTTTTTGCAATCGTCGAACGTATCGGCTTTCGCCGATCAGCGCGCTACAGCGATTCCACGGCTGTATTGAGGCCGACAGTTGCCTCAGCGCGGTGTGCAGCCTTATCGTTTGATCGAGCTCACTTGCACCGGACGCAGGCACCTCCGAAGGTTCCCGCCCAACGACGGCCAACAGGCTGGGCTGATCTGAGCCTACGTCGATGAAAGAAAAATGAGCGCTGAAGGTTCCAGTGGAATGCCACGGGCTGTGGTCCTCACTTTGGCCCTTGTCCGCTCTGTCGTTGGCCACCGGAGCGGTGAAGGCTCGACCACCAGCGACCAAATCAGGAGGCGGAGCCGCTCCGCAAAGCTTGCGTTCCAAGGGGGCAAGGTTAGAGCTGTTGGAATATACCAGACGGGCACCGATCAATTGCTGGGCTGTATCGTCCAAGGATGCTTCGGGTGATGTCGTGCCAATCCATTCAAAGAAAGCCTTGTTGCCATAAGCCAAACGTTGCCAGCCATCAATGAGATAAACGGGGCTGCTCGATTTATCGAGGATTTTAGTCAGCGCCGTTTTAAATCGTGAATTTGCCATCGTTTAGTTACTGTTTCCGGCAACCGCTCCGTTGGCACTTTCGGAGAACACGCCGATCTTTCGGAATTTTTCATATCGCTGATCTAGAAGTTCATCGATTGAAGATTCCGACAACGACTTCAGCGTCTTCTTGAAGTACCCTCGCAGCGTCGCCGCCATCGAATGGTGGTCGCGATGGGCACCTCCCAGCGGTTCTTTGATCACATCGTCGACGATCCCCATCCTCAGCAGATCTTTTGAGGTAAATTTTAGTGCGGTGGCGGCTTTTTCAGCGTGTTGAGCGCCTTTCCAGAGAATGCCGGCACAGCCTTCAGGGCTGATGACGGAGTAGTAGGCGTTCTGCAAAACGGCGACGCGATCACCGACGCCGATGCCCAACGCACCGCCACTGCCGCCTTCGCCGATGACGCAGCAGATGATCGGAGTTTTTAGCCGAGACATTTCGTACATGTTTTCAGCGATGACTTGGGCCTGGCCGCGTTCTTCGGCACCGATGCCCGGATAAGCACCGGGCGTGTCGATCAAACATATCACCGGCAGGCCGTATTTGGCCGCCATTCGCATCTTGGCCATCGCTTTTCGATAGCCTTCTGGGTGGGCACAACCAAAATGCGTTTTTTGACGGTCCTTAAACGTACGTCCCTTTTGATGGCCAAGGACCATTACCTTTGTGTTATCCAGCCGCGCGAAACCAACGCGAATCGCGGGATCATCGCCGAACAATTTATCACCATGCAACTCGATAAATTCGTCAAAAATCAGTGACAGGTAATCGACGGTGTGGGGCCGGTCTTTATGACGCGCGATTTGGACTGTCTGCCACGGTGTCAAATTTTCGTAAACGGATTTCGTCCGTTCGATAAGTTCCTTATTTAGATTCCGAAGATATTCATCGGCTCCCGCAGCGCCGCTGTTATTCTGTTGAAACGATTCAATTTCGGTCGCGATATCGGCGATGGGTTGTTCAAAGTCAAGATAGTCCATGGTCGGTTGAGCTTCTTCAGTGCAGATATTGGTGTTGATGCAAAAGTGCGCGAATCAGTTTCGGTTTTTCTAACGTCGAAAGTTTTTCGGACGCATACTGTGTCGGTAGATTTGAATTTTATCCAATTCGGTGATGAAGTCTCTCATCGATTGAATACGTTTGTCCGGGTCTTTGGCCAACATCGTCCTGACCAGCGCCGCGAAGTCTTTGGACGCACCACTGACGGCCAACAGATTGGGGATCGGCGCACTTAAGTGTTTGCTGAGCAGTTGCTCTGGAGAGGCCGCATTGTAAGGCGTTTTACCAGCCATCATCTCAAACAGCATACACCCAAACCCGTAGATGTCTGCCCGAAAATCAAGGTGTTGGCGGCGGATCTGTTCGGGCGAGATATAGCTGCGGGTGCCTTGGATGGTTTTGGTCTTGTTGGAGCCGAATCCCAAGAAACCTTTTTTCTTGTCCTTCACGGCGATCGAAAAGTCAATTAATTTCACGTTCGCTTGTTCGTCCACCAGATAGTTATCCGGTTTAATGTCGCAATGAATCCACCCGACATCGTGGAGGTGAGCCAATCCTTCGGCGGCGGCACGCATGACGATTCCCATATTTTCGGCCAGCACTTCAGGACGCTCGCGAATTTCGATCTTCAGGTTGCGTGCCTGATACAGCTGCATTGAAACTAAGGGGAAACCTTGATCTTCGTGATAGTCAAAAATCTTAATCACGTTGGGATGGTTGACGAAGGAGCCGACCATGGCTTCGTGTTTTAATTGTCCAATTTCGCCTTTGTCGGTACGAAAGTCAGACAGTAAAACTTTCAGCGCAATGCGTTCTTTTTCATTGATTCGTTTGGCTTCCCACACCGCGGTGGTGGTGCCCGATCGGATCAGCCGCAACAACTGAAACGGCCCGATGAAGTTTTTTCCAATTGACACGTGAACAATCCGTTTGGTTGGTTTCGCTGATTGAGAGAGTTAAAGGTGTTGAATGTGTAGAGAGTTAAAGGTGTTGAGAGAGATTTGCGTCCCAGTTTTCTCGAAGTGTATTTTAACCCAAATTTTCATCGCGATAAACAACGTGATCCATAAACAGCCCATGCGCGGGAGCCGTTTGACCGGCTAATTTTCGATCTTTTTGATCCAACAGCCATAAAATCCACTGGGGAGATTCAATTCCCCGCCCTACCAACACCAGCGTCCCGACGATATTTCGAACCATGTTGTACAAAAACCCGTCTGCGGTAACGGTGACGGTAATGTCCTCAAACGGCCCTCGCCGGCTTAATTTAACGTTGCAGTCAATGACGGTGCGGACCGTGCTTTGGCGAAGAGAACCGGTGGCTTGGAAGCTGGCGAAATCAAGCTGACCGACGAAGTTTTGAGCCGCTTGGTGCATCGCATCAGCGTCTAAAGGGTATGGGACGAACCAAGCGAACCGCTGCCGCAACGGGTCGAGTATCCGGCCGGACTGGATGTAGTATTGATACGTTTTTTCTACGGAGTGAGTAATTGCGTTGAAATCGGCGGCGACTTCTTCGGCTGATAAGATCGCAACGTCCGTTGGCGAATTTGCATTGACCGCGCGGAGCAGTTTGTTGCAACTAAGGGGCGATTGCGTCTGTAAAGAGCAGACCTGCTGCCGTGCGTGAACGCCAGAGTCGGTTCGGCCACTGCCAGTGATGGTGATTTTTTCGCCGGTGATCTTCTTCCAAGATTCCTCTAACGTCTGTTGAATCGTTGGAGCATTTTTCTGTCGCTGCCAGCCAGAGTAATTTGTGCCATCGTAGGTGATGGTGAGTTTCAAAGTTCGCATGGCGGAATTTTAGCCAGCGACTGCCAGGGGTTCTAGCGGTCATTTGCCGCCGGATTTCAAACCCGCCGGATTTCAATACCCGCCGGATTTCAATACCTGCCGTCTTTCTGGTGAATCAGGGATCAATCGGAAACATTTACAATTGTTTCCATCAACCACCCTGCTGGCATGGGGGTGGTGGCAACGTATGAAAGAGGCATTTGAGATGGATTAAATCGAGCTTTCATGGAATTCCGAATTTTGACAGGTCAGTGGCACGCTAATTGCGAATAGTCAAAATCGTTACAAAGCACATTTGTGACATTCGTCAATTTGAGACGATCCGCAAACGGCGCAGTTAGCTCATGTGGCGCTGTTGCTTTCAAACATAAAGGGAATTGAAATGGTCGCTACACTACAAACATCCAACACTGTTGGTTCAAAAACAAGAACAAAATCTGTTGAGGCATTTTTGCAGGTTTCACGAATGGGCGATCTACAAGACGATGCGACGATCGAAGCACTCAGGCGAGCCGCTAATATTCGCAAGACCTGGTCCGATGAAGAAGTGGCGCGACGAAAGCAGATCGGCCAACAGCGTTTTGCCGAACTGAAAAACCTGTTAGGCTCCAGCTAAAAGGGACGGCAGTTGATTTCTCACCTGCCGCAAGGCGGAATCGCTACTCAATGTGCGTTGCCGTTGTTCGGGAACTGCGGAGGTTGCGACCAAACCACGCTGGATCAATGAAGGCCAGATTGGCGATCAGCATGGCCAAACCGAAGGTCATCATGCCCATGCAAATTCCGATGCCTAAGTGCATGGGGATCGCAATGGTCAACATGATCGGGCGCGTTAGCTTTGGCCAAATTAACGCCGCGTAGCTAACTTCCCAGAACAGCGTCAGCAAAGTGATCACTGCCACGAGCCCCATTTGGTCGGCGAGAAAAGTCATGTCGACGGTCTGGTATTCATGGCTGGCCAGAGCGCCCCAAATCGCTTCGCCATTCCACCATGTATCGCCTTGGCATTTTCCCAATCCTGCAAAAAGATAAACGATGCACAAATGGATCTGAATCAGTCGCGTTGCAATTGTGTTCCAAGGACTCAGACGCGGTCGTTGGTGATCCACTGGTTTTGATCGGTTCAACTTGCGATCAATCGAGAACGCGCCGCCGCAGTTACTGACTGCTAAATACAAAGTCAGAAATGCGAGTATCTGATCCAATCCGAACAGAGCTCCGGTCGCGCGGTGGGCGTAAGATATCACAAGCGCCGCGGTGATCCAGGAGACGATTTTGGTCTGCCAACCGACCACAAAGCAAACCACCACCAGCAGTCCCAACACATGAACTGGCATCCAGAGGGCGGGCGGGAGCCAATCAAAATGGCTCCAGGCGAACGTCGATTCCAGAGAGGTCTTAAACAGATCCATTCGATAGCTGGTAGGTAACAGCTTTGCTCCGATGAATCCGTCGAACTCCAACGTCCAGACCGCGTGCGAATACAAGACCATCAGGCCAGTCATGATTCTCATCACCGCCAATGTATGAGCAGCGCTGGGGCGAAACCAAAATCCATTCCACGCGTCTGCCCATAGCCGGACGAAGGTTCTGATTGACGTATCTTCGGTCGAATGTTCAACGCTGATTCTTGATTCGCTCATTGGGTTGGCTCCGTCTCGCTGGGCGATGGAGAGAAGTCAGATTTTTTAAAACGGCCTATCACGCTGTTGGTGGGATAGCGTAAGAATACTTCGTCGTCGAGATCGGCTCCTTGACGAACTTCGACGGGGAAGGGAATGGTGCGCGTGACAACGGAGATCTCAACCTCTTCACCATCGTATCGTTGTAATAAAAATTTTCCCGTGGCGCGT
>Ga0115031_1003099_pt1 | contig 12352 bp, 9 predicted proteins | sample Maine_Asex4_meta_FD_87301 | JGI IMG/M metagenome (GOLD analysis project Ga0115031, IMG submission 87301) | Marine algal microbial communities from Maine, USA - Maine_Asex4_metaG | ecosystem: Host-associated > Algae > Red algae > Unclassified | place: Maine, USA | collected 2015-01-05 | reverse complement strand
AGTAAAAACTGCTTCATTGGGCGGTTGTTTAAGGGGTTAAGCTATCGAAGGTGCGACCTCTTCGGCTTTCAAACAACTCTTCCGCCCGCCTTAACCAAATTTTACCAACAATTCTCAGCCCGCGCACGCGGCTATTTCGCCACCTCCCGGTAGGCCGCCATCTGCCGCGCGATGTACTTCCCGATGATGTCGAACTCCAGGTTGACCCGCTTGCCCGGCACCAATTGGTGGAAATTGGTGTGCTCGTAGGTATAGGGGATGATGGCGACCTTGAAGGTGTCTTCCTTCGGCTCCACCACCGTCAGGGAAACGCCATTGATGCAAACGCTGCCCTTATCCACCAGCAGCGTTTCCGGCTCGGGGGCGTAGCGGAAGGTGAAGTACCAACTGCCGCCGGCCTCCTCCACGTCCAGGCATTCGCCCACCGTATCGACGTGCCCCTGCACGATGTGACCGTCGAGGCGCGCGCCGGCCCGCATCGCCCGTTCCAGGTTCACCCGGTCGCCGACCTTCCAGTCGCCCAGCCGCGTGCGCTCCAGCGTTTCCCGGATGGCGGTGACGACATGGCTGCCTTCCGGCAATTCCACTACCGTCAGGCATACGCCGTCGTGCGCCAGGCTCTGGTCGATTTTCAATTCTTTGCTGACCTCACTTTTGACGGTAAAGTGGACGTTGTCGCCCTCACTTTCGACGTGCGTGATGGTTCCGGCATGCTCAATTATTCCTGTAAACATGGGGTGTAGCGTTAGTCTGGGGCGAAGCACTCTCCGAGTGCGAGTGGTAGACGCGCGCGCAGCGCGCACGCGCTCGGAGAGCGCTTTTACCCAATCGTGATTTCATTAAAGTCCACCGGCACCGTAATCACTACCGCCCGCTTGGCGTAAAAGATGCCCGCCGTCATCTTCTTCCCGTCCACCGTAAATTTGGTGGGCGGCTGCTGAAGCCCGACGAAGCGCAGTTGCGCCGTCCGGAAACTGCTGTTGTACTCGCCCCGGACGGTTTGCCGCAGCATCGTCTTTTTGCCCGAGCGGCTGACCGTGAAGATCCGCTCCTGGAACTGGCCGGCCTCATGGCCGTAGCCTTCTCCGGCGTCCCAGTAGAAGGTAGATTGGCCCTGCTCGGCCGTAAAGACGCTTAGTTCGAGGTTTTTCAGCTTCCGCATTTCGGCGGTGCTCTGGGTGACGTCCACCGTAGGCAGGGTAGCGCCGGCACGGACGTATACGGGAATGCGGTCGGCCTTGATCTTGGCCGAGATGACCTGCTTGCCCGCGAACTCGTCGCCCGTCCAGAAGTCGAACCAGATGCCTTTGGGCAGGTAGACCTTCATCGTTTTTATACCGGCTTCCAGCACGGGCGCCACCATCAGGTCGTCGCCGTACATGAACTGGTCGCCGTACTTCAGGCAGTTGGGGTCGGTCTGGTCGTAGAAGAAGAGGTTGCGCAGTACCGGCTCGCCCGTCCGCACGTGCTTGGCGAAACTGGAATAGAGGTAGGGCAGCAACTGGTAGCGCATTTCGATCGCTTTGCGGTTGCGTTTAGTGTGCTCTTTGCCGTGTACCCAGGGTTCCTGGTCCTGGCGGTCTTCGCGTTCGGCTTTCTTGATCTCTTCGGCTTCGACCTCGGCCGCGCCGTCGGCGTTGTTGCCCATGCTGTGGATGCGCATGACGGGATGGAAGACGGCCAGTTGCAGCCAGCGCGTCAGCATCTCCGGCGTCGGGTCATCCACGAATCCGCCGATGTCGGTGCCCACCATGCTGAAGCCGGTGATGGCCATGCGCAGGCACTGGCGGTTGGCGATTTGCAGGTGCTCCCAGCTGGCGATGTTGTCGCCCGTCCACAAGGAAGCGTAACGCTGGCCGCCGCTGAAGCTCGCGCGACCGAGCAGGAAGGGCCGCTTGGCGGGCTGCAGGGCCTTGAGGCCGTCGTAGCTCGCCCGCGTCATCTGCATGCCGTAGATGTTGTGCGCCTTTTTATGGTTCGTCGGTTCACCGTCGAAGTCGTGCCCCACATCATCGGGGAAGGTCAGGTTGTTGACCTTGAACATCGCCGGTTCGTTCATGTCGTTCCAGAAGCCGCTGACGCCGTGCTCGTTGTACAGTTCTTCGTAGAGCGGGCCCCACCAGTCGCGCACGTACGGGTCGGTATAATCGGGCCAGACGCATTCCGGCGGCCAGACCGGGCCGACCATCAATTCGCCGGAGGTGCGGCGGCAAAACACGTCTTCGGCCATGCCCTCTTTATAGACGTGGTAGTCCTCGTCGACCTTAATGCCCGGGTCGATCATCACGACGGTGTGAAAACCATCGGCCCGCAGGTCGCTGATCATGCCCTTCGGGTCGGGGAAATATTCCTTGTTCCAGGTGAAGCAGCGGTAGCCGTCCATGTAGTCGATGTCGAGGTAGATCGCGTCGCAGGGAATTTGCTTCTTGCGGAAGGTAGCGGCCAGCTCGCGCACCCGGCTTTCGGGGTAGTAGCTCCAGCGGCATTGGTGGAAGCCCATCGCCCACAGCGGCGGCAACTCCGGCGTGCCGGTCAGCTGGTGGTACTGGGTGGCGACGCTCATCAGTTCCGGACCGTTGATGAAGTAGTAGTCGAATTCTCCGCCGTCGGCCCAAATGGTGGTCACGCCGTTCTTCTTGCTGTTGAAGTCGAAGCCGGTGCGGTAGGTATTGTCCAGGAAGAGCCCATAGCCATGGCCGTCCTGTAAGCCGTAATAGAACGGGATGCTGCGGTAGACCGTCTTGTGCTGACGGCCGAAAGCGAAGGAATCTTCATTCCAGTTCGCCCATTCGGTGCCCTGAAGGTTAGTGTCCCAGGCCTTATCGCCCAAACCGTAGACGGCTTCGCGCTTCGTGGTCTTGAGCTGAATACGGACTTGCTCCAGACCCCGCAAGAGGGTAGAGCGGCCGTAGAACGCTTCGGCGAACTCGTGCACCACCCGCTTACTCGCCTTATCGCTAATGGTGAGCTTACCGTCGGCTTTGGCGATGGCTACGGTCAGCGTTTCGGACGAGATTTGCCACTCGCTCTTCCGTTCTTTTAAAACAAGCTTCGCATCCCGCGGCCCCGCCCCCTCCACACGCGCGTACGAGAAGTCGCGCCCCGGCGCGCCGACCGTAAAACGAATGCGTACCATGTCATTGCTCCAGAATTGCAGACGCAACTGGGCTTTACCGCTGCCCTTAACGGTAAAGGTCTGTTCATTCGCCGCCTCTACGGAAGCGATTTTGCCGATCTCGTGAACGTAGTAAACGTCCTGGTAACGGTTGGTGCCGGCGGCTTCGGAAGCTGCTGTTAGTTCGGGGTCCGGGGCAAAATTGTCGCGAACTACTTTTTTCAGTTTGGCCATGTGTGTGGGGTAAGGGCGCAAGGTAGTGAACAGGTTGCAAGTTTCAGGTTTCAACCCGCAACTTGCAACCTGCAACCTGATCACTGCTTATTCAGCGACCAGTCATAATCGCGGAACGTGATCGGCGCGCCCTCGTTAAGCGGCGTCGCGGCGTATTTGTTCAAATAATCCCGCACGTCGCCGAAATCTTCGCCGTACCAATCGAAGAGGCTGGATACTTCCGCTTTGTCGGCTGCGATGGTGTTGTACTTGTCGCTGTTTAAAAATCCCTTGGTGCGACTTTCCAGCAGGGAATTCAGGTTGCTTGCGGTAAAGGCCCGGTTGGCCAGCGGCGGGCAGGAAGCGGCGGCGCACACCAGCGCGAAATGGATGCGCGGCTCTTTGAAACGCGGCCGGATGACATCGTGCTCGAGGTTATTGAGCGAATAAGTTCTACCACCGATGTTGACCCATTTTTTGTCCCACGGCTTGCCGCCGTTAATGTCCATGATGCTCTTCACCGGGTAGTTGTCGAGGATCAGTTTGAGCGTGTAGCCGTTGTAGGCGTTGATCCAGTAAGCAAGGCGTTCGTTGCGCGTCCAGTTATTCTGAGGTGCCGTCTCGCTCAGGGTGGTGAGGTAGGTGTCGAGCTTGCTCTCATCCTGCTTCAGGCCGGCGTAATCGACGTTGCCGTCACCGTTGACGTACTTTTTCAGCAGCGCGTCGAAAGGAGCGTGATCGGGTGTTTGGCCCTTAGGGATTGCCATTTCCGGCTCGGTCACGGGGGGCGCTTTGGTGGGCGCGGCCGCGGGTGCCGGGGAAGGTTCGGGGGCCGTGGTGAGCACCGGTTTCGGTGCGGGTGCCTGCTCGATGGCCGTTGTTTTACTGACCTTTGTGGCGTCTTTTTCCACCACGGTTTCTTTTTTCGGGGCCGGTTGCTTTTGAGAAGCCGCTTGAGCCGTCGTCGCGCCATTCCTATCCGGCGGCGGCATCTTCTCCAGGTCGATGATTTGCGGGTTGGCTTCGGTGGTGGCCTCGATCTGATCGGGTTGGGCAACGGGGTCGGTAGCGATGTCGAGGGTGGTGGTGGTTTGCTCGGTCTCGACGGTGGCCGGGTCGGGCGCGTCTCCGCAGGCGAGGAAGGTCAGTAATAAGGCGGCGGTGAGTAGGCGGAAGATCATGCGTAGGTAGTTGGTTCTCCCGTTAAACGGGTTGGGCGGGCGGCATGTTGAGCGGGCGGGTGGGGCGGGGTGTCGGGTGGCGACCCTGTCCCGGGTGTCAGTCAATCGTTTATTTATCACGTGCGGCAGCTAAATCAAGAATCGAAACTCCAAAATCGAGAATCGAGAATCCTGGATGGCGCTGCGCGCGATCCCTTGGTGGGGGGGCTTCAAACCATTCAGTTGGGAAAAGCCCGCACTATCGTGTTTGGGCTTTTTGCGCAGGCCGAAGACCCACAAAAGCTCGTTCCTCGCTTTTGCGGTCTTCGGCCTACGCAAAAAGCCCAGTCAAATCTGACCGGGCTTTTCCCAACTGAATGGTTTGGCGGAGGAAGAGGGATTCGAACCCCCGGTAGCTTTCACTACGTCGGTTTTCAAGACCGGTGCATTAAACCGCTCTGCCATTCCTCCGGAATTGCGGTTGCAAAAAAAGATCACGACCCAACAATAAGCCCGATACCCAAAAGAGAGCACCGGGCCTAGTTAACTGTTAGGAAGTTAGTGCCGAAGGCGGGAGTCGAACCCGCACGCCCGAAAGCACACGTCCCTGAAACGTGCATGTCTACCAGTTTCATCACTTCGGCAAAAGCAATTCAAACAAATTTCTAACTTTTATGGTCGCCGACTGATTGATTTGATCAGTGGAGTACACCCGTACAGGTTAAAGTGTTTTGACCTAAAATAGTTCGTTAAAAATATGTTTCGTGTAGTAACGAAAACACCGTTGCATTTTCGTGGGCCGCAAAGGTAACGCGGCCGATCTATTTTCCAAACGGTCAGCCACTTTTTTTCGCGATCACTGATGTTTGTCCAGTGTTTGATTTCTTGTTTTTTACCTGCTGCTTTTGTGCGGAGCACAAAAGCAGCAGGTAAAAAACAAGAAATCAAACATTTACCCTGTACCGTCGGTGGGAATCGAACCCACACTACCGAAGTAACTGGATTTTGAATCCAGCGCGTCTACCAATTCCGCCACGACGGCTCGTGTAACCAACGCCCTAACCAACGGCCAAAGCGAGAAGTTGCGGTGCCCCCTCGTTCGGAAGCGCGGCAAAGGTAAACAAGCCGTTTCAATTCTCAAGAGAAAAATTGACTGGTGAGTTGGCCGGGGCGTGAGTAGCTGCCGCTGCCGCCGTTCATTTCGCTACGCTCATTCACCCGGGTGAGCAAGCGAAGCGCCGCGAACGGTGTTTGCGCCGGCTACTCGCCTACTGCCAACTCACTCCCTGACCAGCTCCGCCTCCAGATCATATTCGGTAGCGGAGGTCACGCGGCCAAAGACCATATCCCCCGAGCGGAGGTAGACGTCCTTGGCGGCGATGTGTACCTCATTGTCTACGTCCGGGCTGTCGTATTCGGTACGCCCGACGTAAACGTCGTTGTCTTTGCGGTCGATGATGACCCGCAGCGTTTGCCCCACCTTCGCCTCGTTCAGCTCCAGGCTGATGTCTTGCTGGATGGCCATCAGGCGGTTGGCGCGGTCGGCCTTCAACTCGGCCGGCACGTCGTCTTCCATCTTGTGGGCGATCGTATCGTCTTCGTGGCTGTACTGAAATACGCCGAGCCGCTCGAAACGCATCTCGCGCACGAAGTCGCACAGCTCTTCGAATTCTTCTTCCGTCTCGCCGGGGTGGCCCACCAGGAAGGTGGTACGGATGGCGATTTCCGGCACCACTTGCCGGGCGTAATTGATCAATTCCGTCGTGTCTTTACGTGTCACCTGCCGCCGCATCCGCTTGAGTACCGCGTCGCTGGCGTGCTGCAATGGAATGTCGAGGTAGTTACAGATCTTCGGCTGGCGGGCCATCACCTCGAAGATCTCGCGCGGGAACTTGCTGGGGTAGGCGTAGTGCAGCCGGATCCATTGCAGCCCCTCCACTTCGCACAGCGCGTCGAGCAGGGTGTGGAGTTCGCGTTTTTTGTAGAGGTCCAGGCCGTAGTAGGTGAGTTCCTGGGCGATCAGCATGAGCTCCTTTACGCCGTTTTTCACCAGGTGTTTGGCCGAGGCGACCAGTTCTTCGATCGGGCGGCTGACGTGATCGCCGCGCATCAGCGGGATGGCGCAGAAGGAGCAGGTGCGGTTGCAACCCTCGCTGATCTTCAGGTAGGCGTAGTGCGCGGGGGTGGTGATGAACCGTTCGCCGATCAGCTCGTGCTTGTAGTCGGCTTCGAGGCGGGCCAGCAGGCCGGGCAGCTCCATGGTGCCGAAGAAATCATCGACTTCGGGGATGCCCTCCTCCAGGTTGTCTTTATACCGTTGGCTCAGGCAGCCGGTGACGTACAGCTTGTCGATGTCGCCCTTGTTCTTCTTGTCGGCGTAAAGCAGGATGGTGTTGACGCTCTCCTCCTTCGCCAGGTCGATGAAGCCGCAGGTGTTGACGATCACCACGTTAGCGTCTTCCTTGCCGTCATGGTCGACCGCGTAATCGTTGGCCATCAGCTGCGTGATGATGTTCTCGGAATCCACCAGATTCTTCGAACAGCCGAGGGTGACGACGTTGACTTTATCCCGGCGTAGTGTTTTGGTCTTCATACGGTTGCGCTTAAGCGGGCGCAAAGGTAGGGCGTTAGAAGTTAGTCTTTTAGTTTGTTAGCGGTTAGTATCACGGTCCTCCATCCCGAACCGACCGGTTGTTTCCGCCATCCTGATGAAACCATCGAAGTCAGCGCAGTCAATGGCGGTTAGATCGCTTTTGCTCTTGTAGTCCGTAATGGCTTGCAGGTCGATGAAATAACAGACGCTGCCGGAGGTCGCCACGAGGGTGTCGCCGCTGTAGATCGCCCGGTCGATGGGGCAGAGCAGGGTGTCTTTTCCGGCGATCAGGGCCACGCTTTGCTCGCCGCAGCCGGGCGCGTGGTCGATGCGCGCGTACCAGTTGAGCGCGATCGTCCGCTGCTCGGAGGCGCAGTTGGTGAGCAGGAAGAGGAGCAGGATCAGGGCGGCGGCGCGCGGGTGCATAAGCTGGTTTTTTAAGAAACGTCGGTTACTACGGCGGACGTAATGGGCGGGAGCTAATATCCTAACGTGAGGTTCGCGGAAAAAGTAAGTGTTTATGCCGCTTCGAAGTGTTTTTAGAAGTTAGATCGTTAGAAGTTAGAATGACGGTAGGCCATAATGCCGATTGAGCACTAACGGTCTAACTTCTAACGGTCTGTTTTTCAAGGACGAACCTGACTTCACAACCGTGAACCTCACGTTATCCTCTTATGTGACCGCAGGCCACCCGAGGTGAAAAACATGATGGGTGACGGGCGACCGCAAGGGATCGCCCTTACACCGGATGCTGTGAATAGGCCGTTCGCTGCGCGAACACTAAAATCACCTCAAGTGACCGACACGAGTATTTCATTACTTGATATGGTGCGAAAGCAGCCAGCGGTAAAGCTCCGGGTCGGCGTAAGCCTTCACCCAGGCGTCGTGCTCCACGCCCTCGTAAATGGTGAGTTTCGGCTTGGGGTTCATTTCCTTTTGCCGCAAATTCTCGATCATGCGGATGGATTCCGAGGGATGGATCAGCGGATCGTCCGCCCCGTGCAATACCCAGATCGGCAGGTTTTCCGGAATCCAGATATCGTAGCTCGCCGGCACCGCTCCGCAGACCGGCGCGATGGCGGCAAAGCGGCCCTGGTTCTGCATCGCCAGCATCCAGGTACCCAGGCCGCCCCGGCTCAGGCCCGTCACGTATACCCGCCGCCGGTCCACGCGGTGCGTCGCCTCGAATTCGTCCAGCAAATGTTCCAGCGCATTGATGTCCCAAAACCCGCGCACGTATTTGTTCTGCGGCGCCAGCGTGAGGAAAGGGAAGGTTTCGCCCGCCGCGATGTGCTTCGGCAGACCGTTGACCTTCACTTTTTCCAGGTCGCTGCCCGATTCGCCGCCGCCGTGCAGGAAGAGCACCAGCGGCCAGTCCGCCGTATCCCGCTCGTAGCCCGCCGGGTAGTTGACGAGGTAGTGGAGGCTGTCGCGGCCGAGGTCGAGCATCCCGGTCTCGAATTGGGCGGTCAGCAGGGTGGGGGCGAGGAATAAGGTGGAAAGGGATAAAGTGAAAAGAAGAAGGTAGCGCATGGTGTGCAAGTTAACTTTTCTTCTTGGTGTCAGCACTCTCCGAGTGCGTTCACGCTTCGCGCGTTTTATTTCCGGAGGACGAATAAGAAGAACAAGAGAAGGAAGAAGAATTCGGGATGCCGGCCTCTCCTCGTTCTCCTTTTCTTCTTATTCGTCCTCCGGAAACATTGTTGCGTGCAGCGCAAACGCGCTCGGAGAGCACTTACACCCACGCCGCCATCAACCGCCGCGTCACCGGCCCCGGCTTTCCATCCCCCACCGGCTCCCCGTCCACGAACGTGATCGGCATCGCGCCTTTGGTGGAGCTGCAGATGATCGCCTCGTCCGCTTTCTTCAACTCGTTGACGCTCACCGGCCGCTCGTCTACGTAAATGCCGAGCGCGCGCGCCAGCCGGAGCAGGTGCAGCCGCGTGATGCCGTGCAGCACGTCGTCCACCGGCGTAATCAGTACGCCGTCGCGGACGATCATGAAGTTCGACCGGTCGCTCTCCCGCACGTTGTGGTTGCGGTCGACGTACAGCGGGTAGTCCGCGCCCGCCTTCCGCAGCATGGGCTGGATGCGGATGCCCTCCAGGTAGTCGATGGATTTGACCCGCGGCAGTTGCCGCTCGTAGTGGTGCAGCAAGACCTTCACGCCCCGCGCGTACGTCTCCGCCGAAGGTGCGCTGAAAGGGTAGGCCATGGCGACGAGGTTGGGCGTGGTGGGCGTGTACCCGTCCGGCGAGTAGCCACCCGTCAGCACAAAGCGGATGCCGCCGCTCGCCTCTCCGTTTCGCATAATCAGTTCGTGGACGGCCGCGCGCAGTTCGTCGCGGCTCACCGGCATGATCAGGCCCAGCAGCTTCGCGCTGCGGAAAAAGCGATCGAGGTGATCCTCGATGAAGCGCGGTTGCCCGTCCGTATACCGGAAGTAATCGAAGATGCCGTAGCCCCGCAGGATGGCGAGATCGGCGACGTTGAGGGCGGCCTTTTCTTTGGGCAGGTAGTGGCCGTTGAGGTAGACGGTTGGGTACATGGCGGGTGGGGTTATTTGGTCTGTTGGAGCTATTAGTCTGTTGAAGTATTGGAGTTGTCGGTCAACCGATTCGGTGTCGTAATATCGGCGTTTTTCACTGCATTCGTTATTTCTTACCGCGTGTACATCGCGTGCGGGTGTGAGGTGTTTTCTTTCTTTCTTCCGTAACGCGTGCGCTCCACGTCCGAGCAAGGTCGGGAGCCGTGGTTTTAACTTTTAATGGTTGTTCTATTATCCATCCGGCTAAAGCCGGGGATACAACCCAGCATCTCCCGCAAAATCTCCCCCTCCGCCGCCACCAGCCGCGCCGCCTTCCGCCGCTCCCACCACCAGCGCAGGGTGTCCATTTGCCGAAGGGCGGGGCGGACGGTCAGCAGGGAGGCCACCAGCCAGACCTTACCCACCCACGGCAACAACAACAGCGCGATCGGGTACACCAGCAACGTGCCGCCCGACACCACGGCAAAACGGACGGGGCTGTAAAACTCCACGTGCTTGGGTTGGCTGCTACCGATGAACTCGGAGAGCAACCACAGCGGAAGTTGGGGCAGCAGTAAGGCCGTCGCGCCGGCCGACTTCAACCATACGCCCGCGGCACCGACTTCCTTCACCACCACCTTTGCACCCGCGACCGCGCCCACGTGTATATGTTGTTGAGTAAGCCGGTTAAACAGCCGCGTGATCGCCGGGTCCTCTTCCGGCGTGCTCGCCGCCAGGGCCAGTTCCCGGTCCAGTTGCGCGCCGTTGTGGGTGAGGCCGTAGGTTTGGTTTTCGTGATGCACGGCCCGGTCCAGTTCCAGCCGCGCCTCGCCGATGCCCGCCACTTTACGGTCGGGGAACTGGACAACGAGAGGACTCAGGCGGGCACGCAGGTGCGAAGTCAGGTTTTTTATGGCCGTCGCTTCGTTGCGCCGAAACTCGTCCATAAACGTCGAGGCGAGGATCGGTTCGCCACAGCGGATCAGCACCTGCCCCCGCACCCGGTCCGCCGCCGTGAAGTTGCAGCCCACCGGCACGATGTACACCTCCCGCAGCGTCGAATCCCGGTGCAGCGCGCCCAGCGCCAGCCGCGCCGTTCCCTTGCGCAGCGGCCGCAACGCTTTTTCGTGGACGCAGCGACCTTCGGCCAGGTTCATGATCGCCTTGCCTTTGCTCAATGCTTTGAAGCAAGCGTCGAAAGTGCGGAAGTTGTCCTTGAGTTTCGCGTAGCCGCCATCCTCCAAACGAAAGACCGGCAGGATGTTGACCGCGGCCAGAAAGGCCCGTTGCCAAGCCGCTTTAAACAGGTTCCCGCGCGCCAGAAACCACAGCGTCCGCGGCTGGAAGCACGCCAGCACGCAGGGCTCGATGAAGGCCGTCGGGTGGTTCGCCGCCAGGATGACCGCGCCCTCTTTCGGAATGTTTTCCAAGCCCGTCAGGTCGATGTGCCGGTAGTAATAACGAAGCACGTAGCGGGCGATGGGGCGGACGAGGAGGTAAAGCATGGCGGCGAATGTACGGGTCGCCGCGCTCTCCGGGCGGTTTCAGCACTCTCCGAGGAGGGCCATCGCAAGGATGCTGCTTCGCGGCTTTTTTGCCCACGGCGTCTCACGGAGGACTACGCAGCGTCTCGCGGTGCATAAGGTCGGAGCGTTGGAGCAGCCGACCTTGTGATTGTCCTGCTCTCCGAACGCGTCCTGTTGCCGAACAGGAAATTTACGGATTACGTAATAATGCACTCGGAGCGTGCTGACACCAAAGTGCCGCAAAACCCCGTTCTTTACCCACGACCCACATAATGACTTCCTCCATCATGCTCCGTTTTACCCTGTTATTCACCTTCGTTCTTTTCCTCGGCGCGCTTTCCGCCCAGTTTCGCCTCGACGCGGTGTCCGGCAACTGTTACGTCCGCACCGGTGAGGGCGACCTGCGGCCGGTCGATAAGACGGCCATACGCAAACTTCCCGTTTATCATATGGACGGCTCCCTGCGACGGGGCCAGTTGCGCGTAAAACACATCCGTAAGGGTTTCGACCGGCCGGCCGTCTACGCCCAGGCGAAGAGCGGGGTGAAGGAGATGATCGTCCTCCGGCCCGCCCAGGAAAGCACCGTAGAGGATTACTACGTGGTGCGGGATACCGAACTGACGGACCACTACACCTGGGAGTACATCCAGGAAAGCTGGACGGAATACGAAGGCGCGACCTGGAACACGGAATGGTCGCGCTGCCACTGCCGCGTGCCCGTCTCCAGCCTCCTGCGGGTGATCGACGTGCTGATCCGCGAGGGTGATCTGCCCACCGACTTCCGCTTCGACCCGGAAAGCGCGGAAAGCCGTGCGGCTTTCGTGGCGGCGATCAACGCTTACGCGCGGGGGTACGAGCTGAAGCCGCTGCTGGAGAAGACGCCGCTGGAAGTGCACGTGCCGCTGGTGATACTTGCCGATATGCGGTTGGCGTATGACGCGCGGAACGGGCTCATCGGGGCGGTGGAGTAAGTTTGCCCGCGCTGCGCGCCTGTTTTCTTTCGCGCTGCGCGCGTGCTTTCTTCCGCGCTGCGCGCGTTTCATTTCCGGAGGACGAAAAAGAGGAATAAGAGAAGGAGGGAGAAAGTGTGGAGAGTCGAAAATGTTTGGTGGTAACTTGATGTTTCGTTCACACATTCTCATTACCCGTAGTCAGGTACTTCACTTAGAGAAAAGTCTATTTCCCTTGATCAGGCTTCTTCCTTTTTCTCCTTTTCTT
>Ga0115031_1003094_pt1 | contig 12355 bp, 10 predicted proteins | sample Maine_Asex4_meta_FD_87301 | JGI IMG/M metagenome (GOLD analysis project Ga0115031, IMG submission 87301) | Marine algal microbial communities from Maine, USA - Maine_Asex4_metaG | ecosystem: Host-associated > Algae > Red algae > Unclassified | place: Maine, USA | collected 2015-01-05 | reverse complement strand
TGAGTGCCTTATGAGGCGTTATTTTACCGCATAGCCTTAGCTACGTGGAAAAATCACAACAATTAAGTCACCAAAAGAATGACAGAGAATTGTTAAGTTATTTTTGTCAGACTACTTATGTTGGAAAAATCCTCAATAAAAACGAAGATTTACTAAGACAAAATGAACGATTGCTAGAGAAAGATTTACAAATGCAACGAATGAATAAAATTATATTGGATGAAATTGAAACAAGAAAATTATTTTTTCAATACTCTTTTAGATTGGGTAGAACCAACAATATCCAATCTGATAATTATAGGTTAATCAGCCGAAAAGAAAATTAGGATAGATAATATCTTTTAAAGAAAAAAAAGCTAAAATAACATTGTTACTTTAGCTTTTTTTTTAAGATAAATTCTTCTTTTTAATAGGATGTGTAAATGTAAAGATGCTCCCTTCACCTTTTTCTGACTCCGCTTTAATTTCGCCCCCCAACATCTCTACAAACCTTTTACAGAGTGCCAACCCAATTCCAGATCCTTCAGAAGCATTATCGGATTTGAGTTGTTTGAACATAACAAAGATGTGATCATAGTATTTTTGTTCAAATCCAATTCCATTGTCTTTTACATAAAAAGAATAATTGTCTTTTAGCTTTCTAGCTCCAACTTCAATAACCAATGGTTTATTAATATCTCTATATTTGATACTGTTACCTATTAGATTCTGAAAAATTTGAACCAAAAGAGTATCGTTGCTTTCGATAACAGGAAGTTTGCGTAAAACTATTTTTACTTCAGAGCTTTTAATGATGTCATTAAGGCTTAGGAGTGCTTTTTCTACTGTATCTTTTGTATTGATAGTTGAAAATTCTGGCTTTTTTTGTCCTACCATTGAGTACGATAAAATCTTATCAATCATACCATACATTCTATTAGCATTGTTTTGAATGATTGACAGATATTGAAGGCCTTCTTCAGGTAAAATTTCTGAAAATTGCTTTTCAATAATTTGAGCAAAATTCCCAATAGATCTTAAGGGTTCTTTAAGGTCATGTGAGGTACTATAGGCAAATTGTTCTAAAGCTTGATTAGAAGTTTCTAGCTGTCTTGTCTTGCGTTCCAGCGCATTTTGTGTGTTCAATACTTTGTTTATTTCTTTAGTAAGCTTTTGGTTGGTTTCAGTTATTGTTTTTTCAGTTATTTTTCTTTCCTCAATATCTGTAATGACTAAAATAATCTGTCCATCAGAGGCATTAAACACCCGACAACTTTGACGTCTTTTTCCACCTTTAAAAGGAAGAGTTATTTCAAATTTTTGCTCCTTTTTTGTGGCAATTGCTTCATCTATATATGTTTTAAATGTTTTAAAGATTTTTATAGGAAAAATATCATTAAAAGATGTCCCAATTAATTCTTTAGGATTGGTATATACATGTTTGGTTCTACCAATTCTGACATCTAAAAAAATCAAATTTCTGTCTAGTCTAAAATATTTATCAGCTACTGCCTCAAAAATGAGATTCATATCTTCATTCTGCTTCTGTAGGAGTTTTTGTGTTCTAGTACGTTCTGCAACTTCGTGTTTTAACTGCTCTGTAATGTTTTTTAGTTCTTCTGCTTCTTTTAGTTTATTTATGTCAACAAGGGTAATGACTACACCTCTAATGTGATTTTCTGATGTTCTATAAGGGACTATTTTCATTAAATACCAATCTCCTTTAGTGTTGGCTATTTCCTTTTGTAAGGGCTGTAAGGATTCTATAACATTTTGTATGTCGCTTATAAAACCATCATTTTTCAAATCAGAAGAAAAGTGATTAATGGGTCTCCCCAAATCGTTTTCGGTGATCCTAAATTCGGTGGTAATGGATCGATTAAACTTTCTGATTTTAAGGTCATTGTCTAAAAATAAAGTTCCAATTTGAGTGCTCTGTAATAGGTTGTTGATGTCGTCATTTAACTCGGTCAATTCCATTATATTGGCTTGGTGTTCCGAGTTGATTGTGTGCAGCTCTTCATTGACCGATTGGAGTTCCTCATTGGTGCTTTGGAGTTCCTCATTAGAGGCTATCAACTCTTCATTAGACGTTTGTAATTCCTCAATAGTCGCCTGTAAACTCTCCTTTTTTTGATTTAATTCTTGTTCTAAATCGTCTATCCTTTGTGAAGCATTTTTACCAACATTGTACTCCAAAAACTTACTATCTTCACTAACCAATTCATTAGAATTGTGCGTTTCTTTAAGGATGATTAAGAACCAAATTTGATTAGAGCTGGGGAAGTTATAAGGTTTGATGATAATGTTTACCGCATTGACATTATCGCCATTTTGTATGACTACTTCGTTGTATTTAATGGTTTTTCTTTTGGTAACTACTTTTCTTAATGCTGTTCCCAAAGCTGTCGAAAGTTTATTTCCGACCATATTTAAAATACTTAAATCGTTTAGTTTTTTTGGCACCGACAAGAATTTCTGCCCATCACCAAAGTAACGAATAAAGTCAAATTTTTCAGTTACCAAAAAGCAAGCAGTAGCGAACTCGTTAATAATAAGCTCATTGATAATATTTAGCTCTTTATTGTCTTGGGTTTTTAGTGGAAATTTATCTTTGATTTCTAGTGGTACATCCAATGATTTTTTATATCTGTCTATATCAGGATAATCATAATTTGATAAGTTGATACTTCTAGTTTTAAATAAAGAACGATATACCTTGAATTTGGCGTGAACACCAACAAAAAAGTTTTCAATGGTTTCGGCAGATTCGCTGCTTCCTAAGAATAAGAAAGCATTTTGTTTTAGGGCAAAATTAAAAGTAGCAAAGACTCTTTTTTGTAGTTTGGGTTGAAAATAAATCAACATATTTCTACAAACAACTAAGTCTAATTTATGGAAAGGAGGATCTTTGCTTATATCGTGTGCGGTAAAAATAATAAGTTCTCTAATGACTTTAGATATCTTGTAATCTTCGCCTTCTTTGACAAAATATTTACTCAAATAATCCTTTGGAACATCAGCAGCAGTACTTTCAGAAAAGGTCCCTAAACTGGCTTTAGCAATGGCATCTTTGTCAATGTCTGTCGCAAATATTTTAAGATTAATGGGGCGGTTGGCCTGTCGGATTTGTTCGTAAAAAAGAATGGCAACCGAATAGGCTTCTTCACCTGTAGAGCATCCTGCAATCCAAACTTTAATACTGTTTCTTGCTTCTTGTACAATTTCGGGGATGACACGCTCTCCTAAATATTCAAAAGCCTGTTGGTCTCTAAAAAACTTAGTTACGCCGATTAATAAATCTTTTTGCAGTGCAGTAACTTCTTTGATGTTGACTTCTAAGTAGTCGGCAAATTCTTCGAGAGAAGTAATTTTGGTAACCGTCATTTTCCGCTTAATTCGACGTAAGATGGTCTCTTTTTTATAAGCACTAAAATCTAAATTAGTAACTTGTTTGATGATTTGAAGAATTCTTAAAAACGCATCATCGAAAATACTGGGCTTACTTGTTTTATCAATATACTGTGGATGTTCTATGTAATTGACCAATTCATTGGGCATATCATTGGGGCGAAGAACATAGTCAACCAAACCAGTAGAGATGGCATTGTTGGGCATCCCATCAAATTTGGCAGAGGCTGGATCTTGAACCATAACCATGCCACCCGATTCTTTGATGGCTCGAATGCCTCTTGTTCCATCGCTTCCGGTACCAGAAAGGATAATGCCAATCGCATCTTCTTTTTTCTCTACAACCAATGATTGCAAGAATATGTCTATTGGAAAGGTGGGCATTTTAGTCTTTTGCCTATCGTGCAAATAAAGAGTATTGTTGAAAATGGTCATTGTCTTTTTAGGCGGAATAATGTAGACACTATTTGGTCTAATCAGGGTGTTGTTTTCAACCGAATTTACCTGCATAGAGGTGTTTTTTGAAAGCAACTGTGCCATCAAACTTTTATAGTCAGGGGATAAATGAAGAATAACAACAAACGCAAAAGGACTTTTGGTTGGTACATGACTGAAAAATTGCTCTAAGGCTTCTAGACCTCCTGCCGAAGCGCCAATTCCAACTACAGAGAATTTGTTTTTTAGAGTGTCTTTATTGTCTTCTACTAAGCTAAATGATGGTTTTTTTTTATTAGGTTTTTTTTTATTAGGCATTTCTTAAATTTGGCAATTAAAGGTTTAACAGAGAATTCGAAAACTAGCATTATGATTCTAACCATAATTACTTGTCGCTTAAAATTCAGGTAAGGATATATAATAGAATTTAAAGCAGCAAATATCGAATAACAGAAAAACAAATGCAAAAAAAATGCCAATTATTATGATGTGAAATCTTTACTATATTTCTGGAACTTCAATCAATTTTCTATAATAAAACATCAACAACAAAGCAGCGATAAAGGCACAAACGGCAAATATGCCAAAACTCCACCTAATTTTATCAACAAAAAATGGAAGGGTAAAAAGACCTATAAATAATAACCGTTGAATGACATTGATGACTTGAAAAACACTTTGGCTACGACCAATAACTTGGTTGGGAACTCTTTTGAGAATGTAAACGACTCGCATAATTCTTGAGCCAGAGTTGGCAACAGCTAAGAAAAACAAAGACACATACAGCCAACTCAATTCTTGGGTAAAGGCAAAAGATATAAAAACCAATACACCCAATAAAGTCAACAAAATATTGCCCATTACGGTAGAGGTCCTTTTGAATAAAATGCGAGTTGACAAACCCGCTCCAACGGCTCCTAAAGCATAAACCATATCAGCCAAGGCATAGGACAGCCCATCTCCATTCAGAACATTACTTATAAAGTTGGGCATTAATTGATAATTGGTGACTAAGATGGTAACAAATATGAAATAAGCAGCATTTCCAAAAACAAAAATGAGGGGATTGTTTTTTAAGAATTGGACACCTATTTTTAATTGTTGAAATACGTTTCCTTTTTCTTTGAAACGATTGACAGTTGGTTGGTATTTAATAAAACTAATAAGGATACAAGAAAGCAGATACGTTGTTCCATCTAGTAAGAATACTTGTCCAAGAGACCATTTTTCTATATGAATGGGACTGTAAAACGAAAATCCAAAAAGCGAAGTTTCTCCACTGCTTATTCCAGCCATTAATAAAGCTGCAACAGCTCCACCACCAACAGTCGTTAGTTGCCCTTGAACTTCTAACCAAGTACTGATTTTAGAATAATTCTCTTTTTCTATCAATTCTTGAGCAAAGGCATAAAGAGTAGGGTAGTGGAGATTGTAAATGAAAAAAGTGCAGGCAAATGCCAAGCCCACCAAAGGCATAAATACTTCGCCACTCATTATAGTATACACGCCTATTCCACCAAAAACACAGGCGCCAAAGAAGTTCTCAGACATAAACAATTTCTTCCGAGAATACTTATCAACCAAGGTCCCAACATAGAGTCCCCAAAAAAGAGAAACACACGTAATGCCAAAGTAAATTTGACCAAATAGAACAGGTTCGTTAATCGTATGTACAAAATACCAAGGGATGTATATCATACTGATGCCCTGAGAGAAGCCCGAAATGGTTTTTGCCGTAAATAAGAGCAATAATGCTCGGAGATTCTTCAATTTTTTAGTAGTATTTTTGTGGTAAATTTGGACTGCCTACGGCTTTATGACCGCTTGCTTCTGCGAAGCTTTGCTTATGGACTTGTTTTTTTTGCTTTTCGCTAATTTATGTTAAGCTATTCGTGCAAAAATAAGAATAATTAGAGCTATTCGTGGTTCCTTTATTAAAAACCGAAAACCACAACAATCCAAAAGTTGAGCGCAGCGAACGGTCATAAAAGCAATGCGAAGCAAGCGGTCCAAAAGCAAAGCCGAAGGCGAGCGGTCCAAAAGCCGAAGGCGGTCCAAGATTTAAAAGATATGAACAACCGAAAAAGAAAAAAGATTAGCAAAGAAGATGCTTTGTCAAAAATGGAACGCTATTGTGCGTATCAAGATAGGTGTCACTATGAGGTAAAGAATAAATTGTGGGAATTGGGTTTTTGGGGCGATTGGGCAGGAGAAATCATTGTCCAATTGATAGAGGACGATTTTTTGAATGAGGAACGTTTTGCCTGTTCTTTTGCAAGGGGTAAATTTAGGATGAAACGGTGGGGGCGGGTCAAGATTAGTAAAAAGCTAAGAGAAAAACGCATTACGCCTCGTCTCATCAAGTTTGCTATTGAGAAGGAAATAGAGGAAGAGGTTTATTTGGAAACACTCAATATGTTGATTGATAAAAAAAGAAGGTTGCTTAAAGTCGAAGATGTTTTTATTCAGAATGGAAAGATCGCCAATTATTGTATTCAAAAAGGCTATGAGGTAGGTTTGGTTTGGCAAGTACTCAAAATAAAAATTTAGGGGATTATCGTTTAAAAAATCCCCTAAATCCTAATTTAAGCTATCAGATCAAAACCAGTATAAGGTCTCAATACTTCTGGAATCACAATGCCTTCTGGCGTCTGGTTGTTTTCCAACAAGGCAGCAATGATTCTAGGTAATGCCAAGGCACTTCCATTTAAGGTATGGCAAAGACGTGTTTTTTTATTTTCATCCTTAAAACGTATTTTCATACGATTGCTTTGGAACGTTTCAAAATTAGAAACAGAACTCACTTCCAACCAACGACCTTGAGCGGCACTGAATACCTCAAAATCATAGGTCAAAGCAGAAGTAAAGCCCAAATCACCTCCACACAATCTAAGGATGCGATAAGAAAGTCCTAATGATTCAAGGATGCTGCCTACGTGCTCCACCATTTTATCTAAAACTTCATACGATTTATCTGGGTGAACGATTTGTATGACCTCTACTTTTTCAAATTGATGAACCCGGTTTAGCCCACGAACATGCGCTCCATAAGACCCTGCTTCTCGTCTAAAACATTGACTGTGCCCAGCCATTTTTATAGGAAGTTGATTCATCTTTACGATTTCATCTCTCCAGACATTGGTGATGGGTACTTCTGCAGTTGGGATCATATATAAATCGTCCTTTTCTATATAGTACATCTGTCCTTCCTTATCGGGTAATTGTCCTGTACCGTAAGCGGTGGCTTCATTGATCATCAAAGGTGGAATGTATTCGGTATATCCAGCTTTAGCAGCACAATCCAAGAAATAGGCGACCAAAGCGCGTTGAAGTTTTGCCCCTCTTCCCATAAAGACAGGAAAACCAGCGCCAGCAATTTTTGTCCCCAACTCCAGACTCATCATTTGGTATTTTTCGAGTAACTCCCAGTGAGGCAATACTGCCTTGTCCAAAACAGGAAGTGCGCCAACCTCTTTTACCACCACATTGTCTTCGTCTGTAGAACCTTTAGGAACAGAAGGATGCGGAAAGTTTGGTAGTTTTACCAATAAGTCGTGCAAACTAGCCGCCGCCGTATTCATATCTTCTTCAAGTTGTTTGGTTTCTTGCTTGAGATCGGTTGTTTTGACTTTTATGGCATTGGCTTCATCCGTTTTACCTTGTTTATATAAAGCACCAATCTGACTGGACAATTGTTTGCTTTCATTGAGTAAGGCATCTAATTTTTGTTGAGTTTGGCGACGCTGTTTGTCGGCATCAATAGCGGCATCTATAATTTCAGATGCATCAAAATTGCGTACCATTTTAAGGCGTTCTTTTACCAACTCCACATTCTCTCTAATAAAAGCAATTTGTAACATGGTTATTGATTTTTAATAAAAAAATGATTTTTAATTTCTACTATTCAAGTAGTCTTTCTAAGCTTTGTCTAATTGTTGTAAAACATTGAATTATAAAAGTTTTACGAAAAACGAACTGCAAAAGTATTGTTTTTGTTAAAACAATTCTATCAATAATAGACAGTATTAGAGCTTATAACCCCAAATGTGGAAAAATAATTTCAAAATAAGTTTGGGAGTTACAAAATATTAGCCTAATATTGCAGCGTTAAAGTTAAAATAGGTACAGTTTACCATTTTTCTTTCCGATACCCGTTGTCATTCAACTTCGGTAATTTTAATTCCCATATCTTTTTTCTGCCAATTGATTGACTTCTTTGATTTATTTCAAATATCCCATCAAATATTTATCATTTCCCATATATACCAAATACTTAACATAACCCAATCTAATACAAGCATACTCAAATCTATTAACGTAGAAAAGATGCTTATCGATTTTAAAGACAAAATAATAATATGTACGATATTCTACAACTCAATGACATGAAGCTAACGGAGCTAAAAGATTTAGCCGGTGAGATGGAGTTGAAAAACTATAAAAGTCTTAATAAACAAGATTTAATTTTAAAAATTTTAGAAGAACAACCTTCAGAGGCTGAAGACAATGAACCTAAATCAAAACGCAAAAGAGTCAAACGATCTGAAGTCTCTAACAGACGTGGAGGACCCAAACCAGAAGAAGAAAAACCTATTCAAGCAGAAGAAGAGGGAGAAGCTTTTGATGACGACGATGATGAAAAGCTTTTTGACGACGACGATGACGACGATGATTCGGAAATCAACCAATATGAGGAGCCTGTTCAAGTAGAAAGCCCTTCTAATAACCGCAACGATAGGAATGATCGCAATGACAGAAACGATCGCAGTGACAACCGTAATGATCGCAACGACAACAGAAACAATCGCAACGACAACCGCAACGATAGGAATGATCGCAATGACAATCGTAACGATCGCAATGACAATCGTAACGATCGCAATGACAACCGCAACGATAGGAATGATCGCAACGACAACCGCAACGATAGGAACGATCGCAACGACAACCGCAACGATAGGAACGATCGCAACGACAACCGCAACGATAGAAATGATCGCAACGACCGCAGTGATTATAACCGAGGCGGAGACGATAGAAGGAATAAAAAATCGAAGCAGCCAGCTTTTGATATAGAATTTGATGGCGTTATTGGTGGTCAAGGTGTATTGGAAATGATGCCAGACGGATACGGATTTTTGCGTTCGTCGGATTACAATTACTTGACTTCACCAGATGATATTTATGTTTCTCCTTCACAAATAAAATTGTTTGGATTAAAAACGGGAGATACTGTTCAAGGTGCCATTCGTCCACCAAAAGAAGGAGAGAAATATTTTGCGTTGTTAAAAGTAGGAACCGTTAATGGTCGTGATCCTCAAGAAATCAGAGATAGAATTCCTTTTGATTATTTAACGCCGTTGTTCCCAACCGAGAAACTCACGATAGAAACAGATGCCAATAATTTCCCAACAAGGGTTATTGATTTGTTTACGCCAATCGGTAAAGGACAACGTGGATTGATTGTTGCACAGCCCAAAACGGGTAAAACATTCTTGCTAAAAGATGTTGCCAATGCCATTGCTAAAAATCACCCAGAAGTTTATTTAATCATTTTATTGATTGATGAACGTCCAGAGGAAGTAACCGATATGGAACGTAGTGTAAATGCCGAAGTCTTGGCGTCTACTTTTGATGAGCCAGCTGAACGCCATGTGAAAGTAAGTACCATTGCTTTGCACAAAGCCAAGAGATTGGTAGAATGTGGACACGATGTGGTCATTTTATTAGACTCCATTACTCGTTTGGCTCGTGCACACAATACGGTTGCTCCAGCATCTGGTAAAGTATTGTCTGGTGGTGTGGAATCAAGTGCATTGCACAAACCAAAAAAATTCTTTGGTGCTGCTCGTAACATTGAGGGTGGAGGCTCGTTGACCATTTTGGCAACTGCATTGATTGACACTGGTTCTAAAATGGATGAGGTCATCTTTGAGGAGTTTAAAGGAACAGGTAATATGGAACTCCAATTGGATCGCCGTTTGGCCAATAGAAGAATTTACCCTGCTGTTGATGTTACTCAATCAAGTACCAGACGTGAAGATTTATTGCTTTCGAAAGAAGAGCTGCGTCGTATGTATATCTTGAGAAATCATCTGGCAGATATGACCACGGAGGAAGCTATGCAGTTCTTATTGGGTAGAATGAAAGGCACTCGTTCGAATGCAGAGTTTTTGATGGCGATGAACGATTAAGGTAGACCGCCTTCGGCTTTATGACCGTTCGCTGCGCTTACTTTTTGACTGATTAATTAAGTGGGAAGAAGTTTTTTTGGTAAATCTATCTTTATTGAAACTAAAAATTGCTTTCTATCACAGCTTATCAAAATATTTAAAGTATCTTTGCCGACTGAAAAAAATGGGGCGATATTTATATCAAACTCAACTAATAGAAATTTCTAAGAATATATAAAAATGAAAAGGACATTTCAACCTTCGAGAAGAAAGCGTAAAAACAAACACGGATTCCGTGAGCGTATGGCTACCAAAGGTGGTCGTAAAGTATTGGCTAAACGTCGCCAGAAAGGTCGCCATAAATTGACGGTATCTGACGAAAGACGATTGAAGTAACATCAATCAATTTTAGTTAAGCGATTACTAAAATAGAAACTGTGGAGTCAACGTTTTTGGATCAATCTTTTCCGAAAATAGAGAAGTTAAAGAGTAAAAAAACCATAGATGGTCTTTTCCAGAAAGGACAATCTAAGGTTTTTTTTCCTTTACGAATTGTTTGGATGGATACGCCATTAAGCGAAGCTGTTGCCATACAGTGTGGCGTTAGTGTATCTAAGAAGAAATTCCCAAATGCTACAGATAGGAATCGCATTAAACGTCAATTGAAGGAAGCGTATCGCTTGAATAAAACGCCCCTTTATAATGAATCGGCTCAAAACGATCGACAGTTGGCAATTATGCTGCTGTTTATTGATAAAAAATTTTGCGACTATTCAGAAATTCATCGCCAAACTCAGCGAGCACTCCGTTTTGTATCTCAAAAAATTACTGCTGATTATGCGCAGTCTATTGATTAGATTATTAATCTTACCCATTCGAGCTTACCAGTTACTCCTATCACCCCTTCTTCCACCTATTTGTCGATATACACCCACTTGTTCTAATTACGCCTTAGAAGCCCTTAAAAAGCACGGTCCGATCAAAGGATTGTGGTTGGGAACCAAACGTATATGCTCTTGTCATCCTTGGGGCGGTTCAGGCTATGATCCGGTGCCCTAATTTGATTTCGAGATTATATATTTAAACGCTTTTTTATTTCAGATTTTCAAAACAGATAAAGCTAGGTCTTTTTCTTATAGAATTTTGTTGGAAGTTGGGAGCTGGGTTTTTTAGCGAAATTGAGTCTCACATCTCACATCTCACATCTCACATCTCAAATAAGAGTTCGTAATATCGAGACTTTAGTAGTATAAAATAGAAATAAGAAAGCCCTGCTGTAACATTTACAACAGGGCTTTCTATTTTTAGATTATCCCAGACTCCCGAAATCTCAAAGTCCCGAAGTCTCAAAATCTCAACTAAAACATTGATGTTAACTCAGCCAAACGTTTAGAATAACCAGCTTCATTATCGTACCAAGCTAGGATACGGACCATTTTGTTCATCACTTTGGTAAGCGGTGAATCAAAAATGCAGGAATAGGTATTTCCAACAATATCGCTAGAAACAATAGGATCTTCGTTGAAGTAAATAACTCCTTTGAACTCCCCTTTAGCAGCTTTTGCGAATGCTTTGTTGACACTTTCTACCGTTGCTTTTTTCTTAACGATTGCATTTAATTCTGTAAGAGAACCAGTAATCGTAGGAACACGGATAGCAGAACCATCCAATTTCCCTTTTAAGTGTGGTAATACCAAACTTACAGCAGCAGCAGCACCAGTAGTAGTGGGTACAATATTTTCGGCAGCAGCTCTGGCACGACGTAAATCACTGTGAGGTGCATCCTGAATGTTTTGATCTGCTGTATAGGCGTGTGTGGTTGTCATTAGGCCATAATCAATACCAAAAGCATCGTCCAATACTTTTGCCATAGGTGCCAAGCAGTTGGTGGTACAAGAAGCATTAGAAACAACCTTACTTCTTTTAGTCAAGCTTTCGTGGTTGACACCAATTACGATGGTCTTAACCGCATCCTTTCCAGGAGCAGAAATAATGACCCTTTTAGCACCAGCAGTAATGTGCATAGACGCTTTTTCCTTAGTACGGAATACGCCAGTTGCTTCAAGAACTGTTTCAACGCCTAATTTTTTCCAAGGAAGTTTTTCAGGATTGCGTTCAGCAGTAGCTTTGATCTTTTGACCGTTGATGTAGATATGTCCATCATCAGCAGATACCTCACCATCAAATTTACCGTGAGCGGTATCATATTTGAAAAGATGAGCCAATGTTTTGTTGTCAGTTAGATCATTGATTCCAACAATTTCGATTTCAGGATCTTGAAGGAGGAAACGAGCTGTCAATCTGCCGATGCGACCGAATCCATTAATTGCGACTTTTTTTGCCATGGTGTACTATTT
>Ga0115031_1003089_pt1 | contig 12366 bp, 10 predicted proteins | sample Maine_Asex4_meta_FD_87301 | JGI IMG/M metagenome (GOLD analysis project Ga0115031, IMG submission 87301) | Marine algal microbial communities from Maine, USA - Maine_Asex4_metaG | ecosystem: Host-associated > Algae > Red algae > Unclassified | place: Maine, USA | collected 2015-01-05 | reverse complement strand
TTGGATGGGGATGGATGGGCTTTTGGATGGGGATGGATGGGCGTTTCCTCCCAACCAACGCAGGTTTGGACGGGGTATGGTTGGGGATTTGGATGGGCGTTTCCAGCCGATGGCGTAGTCACCAGTTCCGCCCTTGAGTGTGCTGACTCGCGAGGCCCGCGAGAGGGACATCGTGTGATCCTCGGCAGGCGCGGCCGTTTCAGAAGCACAGGGGCCTGGCCGTTGAAGAAGTTTGGCCTCATTGGACGCTTGGCCATCAGATTCAGCCAATGCCGTGCGTGCAGAAGAGACAACAAGATGCTGACAGCTCGCCCGGTAGTAAGAGACCAGGTGCGTGCACATTTGCGCGTGCTATTCCACGGCTGCTGTTGGTAGGCTTTGTACGGCACCAGGTACGCCAGGACACTCGGTTGTGTCTGTACGGAGTGCATGCGAGCGGTGATGTCAATGACCAGCACGGGCGACGGGAGCAGCCACCCAAAAGCAAGCAACCATCAAAGAACAAGCAGCCCTACCGGCTGTCATCACGCCCCCACAACAGCGCACGCGCTCTCAATGTCCACACACCTAGCCCTCCTCCTCGTCGTCGTCGGCGTCACCCTCGTCGCCGAGGACAGAGCTGCCCCCGTCGTCATCATCCGTGTCACTGTTGACACTCGCGGAAGTGGACGTGCGGCCGCCGACGTTCTCGCTCCCGTCCCCGTCGCTCCCATCCCCGTCGCTCCCCACCCCGTCACTCCCCCCCACGTCACTCCCCCCCACGTCACTCCCCGCTCCATCCTCCTTCAGGCCAATGATCGCCGCCCCGGCACAATGGTCCTCATCGTCGTCAAGTACGAGCACGACACCCGTGGCCGGTGGGTTCGATATCCCGTCGGAGGCGCGACCGTCATCGTCGGCGCCGACGCCGTAGTCGTCGCGGCAGTTTCTCGTTGCCACCGGCGAGGCACTCTTGGTTGCTGGTCGGCGGGTGACGCCGTCGCCGGCGCTCGCCGATGTGTGACGAGCTCTGCCGGAAGGGGGCAACGAAGACAGGGTGGAAGGGCGGCGCGACGCCGCGTCCGTGCGATTGGTCGCGCGGGGGCGGTCAGCAGACATCGCGAGATTGCCGGTGACCGCATTGCCGGCCGGCACCGGCGACGAGGCCCCGGGTGCGGTGAAGACCCAGCCGCCGGTGGCGGTGCGGACGACGATGTCGGGGTCAATGGAGTCCGTGATGCGGTAGCCGCCATGAATGTTGTTGTCCTTGTGATTCTTTGACAGGTGCTTGATGGAATGGGCGAATTCGTCGACCCAGTAGCAGTAGGTACCGCTGCCGTTGCCCTTGCGGCGGCGCTGGCGGTGGCCCAGCGCAATCTCGAACTCGTTTCGGACGAAGCTTCCGATCAGCGAGTAGTGACCAACGGTCATGTCGACGTGAAAGCGGCCGCCCGCGCTCGTGTCCTTGATAATGCGGGAGCTGCCGCCGATTTTGGTGAACAGGTTCTTGGCGGCGGCCACAACGGCCTTCTGGCCTTTGTAGGAGGTGAGGAAGCTGTCGTCCTTGTACCACTTCTTCGCCTTGCTGCGGGACATCGGGTTGTACTCGAACCCGAGGACCTTGAAGTATGGCTTAAGGACAAACTCCCGCAGTTGAGCCATAGCATGCGAGATGGTCGCGACAACGACGGTGTGCGGCCGCTTCAGCGTGGGAGCCGCATTCTTCGTAGCTGACGGGAAGTAGATAAAGTCCATCAGGTAACTGTGCGCGGCACCGGGCGTCATGCCAAACACCTTCATGGCCTCGTCGCTGATGCGCGCCGTCGCGACGGCTGTGTCCATCAGGACGTCGCGCGAGACAATGGTGGTAGCGACCAGGCGCTTCACTGCCTCGCGGACGGGGCGCCGGAGCTTGGCAGCATTAACCTCGTTTTCGGGAGCCAGCGCCATGGCGGCAGCCTTCGTCGAGACACGATCAAACATCGGCTTCTCGTCCTTGACTGGCGCTTTGCTCTCGATGTCGCCGCCCCCCCCACCGCTTCCGCTACCGCTTCTCTTGCTGCCTCCCGTCGCGCCGAGGTTCTTGACGGCGAGGCGAACGGACGCCACTGCCATGGCTGTGCGCTCGTGGCCTTGACCCTGCGCGTCAACGCGTGCCTCGAGGCGGTTGGTGTTCGCTTTGAGGTGCTCAATCTGCTCCGTCGACTGCTTGAGCGCCGACCACAACGCCTTGTTACTGTCACGCACGACCTTGGCCACCTCCCCCTTCACCAGGACCCAAGCTGCCACTGCCTCGGGCGTGCGCGCGCCCGGGCAGTCGGGTGCAGCGGACCCATCCTCGTTGCACGTTGCACCGTCCGCTTCCTTTGTCGTCTTGGTCTTTTTTGTGGGAGGAGCGGTGGAGACCACCGACGGCGTCTTGCCGTGACGCCGCTTGTTTGCCCCACGGGCTTGTGCGGCAGCGCGTGGACGACTGGGGGCGCGGCAAGGCGGGAAAGGCCCAGAGAGGGACGCAGTCGGCGGCGTCGCTGCCGCCTCCACGGCCGCTGCGGCGGCCTCAGCCGCTGCCTTCTCCGTCTCCGACGCAACGGTGGAAGATGGGGCCGCCGCCCGCACGGCAGGTGTCCACGGTCCGTCAGAAACCTGAGCAGCCGACCACGGCTCCGCCACTGCTGCGGCAGCAGCACTCGGAGGAGTCCAATTGAGCACAATACCAGCGGACGAGAGTCCCAGCGGCGGACCAACGGGCGTGGATGACGCACCTCCGGCCACAGGCGACGCAGATGGAAGGGCAGGGGCCCATGGCGCACTCATTGGCTCAGCTCGCGGGGCCGACGACGACTGCAGCGACGGGATGTTGACGTGCGTGCCGAAGTGGATGTGGACGGAACGGTTGGGCCCGAGCGGGGTCGGCTGTAGCGCGTGCGGAACGCCGCCGTCTCCGGGCTGGCGCAGGCTACCGACGAGGTTCCAGACAGTCTGGGATCCGTGCTGGACCTCGCCAGCAGGCAGCGGCGCAGCGGGGCCTTGAAACGGCGGCTGCCCGCGGTTGTCGACGTGGTTTGCGACAGGGATCCCCACGGCTGCGCTGGCAGCACCCGGAGCGTCCACCGGCGGCGACGGCGCCGGACAGAAGAAGGAATGGCGGGGTGTTGACAAGTCGGCCGGCGCGTCTGCAGCTTGCGATCCCGGCAAGTGGTAGTGCAGCTGCGGCGGCTGCCCGGTTGTCGAGCGGGGAGAGTTAGCGGTGGCGGCCGCAGCACGCAGTTGGGCGGCCGCCGCAGCGTCACGGTCCGCCAGCCGACGCTGCTCCCACGCTGCGTCCTCAATCTCTTCACGCCGACGCTGCGCCCGCTCCCAAGCCGCCAGCGACGCGGGTGTCGTCGCCTCCGCGGACATACGCGGGGCGATCCCGCTGGGACGGTAGCCGACCATGACAAAATCAGCGCGGGACGGCGTGCACAATAGAGGGAAGCAGCCAGGATGCAGTGGAAACGAGGATAGGGGGGGTGACAAGAGGGGCACGTTGCCGCGCGGATCGCTCAAGTCAGTTGCGAACGGGGGAGATGGTGGACACCAGACAGCTCACGTCTCAGCCCGTTGGACACGCCTTCAAGTACCATTTCGGTGAGAGGCCAGCTCGCACCGTGCCAATGAGAGGGGGGTCGCAAGGGGCGTGCAAGAGCCCCCCTGAGAGATGAAAAAAACGGGTCCAGCGCCACAAGGTGGGAAAATCGCCAAAGCAAACGGCGCTGTGCGGGGCACAGGGACGGGGTGTTGCCACGGGCGTGTGTGGGCGTGGGCAGAAAGCGCGCGTTCGACGGCCAGGCGGGAAAAGGGCCAGAATGCAAGCATACGCGTCGTCCAAGTGTGGCGCGAAAGGGAGAGGGGGCCGTGTCAGTCTGGGTCTTATAAGATCCAACCCTCATCAACCAGGGCCGGAAAGGCCGAATCGCACAACACGGCAGGCCAAATGGAGGAGGGGGGCGGTGATAGGGAGCCGGCGGGCGGGCCCGCAGATAGCTCGCTGTGCAAAGCCGACCGGAAAAAAGCCAAGGGAGCACGCAGAATGGCACTAAGTGGCCGCAAACACCTTAACAACTGCAGGGTCAGGGGTCGCGGGCGGCGCGGCCCGCGGCACGTGGGGGGCGCACAACGCCGTCCAGCGATCGGCGGCGTCGCGCACCAGGGCGACGGGACAAAGCGAGGGCCTGTCAACCGCTGTCGTGTGCGCGTCGTGTCTGTGTCGTTCGTGTCGTTGGTGGCGCGCGAGTCGTCCGCGCAGCGCAGACACGGTGAGTCATCTAAATCGTTTCCATTTCCGGTCGATCGAATGCGATCGACCAAATGCGGTGACAACTAACTTATCTGCAAACACATCTCCCATCCACTAAGTTTCTACCTGTCTGATAATGCCAAAACCAACAACGGCGTGCATGCATCAACCGGAGGGGTTGGCTGAAAGTCGAAGGAGTTTCTGGACCACAATTGCATTTGACAACTCCACGTTCTAATTTCACGATTGGTTTCTTTGCATTCACGCAGTCCACACGCACACGATCGATCCAAAGTTGAGGCTTCTTTGCGGATTGTGGCCTTGGCGGACGTTTGTTGGATAGGAGGGGACCACGGTCTTTCCCATCCGCCGGTTTCTGGATGGGGAGCTGCGTCGTCGCACACCAGCGATCGCAGGGACGCCTTGTTTCTGTCGCGTCACAGCAACCGCGCGCAACCCCACCTCCGCTGACGGCCCCCCCTGGCGTGTGTGCGCATATCGGACGCGACACGCACCCTGCCATTCGCCGCCAGCTGTGCTCGCCACACATCTCCGGGGTCGCCGGCCGCGCGGGACAATGGACTCGCCCGCTTGCAGCAGGCTAACGCCATGCACCTTGCGCGACAGAGTACCCGGTTGCTGGCGGCAATGGCTCACACAACGTGTGGCCTCTGTTGCCCGCCGCCATCTGGTGCCCGCCCACTGTCGTCGAGCTGTTCGCCCTTACTTGGGCAAGGTACGTGTGGACGCGCTGGACGTGGGTGGTGGAGGAGTTCGAGCGCTGCCGTCCCGGCCGCGTCTGTGGGGACCTATCTAGATGAGAGGTGCGGTATCCGGTTAGCATTCTGCTGCTGACGGGCCCGCTCACAGTGGCTGACAGTCTCTCAGCCGTGTCTGTGCGCTCTGCGGCTTGGTGCGCCGCTTTTTACCGGAGCTCGCAGATGCCTGTTGTCGTCTTGCGGATCCCGCCCCTCAAAGTGTTTGGCGGGGTTCACTGGCCCTTGCCATTTGAGCACAGTTCTCTCCTGGCATCATCCGTCTATGAATCGCGGCGCGTGATTAACGCCTCGCCGTGCAACTTGCGTCCGTCAAGAAAGGAGAGCACCAGACGTCCAGACCCCGACCATTGCACCCCAACGCACTCTCTACGCGCACGCTCCCTGTGCCTCGCTATTGGTACGTTCCTGCGGGTAGTGCATTCGTAAGCTCTTTGATGCTCGTACGGAGGGGTGGAGCATGCCTGTACTGTGAGAACACTGCTTAGGTGTGCGCTAGGAATTGATTTGTTGCAATGATGCTCATCTACTGAAGCTCTAGGGTTGTCCTTCTCCTTTTTTCTGTCTATGGTCTCTTCCCACTCATCTGCTGGCACTGCCCCGCCCTTAGCAGTATTAACATGTCGGATATCCCACCGAGGCGACCATTTCTTGTCTGCCCGTGCGGTTTTGAGGCGGAGGTCCCTGCGTCTATTCGGCGGCACCAGTACGGAATCCATGGAGGCCTCATCGGCCACGGCACACAGCTTCCGCGCCGTCCACCCCGCCAATCTTCGACAGCCGATGCTGGCTCCAATGCACGAGATGGGGAACGTGGGGGCGTGGGTTTCGAGGCGACTGCACGGGCTGATGTTCGTGCTGCCGCGGCGATGCGCGGACAAAGACATGCAGACGGCAACCAAGCAGACGACGATTCGGAGGAGCCCCCCTCCGTAGCATCCTCATTTTTGGACGCGGCGCCCACGCCGCCGGCTTCGTCAGACTCGGCATCGACTGCTCAAAGTGCAGTGGAGTCTCAGCTGCGTACAATTTTGGAGCTGACGCGAATCCTCGTTCCCCCAACTGAGGGTGGTGGCGCCGCTGCTGATGCCGTTCCCGAGTACTTGTACTCCTCGGTAGGCGTGCACGTGCGCGCGCTTTACGAGTCTCTCGGCGACGCCAGACGGGCGGAGCCGCTCGTCCAACCCCGCAAGCGCGCCAAGACCGGTCAATTCAACACCGTGCGCCTACGCGCGCTCCAGCGGTTTGTTTTGCAGGTCGGCGGGGCAGGTCTTTCCGAAAGGGACCAGGAGTTTATGTACGAGTTCCTAGACGTTTGGGACCGCACCAAGGCGGGGATGGCTGAGGACGCGGGACACCACGCGACGCTGAAGTATACGTTCCCATCGGTTACTGTATTCAAGAACGCGTTGCGGGACGACCTGGATGCCGCCGCACTCGAAGCGGGATGGAAGAAGGTCAAGCTGGTTGAGGGTGGCGTCACGTATGAGGCGTACTTCCGCGACGTGCTGCAGGTGATCCGGGAGCTGATGAAAAGGAAGGCGGACCGCATTCAACTATGGAGCGGAGTGGCGGGCCCGGCGCCCCCAACGGACCAGCGGGAGACGCCGATGGACGGTGACGCCTTCAGGTTGTGCGAGGAGCTGGTGATGAAGGAGCGGGAGGAGCTCGCCTGCGTCCTCGGTCTACATGTGTTTTCTGACAGTAGCCAGCTGTCTTGGTCAGGAGGTACGTAAGCCGCCCGTTGGCGGATCGGTTCATTTGCGCCGCTCCGCGTCGCGACGGCTTGGTGCGCGACTTGCGTCCACTAGTGGTGCCTTGCGCTATGTCCATCAGCCACTGACATGCGTCTCTTTCGACATCCGTTCTTTCCCGAATCCCTTGGTGTGACGTCTTTTCTCAGCGCACAAATTGTATCCTGTTCGCGTCCGTCTGGTCAACGACGTGTCTGAGTCAGTTGAATGGGTCACCGTAGCCTATGTCCCCATCGTGCGGAAGCTCCAAGAGCCAGGGGCGGACGAGAGAGCCAGAATTCGTCGGTGCGGGATCCTGCAGCGGGTCATCTACGCGGCATTCACGCATGTCATCGGTCGGAGCCACATTGGTTTCCGCGTGAATGTCAATGGGCAAAAGGCGTTGGCGTTCCCGCGCGTGCTGTTGTACGTCTGTGACCAACCGGAAGAAAGGGCGGTGCTGGGCTTGAAGGCCGGACAATGCGCGCACCCGTGCACAGCATGCATGGCCAAAGTGGACACAATCGGGGCGGCCCAAGCGGTTGACGCCGAGGACCGCAATGTGATCAACACCTTATCCAATCAATTGGAAGCGTACGAGCACTCACGGCGACAACGGCATCGCCAACGGCGCGTGGCTCTCGGCGCGCTGGATTCCACGTCAGGCGGCGTGCCGGGCTTGGCCGGCATGGCCGGGCTAGGTACGGCGCCAATGCTGCTCTACAAGATGATTGGGTTTGATGTGCTTCATGTACGTTTTCTGTCACGTTCGCTTCTGCGCTTGAATACACTCTTGACGGCCGTACCGACCTCCCCACCGCTTTGCATTGGCATCAGCCACTGACAGTATGCTACCCTGCGGTTCTACCTTCCTCATTTGTGTTGCCTTTTTTTGTCAGGTGCTCGATCTGGGAGTGACTCGTATGCTCGTGCATCGCCTGGTACGTGTCTTTCCTTATTTATGTAAGGGCAAGAAGCCGCCAGCGGGGTCTGGAACGGCAACGCGGCGGATCGCTTTTCGGCGGCTGCTCCGCCTTAGCAGACGGAGCAAAGCTTGCAGGACACCACCCGGGTACGTTGGCACATCTCATGCATCATGGTCTCCGGTTCTGTATCTACCATCTGTTTGCCTTCTACCGCCACGCTCTCTTAAACTCTCGCTCCCACATCACGGCGAATTCGTGCATCTGACCCATACATGTGGCTATGGCATCCACGCTTGTCTGTCCATATGACTGTGCAGATATATCGTGAGAGCCAATGAGAAGCAGGCGGTGTTCACAGGAAAGCAGCAGCGCGACGGCGTCGCCATTCTGGCCTTTATTGTGGCGGGCCTTTTCGGCCCAGTTGGCGATGAGGATGGTGCCGGTTCTTTTGCAGCGGAGCACGACGCGGAGCGCGAGGCAGCGGCTGCATCGGCCGACGCAGCTGGATACGACGCTGACGGAGACGATGACGCTGCCAGGGTCGGCCGAAACTTCGTGTTCGACTGGACAGCGTACCACAGCGTGTGGGGGGATACCCCCGTCCACGTCGCAGTTACCTCCATGTTCGCTGAGTATGCCGTTCTTTATGCCCGTATTGCCGGTCGAACGACCTCGGCGGTGCCGCCCCCAATGACAATGTCGGAGGGGTTGGCCATTGACGAGCAGGCGAAGAACTTTGTGAACAAGTTCGTCACCCCTATCCTTGGCCACATTGCCTCGGTCAAGATCCACAAGCTGCTGTGTCATGTGGCCGACGCCATCAAGTGGCACGGCAACATGAGAAATTGTAACACGGCGAGCAATGAGAGCCAGCACAAGACCGACAAGTGCTTCTATCAGCGAACGACAAGAAACTTTGGTACCTTTACCCGTGAGCTTGTGTGCCACGCCCACGGCGCGCGGACGATCGTCGCTGGGCACGCCAAGGCCGACGAGGCCGCTGCCGCGGCCTGGAGCGCAGAACTGGCTATGCGCGCGGCTTCAGCGGACGGCGCAGTGGGACGGCATCGGTCGAGGCCTGCGGCACGGGGCACTGTCGCGGCTGCGGGCAGAATAGGGCCGGGTGCGGCGTCGACGGCGGCCGGCGTGGACGCTGCCGAGGCGGCTCGGGCGACTGTCGTCGGCCGGACGACTGATGCAGAGCGGCGGCGGCTGCAGAAGCGGATGTACAACGTGACCGAAGTGTCGGTTGGCCAGTTGGCCGGTCGCCCCGACTTGGCCAACGTCGGGGCGCTACTTAAAATGGCTGCGCACCGCCATGTACGAGTTGCGACCCGCACGCCAATACAGGCCGAGTTCGATTGCGGTTCTCGCGTGCAGCAGTATTTGCGTGCCGTCGAGAACTACCTCGGGGCACCTTGGTACGATGCCGTCTTGTACAAGCCGGGGGGCGACCGGTCCAAGCTCTGTATCGGCGAGCTCCGAGCCATCGTGCGGGGACCGAAGGGCGATGCAGTGGTCTTGGCCGCGATGGAGCATGTGGCGGCGGAGCCTCTGTGTCCATTCGTGGCGCGCGGATGTGTGCGTCTTAAGTGGCGTACAACCGAGAACGCGTCGGACATCACGCTGAGGTTGGTGCCAGTGGCACATATGCAGCGGTTAGCATTTGTGGTACCTGACTTCGCGGACCTGGCCGCTCGCCGAGGAGTCGACGCACCGTTGCCGTCAATGGACAGCCCGCTCCAGGAGCGCCTCGACATGCGCTTTTTTCTCAATGTCTTTTTCTCGTGGGATGCGAAGTAAAACGCGTCGTGGTGCTTGTACTTGGTGCCACCGCGCCGCCGCCGCCGAGCTCTCTGAGAACGAGTGGTCGTCTCATATGTCCCACCAGATGCCCCCCCCCACCTGCTCGCCCTCTCCCCCGCCCAGACGGCAGTAGGCCCGCCGCATCAATGACCAGCAACCCAACCCACGTGTTGTTTGCATTGACGACACTCGCCACCATGACCGCCGCAAATGCCATGACCAGTACGACCGTCCTTCCCCCCCCAGTGGTCCTCACAATCGTCCGCGCCACGCTCGTCATTGGCGGGCAACGAACCCTCATGGGTTCCAGCACTCCTAGGCCCATTGTTCAAGCACCGCGGCGAGCCCCGCCGCTCTCGGCCGTCACGAAGGCGAGAGGAGCCCCACACCCTGGCTGACCGAGGCGAAGGTGTTACTCGATCTGTGTTGAGGACAACGCTGGGTGAAGGCGAGAGCAGAGGGGCGGTCACAGTCACGAAGTCTGCTGTAAGCCTGGGCCAAGAGAACGGTCCACATCCTGACCCGAGTCTCGTGGACAACGCTGGCCCAATTAGGACACGAGCCACCTCCGCGGTGCCGCGCGAGGCAAACACAAAACGCACGTGCGGCACAGTTAGGTAGTGACTTGTGACAGACCCTCGGTCGAGGAAGCCCATCCAAACCGAGTTTGGATGGGAAATGCGGGGTCTCCCAGAAGGGTCAAAAACGCCCATGGATTCAACAGTGATTGTCCTTGATGTGTCTCCAACTGGTCCCCCGGCGGTGGTCGTTGACAGCGTTGACAGTTGTTAGGCCGGAATGGTTGGTTGTGGGACACGGGAACCTCGAACGGCTTGCGTGGCGAGTGTGGTTCAACCACTCCAGACGGTCTTGGCCGGCACCAATTGACTCGTTGGCTCACCCCGTCGAGAAGGCTGCTTGGGTTGGCGGGAATGTAGGCGCCCGTCTCGAGGCCAACGGTGCATACTGCGCGGATCAATCATGCTAATTACACATGAGGGACATCTCCTACTTTGACGTCCCAGTACTGGTCCTCCGAAGGACCGACGGCGTAAGCCGTCGGCCCTTGGACGCGGTGCATCCGGTGCGCCCCCTCTCCGCCGCTAGAACGCTTGTCGCCAGACGCTACTTGCCTTTTCTCGCAGGTGGCACGACCCTGCCCTCTTCAGTTAGCCGAATGCCGTGCTTTCAGAGGCATTTCCTGATCCGAAGAAAGTGACCTCCCACGGAAAGGTCGCGACCACCCCATGAACAAGGGACTGGCGGACGTCCGCAATCGAGAGGAACCTGTGGATATACCCTGCCGTCTAGGATCTCGAAGGTAGCTATGCCTCGCTGAGTTGCTTCTGTTCCGGCTAGCCGGTTGAGCGCCGCTGCCGACAGCCTCGGTATACGCTGGCGGCAGTCTAGCTGGCGGCGAGGCACGTAGGCCTGCAGAAGGTGGGGGTTTATCACACATGGCAACAGCAGAGAGTTTGAGAATCCCCAGACGTTTCGGGCGGGAGGGCCTTTCATGTCGCTGGACCGGGGCCTCTGCGTGACCGCTGCCGCCACCAGCCACGACCGCTGCCGCCATCAACTTGACGTTCTCTCGCTCTGGCACGTTTTCCTCCCAAGCAAAAAACCACTTAATGTAGTGGTGAAGGTGAAACGGTCGGTGGGTGCCGAATCTAGAGTGGCCGCCGCTATGACCATGACCTCATGCGGTGGGGGGCGACGATCCACACCAGCTGCGGCATGCCCACTGCCTCAAGTGCAAGTTTCTGATAGAGGCCGCATAGGCGGTTGGTAGACGCGTCGTGTGGTGTGGAATAGGCCGGCACCGAGTCCGGTCGCCGAGGCTTGCTTGAGCTCGTGACCCATTTTCTCGTGGCTCGATGAATTGGAAGACGACGAACTCTCTGCCGGCTGTGTCGGCAGACCACCGCTTCTCCGTCCCGGGCCTGATTCTATTCGAATTTGGTCGATGAACATATAGCTGCCGGCGTCAGCTGCTCGCCGAGCAGCCTTGGCCACGGCGGCGGGCGAGCTGGAACAACGCCACTGTCCGCCGTCTGTCGACCCTGCCAGTCTCCCTCGCTCCCGTTTGGCCGCTGCCCGAGGGTCGCCGCAGTGGAATCGGGGCATCCGCAGCGGCGGCACAAAGCGGTGCGACGATCGAGGAAAAAACGGGCCGAGCAGACGACGGGAGGGCTACGGGGGGGCTGGCACGCCGACCCGCGGCGGCGACAGCAGGGGTCGGGGCGGTGGCGGCAGGGGTGGGGGCATCCACAGCCACGGCAGTGCCGAGCTGCCTGGACGCCACCGCGGTGGGGGGTGGGAGGCCCAGAGCAAGGGAGGGCGGGAAGGATGGCGGGCGAAAAGAGCAGTCGCCCCAAGCCGGTGCCGGGATGGCAGGGGGAAGGTGAACGGGAGAAGAGGGAGACAACGAAGGTGGGGCGGTCAAAAAACGCGAGCAGCAGCGGGAGGAGAGTGTTTGCCACACAGAGGCACTGTCGTGCCGACGTAGGGGTGGCTACCGCTTCCAGATGTGGTGGTGGCGGTATCCCCAAGGGGCAAGGACAATTCCTCGGCAGGCGAGAGGCCAACCGCGGCCGGTGGGTCGACGATGCGTCGATGGTCGTTCTCAAAGTCGCCACTGCGCAGTGGTGCTTATCGTGTGTTCACGCGCAAACGCGTTTTTCTTGTAAAAAGCTCCGAAACTCCCTCCGTGAGAGCAAAGCCAGCAATGTCGGGACTATATTGTTAAATTCTCAATTGGGCATGCGACGTGGCGCCCTCTCAGAGGTCGCCTAACGGCGAGGCCTGAAATGGACGATATACGCAATAGACTTACTCATGAGTAGGCTACTTTCTCGCCGATAGTCACG
>Ga0115031_1003086_pt1 | contig 12375 bp, 9 predicted proteins | sample Maine_Asex4_meta_FD_87301 | JGI IMG/M metagenome (GOLD analysis project Ga0115031, IMG submission 87301) | Marine algal microbial communities from Maine, USA - Maine_Asex4_metaG | ecosystem: Host-associated > Algae > Red algae > Unclassified | place: Maine, USA | collected 2015-01-05 | reverse complement strand
GGTCGGCGCCATCATGGGGCTGGGCACCTCGTTCACCGGTACCACGCATTCGGGCAGCATGGCCGAGCACATGATCAGCCACCACATCGACATGTTCTCCGGCGACGACCATCCGGGCACCTCGCACGGCGAGCAGGTCGGCGTGGCCACGGCCACGGTGTCACGGTTGCACAACACCATCCTGAACGCTGCGGCCCCGCCGGTGCTGCACGCCACGCGCCTGCCCGAAGCCCGGCTTCGTCAACGCTACGGCGCCGACATGGCGAGGATGATGGTCGAGCAGACATCCCTCAAGGCGCTCGACGAGGCCGAGGCCGAGCGGGTGAACCGGTTGATGGGCGACGACTGGGAGGCGTTCCGGGCGCCGCTGTGCCGGGTGATGCTGCCGTTCGAGCGCCTGCGCGACGCCATGCGGGCGGCCGGCTGCCAGACCACGCCCGGCGAGCTGGGCGTGAGCGGGTCGCGCTGGCGCGAAGCGGTCGGCGATGCGCGCTACATCCGTGATCGCTTCTCGATGCTCGACATCGCCGACGATGCCGGACGGCTGAGCGGATTCCTCACCGAACACCACGGAGCACACGGCTGATGGCACACCTGGCCATACTGGGCGCGGGCGTGATGGGCTCGGCGCTGGCCGTGCCCGCGTGCGCCAACGGGCACCGGGTGACGCTGTTCGGCTCGCCGCTGGACGACGCCGCGGTGGCGGCGATCGAGACCACCCGTCACCACCCGAAACTCGACCTGACGCTGCCGCACGGCACCGGCGCGGTGCGATCGGACGGGTTCGATCCGGCGCTGCTCGCCGGTGCGGACGCGGTGATCGTCGCCGTCAGCAGCCCCGGCATCGGCTGGGCAAGCGAACGGCTGGCGGCGTGCGAGCGGCTGGGCACCGTCGGTCTGGTCACCAAGGGCCTGGTGCCCCCGGAGCGGGGCGCACCGCTCACCTACGCGGACTCCGTGCCGGCGATGCTCGCCGCGGCCGGCGTGGCGCACGCGGGGTTCGTCGGCATCGGCGGGCCGTGCATCGCGCGCGAGATCGCGCTCGGGGTGCCGACCTCGACGGTGTACGCCTCGAGCAATCGGGACGCCGCCGAGACGCTGGGCCGCCTGCTCGACACGGATGCCTACCGGGTGCACCTGGACGATGACGTGATCGGACTGGAGGCCTGCGCGGCGCTCAAGAACTTCCTGGCCATCGGGGTCAGCGCCACGATCACGGCCTGGTCGGTGGAGGCGAAGGGGGTCGTGGCCGCGGCCAAGAATCCGACCGCCGCCCTGTTCACGCAGGCGATCGGCGAGCTGGAGCTGCTGGTGCGCTGGATCGGCGGGACGTCCGGCACGGCCTTCGGACTGGCCGGTGCCGGCGACCTGCACGTCACGGTCGGCGGCGGGCGCAACAGCCGTCTGGGGATGTTGCTGGGACAGGGCATGACGGTGCGGGCCGCGCTGGACGGTCCGCTGGCCGGCGAGACGGTGGAGGGGCGCGATACCGGACGGGTGCTGGGGCCGGCATTGCGCGCGGCGCAGGCGGACGGCCTGCTGCCCGCGTTGCCGCTGACGGATGCGCTGCTGCGCGCGATCGAGCACGAGGTGCCGCTGGAACTCGACTTCGGCGGGTTGGGGCACTTTTGCCGCTGAGGCCCGGTGCCGGCCGCCCGGAGCACGTCGGCGGTACGGCAACTCATCGCCTGCGTACAATGTCGGAGTTCAACTCCGACATTGTACGGTCATGATCGAGCGTCATCTGGCGAAGGAGCTTGCGATCCTGGTGGACGAGTACCCGGTCGTGACGGTACTGGGACCCCGTCAGGCCGGCAAGACCACATTGGTTCGCCATCAGCTGCCCGACTACGGCTACGTGAACCTGGAACTGCCGGACGTGCGAGCGTTCGCGCACGAGGATCCGCGCGGCTTTCTTGCCGAACACCCCTCACCGGTGATCCTCGACGAGATCCAGCGCGTTCCGGAGCTGCTCAGCTACCTCCAGGCGGATGTGGATGCGAAGGGTGGCAACGGTCGGTTCGTCCTGACCGGATCCCACCAGCTGGAGCTGCGCGCAGCGATCTCGCAATCGCTCGCCGGACGCACCGCGTTGCTCACGCTGTACCCGCTCAGCATCGCCGAGCTTGCGGGTGCCGGTATCCGTGCCGACAGCTTCGCCGAGTGCCTGCTGCAGGGCTTCCTGCCGCGGATACACGACACCGGGCGACGCGCCGGCACGGCGTACGCCAACTACTACCGCACCTACGTCGAGCGCGACGTGAGCCAGTTGATCCGGTTGAAGGATGCTGCCCTGTTCGACAAGTTCATGAAGTTGCTGGCCGGCCGCATCGGGCAACTGCTCAATCACCGGTCGTTGGGCAACGATGTCGGTGTGGATGGCAAGACGGTCAAGGACTGGTTGTCGGTGCTCGAGGCATCGTTCATCGTCTTCCGGCTACCGCCGTACTTCGAGAACTTCGGCAAGCGTGCGATCAAGTCGCCGAAGTACTACTTCACCGAGCCCGGACTGCTGGCGTGGTTGCTGGGTCTGCGCGATGCGGCCCAGGCAACCCGGGACCCTCTCATCGGCAACCTGTTCGAGAATGTCGTGGTGGTCGAGGCGCTCAAGAGCCGGGTGAACCGGGGCAAGTCTCCGGACCTGTATTTCTTTCGGGACAACCACGGTCTCGAACTCGATCTGCTGTTCAGGCAGGACAACGTGCTGACGGGCATCGAGGTGAAATCCGCCGCCACGTTGCACGCGCGCTTCAAGGAAGGGCTGCTGCGGTTCGACACGACAGCGACGCCGATCGGACGCAAGCTGGTCGTGTACGACGGCCCGGGACGTCGCTGGTCGGACGGCGTGCAGGCGGTCGGCTGGCGGGAGATCGGAAGCCTGCTGGCGTCGTCCGGTACCGGCGAGACGACCGGGCGACCCTGAGCGACCGGCACGTCGTGCCACGTCGTGCCACGTCGTGCCCGGCGCGCTCACCCGCCCCGATGCGCGATCCCCATGTAGATGATCGCGGTGCCGGGCACGCGCCCGAACGACAGGTCGCCGCGCAGGTTCACGCCGCGCGGGCCCAGTCCGACCATGCGATCGACGGTGAAGCGGTGGCGGCGGAACGTGGCGCCTAGCTCGTCCGGGGTGATGAACATCGTCGGATCGTGGGTGCCCTTGGGCAGCAGCCGCAGGATGTTCTCGGCCACGGTGATGGTGGCGAAGCGTGCCAGCGGGTTGCGGTTGATGGTGTCGAAGCACACCTGGCCCCGATCGCCCAGCACCCGCGCCATCTCGCCGATGCAGGTGTCCACGCTGGTGACGTGTTCCAGCACGTCCACGCACACCACCAGGTCGAACGCACCGTCCTCGTAGGGAAGCTCTTCGCCGACACCGATGTCGTAGCGGATCGACAGGCCGCCCTTCTCGGCGTGACGCCGGGCCGCCTCGATCGCCTGGCTGGCCGGATCGATGCCGGTCACGATCGCACCGCGCGCCGCGAGCGCCTCGGCCATGAAGCCGCCGGCGCACCCCACATCCAGCACGCGCTTGCCCTGCCAGTCGATGCGCGGGTCGAACCAGGACAGCCGGCCGCGCACCATGCGCTTGAGCGTGCGCACCCAGCGCACCTCGTCCGACCACCACTGCCCGGCCACCGCGTCGTAGATCGTGAGATCGTTCGCCATGGTGTACCGATACCACGCCGGGCAGCCGGTGGATCGACGTGCAGGCCGATTTGGTAGCATCCGGGCACCGTCCAGGCGTCACGGGCGAGCCCGACCCGCTGCCAGAGAGCCGACGCATGAAACGCATCACCGCCATCATCAAGCCCTACAAGCTGGACGCCGTGCGCGAGGAACTCGCCGCCATCGGTGTCGCCGGCATCACCGTGACCGAGGTCAAGGGGTTCGGTCGTCAGAAGGGCCACACCGAGCTGTACCGGGGGGCCGAGTACGTGGTCGACTTCATCCCGAAGATGAAGCTGGAGGCGGTGGTCAGCGACGCGATCGTCGACGACGCCGTTGAGGGCATCATCAGGGCGGCCGACAGCGGCAAGATCGGCGACGGCAAGATCTTCGTGGAGAGCATCGAGCGGGTGATCCGCATCCGCACCCGCGAGGAGGGCGAAGCGGCGCTCTGACCCGGACGGGCGGGCCGCGTCCACGGCGTGGCGGCGGCAGAGCGACGCCAAGGCAGCGACCAGGCAGCGACCAGGGCGGATCCGTCGTCGCGGGCAGCCCCTGTATCATGTCCGCCTTCGTCCGCCCGCCAGAGTCCGCCCATGTCCGACCCCCGGAACGCCTCCCGCAACGCCGTCCGGAACGAGGGTGAGGGCACCCCCTACGACTTCGGCACCCTCGAGGCCGAGGTGCGTGCGCTCTGGGAGCGCAACGACGCCTTTCGCGCCGAGGAGGATCCCGAGCGCGAGAAGTACTACTGCCTGTGCATGCTGCCGTACCCGTCCGGCAGCCTGCACATGGGCCATGTCCGGAACTACACCATCGGGGACGTGATCTCGCGCTACAAGCGCATGCGGGGTTTCAACGTGCTGCAGCCGATGGGCTGGGACGCGTTCGGGCTGCCGGCCGAGAACGCCGCCATCAAGAACGACACCGCGCCGGCGACATGGACCTACGCCAACATCGAGGAGATGCGCGGCCAGCTGAAGAGCCTGGGGTTCGCCTACGACTGGTCGCGCGAGTTCGCCACCTGCAAGCCGGAATACTACCGCTGGGAGCAGTGGTTCTTCACGCAGCTGTTCGAGAAGGGGCTGGCCTACCGCAAGATGGCGGTGGTCAACTGGGACCCGGTCGAGCAGAGCGTGCTGGCCAACGAGCAGGTCGACGCCGACGGGCGCGGCTGGCGCTCGGGCGCCAAGGTCGAGCGGCGCGAGATCCCGCAGTGGTTCCTGAAGATCACCGACTACGCCGACGAGCTGCTGGCGGAGCTGGACGAGCTGGACGGCTGGCCGGAAGCGGTGCGCACCATGCAGCGCAACTGGATCGGGCGCAGCGAGGGCATCGAGTTCGACCTGGCGATCGTGGGGCGCGGCAACGAGCCGGCGGACGTGACCGAGGACGGGCTGGCCGACGTGATCCGCGTCTACACCACGCGCCCGGACACCGTCGCCGGCGTGACCTACATGGCGGTCGCCGCCGAGCACCCGATCGCGAGGGCGGCCAGCAAGTACAGCCCCGAGGTGGCGGATTTCATCAGGGCCTGCAAGGAGGCCGGCACCACCGAGGCGGTCATGGAGACGCTGGAGAAGCGCGGCGTGCCGACCGGCTACCAGGTGCTGAACCCCGTCACCGGCGAGCGCGTGCCGGTGTGGGTCGCCAACTTCGTGCTGATGGGCTACGGCACCGGGGCGGTGATGGCGGTGCCCGGTCACGACGAGCGCGATCACGAGTTCGCACTGAAGTACGGCCTGCCGATCAAGCAGGTCGTCCAGGCGACCGGCGAGCCGGTGAGCGTGGCCGAGGCGGCGTTCACCGCCAAGCAGGATACCGTCACCGTCAACTCGGGCGACTTCGACGGCCTGGACCACGAGACGGCCTTCGAGCGGACCGCCGAGCACCTGATCCTGCGCGCCGGCGGCAAGCGCACCGTCAATTACCGCATCCGCGACTGGGGCGTGTCGCGCCAGCGCTACTGGGGCTGCCCGATCCCGATCGTCTACGACGAGGACGGCACGCCGTACGCGGTGCCGGCCGACCAGCTGCCGGTGAAGCTGCCCGAGGATGTCGCCTTCTCGGGCGTGAACTCGCCGATCAAGCAGGACCCCGGCTTCTACGAGACCACGGTGCCCGGCACCGACCGGCCCGGCCGGCGCGAGACCGACACCTTCGACACCTTCTTCGAGTCGAGCTGGTACTACGCGCGCTACTGCTGCCCGGACGCCGAGGCGATGCTGGACCAGCGCGCGAACTACTGGTTGCCGGTGGACCAGTACATCGGCGGCGTGGAGCACGCGGTGATGCACCTGCTGTACGCGCGCTTCTTCCACAAGCTGATGCGCGACGCCGGGCTGGTGGTGTCGGACGAACCGTTCACGCGCCTGCTGACCCAGGGCATGGTGATCGCCGAGACGTTCTACCGCGAGAACGGCGGCCAGCCCGAATACTTCACCCGCGACGAGCTGGAGCTGACGCGCGACGACAAGGGCCGCATCGACGGCGCGACGCTGAAGGCGGACGGCGAGCCCGTCACCGTGGGCCGGATCGAGAAGATGTCGAAATCCAAGAGCAACGGCGTCGATCCGCTCACCATGATCGAGCGCTACGGCGCGGACACGGTGCGGCTGTTCTCGGTGTCCGACTCGCCGCCGCACCAGTCGCTGGAATGGAAGGAGGGCGGGGTGGACGGCATGCACCGCTTCCTGAAGCGGGTCTGGCGTGCGCTGGCGGATGCGGGCACCTCCGAGAGCACTTCCACGGGCACTTCCACGGGCACCTCCGTGAGCCTGTCCACCGACATCGCGCCCGAGATCGATCAGGCGGCACTCGATGCCCCGAGCGCGGCGCTGCGCAGGAAGACCCACGAGACCATCGCCAAGGTCACCGACGACATCGAGCGGCGCCTGACCTTCAACACCGCCATCGCCTCGATGATGGAGCTGTTCAACGAGCTGGTGCGCCACGAATCGGCCGACCCCCAGGCACCGTCGGTGCGCCACGAGGCGGCCAGTGCCCTGGTGCGCCTGCTGCAGCCGTTCGTGCCGCACATGACGCACGAGCTGTGGCAGCGCCTCGGTTACGGCACCGCCCTGATGAACGAGGCCTGGCCCGAAGTCGACGAGGCCGCCCTGGTGCGCGACACCCTCGAGCTGGTGGTGCAGGTCAACGGCCGCCGTCGCGCGGCGATCACGGTCGCGGCCGATGCCTCGAAGGCCGATTGCGAGGCGGCGGCACTGGCCGAGGAGGCGGTGCAGCGGCACATCGGCGAGGGCTCGGTGCGCAAGGTGATCGTGGTGCCGGGGCGGCTGGTCAACATCGTCGCCTCTTGAGCGGGTTCGCACGGCGCGCGTTCGCCAGCCCCTACCTGCTGCTGGCGCTCGCGCCCCTGCTGTGGGGCGGTAACGCGGTCGCCGGCAAGATCGCCACGCTGGACTGGCAGCCGTTCACGATCACCGCGGTGCGCTGGGGGCTGGCGACGCTGCTGCTGCTGCCGTTCGCGTGGCGGCCCATGCGACGCGACATGGCCGTCATCCGCGCCCACCTGCCGCTGCTGGTCGGCCTCGGGGCGCTGGGCATGGCGCTGTTCAACCTGCTCATGTACCTGGCGCTGCACACCACCAGCGCGGTGAACGTGGGCATCATCCAGGCGGCCATGCCCGGCATGATCATGGTGGCCAACTTCGTGGTGTTCCGGCAACGCAGTGCGGCGCTGCAGCTGTTCGGGCTGGCGGTGTCGATCGTCGGCGTGGTGCTGGTGGTCACCGCCGGCTCCCCCGCGGCGTTGCTGTCCGGCGGGCTGGTCGTCGGGGATGCGTGGATGCTGCTCGCCTGCGTCTTCTACGGCGGCTACACGTTCGCGCTGCGCTGGAAGCCGGCGCTGCACTGGATGAGCTTCATGTGGGTGATCTCCATCAGCGCGTTCGCGATGACGCTGCCGTTCGTGGCCTGGGAATGGTCGCGCGCAGCGCCCACCGCCGTGCCGCTGCGCGGCTGGCTGGTGGTGGCGTACGTGGTGATCTTTCCCACCATCGTCAGCCAGATCGCCTGGGCGCGCGGCGTGGAGCTGATCGGCAGCAACCGCGCCGGCCTGTTCATCAACCTGGTGCCGATCTTCGGGGCGGGGCTGGCGGTACTGCTGCTGGGCGAGCGCATCGCCTGGTACCACGCGCTCGGCCTGCTGCTGGTGCTTGGCGGCATCACCCTCGCGGAGCGCTCGGCCCGCGCCGCCTGACCCCGGGACGTCGCCGGCCGCGGCGTTTCAGGGCGCTGCGGCGCTTCTCGGCCAGCGTCGGCCGGTTGCCCAGCGCCACGATCTGCAGCGCGTAGCGGTCGCGCACCGCGTCGTGGCGTGCGACCCGTACCCGGACCCCGTCGCCGAGCACGAAACCGTCGCGCCCGTCCGCCGCCGTCGCGCTGACCGTGTCGAAGCGCCAGTCGGTGCCGGTGTCGCGTTCCAGATCCTCGCGGTACAGCTTCACGTCGAGCGCCATGCCGTCCAGCCCGATGTGCAGCTTGTTCGCATCCAGGCCCAGCAGCGTGCCGTCGCGCCAGCGCGCACCGGGCTCGCCCGCCAGGTCCTGCTCGAACAGGGAGGCGATCACCGCGAACAGGATGCCGCGCTCCAGCGCCTTCTGGCGCGCGCGTGACGCATCGGCCGAGGCGATGACCGCATCGCGCAGCGCCGTGTCGCGCGCTCCGTCCTCGGCCTGCACGCCGAGCGCGTCCAGCAGCACCAGGTGGGTGTGGATGCCGACCACCTCGCGCATCGGCGAGGAGAAGCGGGCGTAGCCGTCGGCGGCGAGCGCGTGGTGGCGCCCGGCCTCGCCTTCGTAGTTCGAGCCGCTCTGCGCGCGCAGCACTTGTCGCTGGATGGCGCGCCTGAGTCTGGGGGCGCTCGAGGGCAGGGCGCCGAACCAGTCGGCGACGGAGACGTCCGAGCGGCGCTCGCGCCGCCAGGGCCCCTCGAGCCCGAGTCGCTGCGACAGGGTCTGCAACGTCTTCTCCAGCGCTGCTAGGCGTGACCGCCCGGGCGCATCGTGCACGCGGTAGACCGGTTCGAGCGCCGGGTCGTCGCGCTCGAGCGCCTCCAGCAGGGCGGCGCCCTGCATGTTGCAGGCAAGGCTCAGCTGCTCGTTCCAGCGTTCCGAACCCAGGCGAGATCGCGGTTCGACATCGAAGCGCGGCGGGTCCCCGACGACGCCGATCTCGCTCTCGACGCGCTCGAACGGCATGACGCCGCGACGCCGCTGCGCGCCCTGCAGGGCGTCGCCGAGCGCTGCCAGCGCGTGCAGGCAGGCGTCGATGGCTGCCGCATCGCCGTCACCGAGCGGCACGTCGCGCGCGCGCGCCTGGCTGGAGCGCGCCTCGCCGAGCGGGGTGTCGCCGTCGATGAATCGCTGCACGCCGGCGTAGGTGAGCTGTGCACGGCTGCGCACCCGGGCGCGCAGCACCTCGCAGCGTTCGATCGCACCGTCCGCATCGATGCTCATGTCGAACACCAGCGCGCGGCGCGTCACGCCGGGGTTGAGCGACACGAGTTCCTCGGACAGCGATCGGGGCAACATGGGCACCGCGCGATCCGGTGCGTACAGGCTGGCGCCGCGCACCAGCGCCGCCCGCCAGCAGGCGCTGCCGGGTCGCACGTAGCACGACGCATCCGCCAGCGCGTAGTGCAACCGCCACCCCCCGTCGGTACCGCGCACGTGCAGCGCCTGATCCAGATCGCGCGAACCGTCGTCGTCCACGGTGACGAACGCCAGACCGTCGAGATCGACCAGATCGGGGTCGTCGAGCGCGGCCGCTGCCGCCTCGCCCAGCGCGTGCGCCTCGGCCAGCGTCGCCGCATCGTGCTCGAGCGGGATGCCGGCATCCTGCAGCAGCGCGGTGATGGTGCCGGTCGGGTCGGCCGCAGGGGCACGGTCGGGCGTTGGCGAATCGGTCATCGGCGATCGGGTCCGGGCGGGGTTCCGTGCGAGCCGGCAGTGTACCGGCGCGGGCAGGCCACCCCGCGCTACACTGCCGCGCCGACGCCGGACGGATACCCACCCTTGACCCAGCGCTTCCTGTTCGACGTGCCGCCGAGCCCGGCGCGGTGGTGACGACGGCGACGAGGGCGGCGAACGCCCGCAGCCGGCGCCGCTGGCTGCGCCGCGCCGCAGCCTCGGCGGTGACCGGCGTGGCGGTGTGCGCGGGTGCCGTGGTGACGAGCGGTTGCGGATTCCGGCTGCGCGGCAGCGGCCCCGGGCTGAGCGGTGCCGGGCGCGTGTTCGTCGATGCCGATCGAGACTCCACCCTGGCGCGCGGCCTGATCGCGGCGCTGCGCGAGCGCTCGTTGTCGATCGCGCCCGACCGGGATGCCGCGGACGTGCTGCTGCGGCTGTCCGGCGAGAGCATCGAGCAGCGGGTGGTGTCGGTGCAGAGCACCGGCCGGGTCAGCGAGCTGGAGCTGACCCACGCGGTGGACTTCGTGCTGGCGCAATCGATGGACGGGCAGCCGCCGGTCTACGATCCGGCCGCACCGGGCAACCGGGTGCGCGTTGCGCGCGAGTTCACCTACGACGAGACGCAGGTGCTCGGCAAGGCCAACGAGGAGGCGACCCTGCGCGCCGAGCTGCGCGCCGAGCTGGTGCGCCAGATCGTGCTGCGGGCGGTTGCCAGCCTGTCCTGAGCCGGCCGGTGTGACCGCTCGGTGTGACCGAGGTCGCACTGTCGGGTGTGACGGCGTCCTTGCCACCGCTCGTCGGTACTGCGAGCCGCCTCGATCGGGGTAGGGTAGAGACCATCGTCAGCGCCCCTTCACCGGAGGCCGCGTCGAAGGGAATACGTCGCGCAAGGTCTTGTCGAGACGCGCGATGCTCACGGCTCACCAGGGATGGTATCGGCATGAAGAACAGCAGGTTTGCGCGCGCGGCCGAAGGGCTGGGTGAAACGGTCCGGGGTCGCGAGCCTCTCATCACCCGGTCGGATCGGTTCCGATCGCCTGTCACCCCACATGTCCACCGAGCGGTGGGGATGGCAAGCGCGACAGGCGCCCGATGGTCCGTACCCGGTGCCTTGCTGGTCCTGCTGCTCGGCACCCTGTTCCCGTTCCTCGGCGCCCACGCGCAGGACTGCGGCGACACCCTGGTCGCCGACGGCACCGCCAACAGCTGTGCCGCGGACGGTGGTGCGGCCGGCGGCAGTCCTCTCGACCCGGCCGCCCCGGCGGATGCGGGCAGCGCCGGCACCGACCCGCTCGCCCCGCCAGCCACCGTCGGCAACCCGATCTCGCTGTTCACCGGCAACAAGCGCGAGGTGGAGACCGACTTCGCCCTGCCGGGTGCCGCCCTCGCCTTTCGCCGCTTCTACAACAGCGCCAACGAGGCCTGGCGCTCCGGCGTCGGCCAGGGCTGGTCGCACACCTACGCGGTCACCCTGTTCGCCACCCCCGACGGGGCGCGCGAGCTGCTGCAGAGCGACGGGCGGCGTTTGCACTTCGCCCCCGCCGGTACCGATGAGGAGGGTCGAACGATCTTTCGCACCGGATCCGCGTTCGAGGGCACGCTCGCCGCCACCGGCGGCAACGCACACCGCTGGGAGCTGCCCGACGGGCGGCACCTCCTGTTCAACGGCAGCTACCTGATCGAGATCGACTGGCCGGATCAGCGTCATCTCAGCCTGTACTACCGACAGCAGCGGCTCGCGTCGGTGACCGACGAGACCGGCCGGGTGCTGCGCCTGGCCTACTGGCCCGGTGTATCCGGTGCGGACCGGGCACTGGGCGGCTACAAGGCGCAAGCGTTCGGACCCGCCTCGGGACAGCTGGCCAGCCTCACCCTGCCCGACGGCGAGGTGATCGGGTACGAGTACGACCGGCGCAGCAACCTGACCCGGACCGCCTACCCGGACGGCACGCAGCGGCGGTATCACTACGAGGACGAGACCTACGCGAGCCACCTGACAGGACTCACCGACCGGACCGGGGTGCGGTTCGCGAGCTGGACCTATGACGGGCAGGGGCGGGCGATCAGCTCGGAGCGTGCCGGCGGGGTGGAGCGTGTGACGCTCGAGCATCCGGAGGCACCGGCGGTCGAGGCCGGGCAGACGGTCGCCACGAGGGTGACGAACAGTCTGGGTGAGCGGAGCGTGTACACCTGGGAGCAGCCGGTGGGCCGCTCGCCAAGGTTGCTCGAAGCCACGGGATCGGGATGTGCGAGCTGCCCGCCGACGGGGATGCGCTGGCGTTACGACGCGGCGGGTCGGCTGTCGGCGGCGACGATCACCGGTGGAGGCACGGCGAGGGGGGCGGGCACGACGCAGTACGCCTTCGATGAGCACGATCGGCTGGTGGTGGTGCAGCGCATCGCTCTGGACGGGACCGTCACGCAGGCCGAACGGCGCGAGTACGCCAGCATCGACGATCTGAAGCCGGCCCGCATCACGCGTCCGAGCGTGAACCCCGAGGGGGAGCGGGTGACCACGTTCGAACGCGACGCACGTGGACGGGTAAGCGATATCACCGAACAAGGTTGGTCGCCCGTCCTTGCTAAGCCGGACATTTGTTAGATCACGGGGGCAGGGGTAGTTCTTCTCGCGGGGACGCGCTTGCGTACTGACAGTGACTCTCCTCGAAGAAGCTACGGACGATCTTCACGGCACCGCCCAGCCATTCCATGTGATCGTGCACCATGCGCTTGAGCTCGCTGACCACTCGAAAGCCGCGCTTGCCCATCGTGT
>Ga0115031_1003074_pt1 | contig 12394 bp, 9 predicted proteins | sample Maine_Asex4_meta_FD_87301 | JGI IMG/M metagenome (GOLD analysis project Ga0115031, IMG submission 87301) | Marine algal microbial communities from Maine, USA - Maine_Asex4_metaG | ecosystem: Host-associated > Algae > Red algae > Unclassified | place: Maine, USA | collected 2015-01-05 | reverse complement strand
CGGGGACAACGACGCCTGGCCGGATACGCTCAAAACCGGCCGCTTTCATCACGTCCGGCATACGCTGGACGAGGCCGGACGGCCCACCTTTGAATACGAAATGGACGGCGGCCACCGCCTGACCGACAAATTGACACCGACCGATGGCGGCCTCGTTCGCGAACTGACGCACACCGCCGGTGGTAACGCTACCTTATACACACGTGTCGCCGCCGCCCGCGAGATCACCGAGATCGCGCCCGGTGAATACGAACTGAAAGGGCCCGGCATGAAGGTTTCCATCAGCAGCTACGACGGCAGTCGGCTCGTGCTGCAAAAGTCCAACGGGATGCAACGGCTCGTCGCTGAAATGCCGGCCACAGGCCACCTCACTTACTCCATGAACTGGTAAACCCGCTCAGAAACTTTTAGAAAACCCCGAATCATGCGTACGCTATCCATGGCTTTGGCCATCGTAACCTCCCTGAGCCTTTTCGCCCAGCGGGAGTCCGACTATTACGAACTCGAAACAATCACCATTCCGAAGGAGATCCGGTTGGAAGTCGGCGGAATGGACTTTATGCCCGACGGTCGGCTGGCCGTCTGCACCCGCCGCGGCGAAGTGTGGCTGATCGGTAAGCTCGAAGAGCGGGCGACTTGGCAATTATTCGCCCGTGGCCTGCACGAGCCACTGGGGCTGGCGGTTGACGGCGGCGCGATCTACGTCAGCCAACGCGGCGAGGTGACCAAACTGGAAGACACCGACGGCGACGAGCGGGCGGACGTCTTCGAGACGGTCTACGAACTGCCCCTCACGGGCAACTACCACGAATATCACTACGGCCCGCTCATGATGCCCGACGGCTCGATGATGGCGACCCTCAACGTGGGGTGGGAGAGCGGCGGCGTGAGCCGCGTCCCGTGGCGCGGCTGGATGATGCGCTACGACCCGGGCAAGAATAAACTGATGCCGTGGGCGGCCGGCTTGCGTTCGCCCGCCGGCTTCGGCACCAACCCGGAGGGTGATCTGTTCGTCGCCGAAAACCAGGGAGACTGGATCGGCTCCGGCCGCATCACCCACCTGGCGGAAGGCGATTTCGCGGGGCACAAGGCCAGCCTCAACTGGGCCGCGGAGCCGACCTCGAAAGTGACCGTACGTAAGGAGGACATCCACAGCGACTACGGCACGATGTATAAAGCGAAGCAGGAGATACCCGGCCTAAAACTACCCGCCGTTTGGTTTCCGCACGGCATTCTCGGTATTTCCACGGCGGCGATTCTCGCTGACCGGACGGAGGGCAAATTCGGCCCGTTCGCCGGTCAGCTGCTGGTCAGTGACCAGGGGCAGAGCAAGATTATGCGCGTGGCGCTGGAGAAAGTCGAGGGCGAGTACCAGGGGGCGGTGTTCCCTTTTCGCGAGGGTTTCAAATCGGGCCTATTACGCCTGAACTTCGATAAAAACGGCGCGCTTTACGGCGGGCAGACGGCGCGGGGCTGGGCTTCGACCGGCGGTGGTTTCTTCGCGCTGGAGCGGCTGAAGTGGACGGGGGAGACGCCCTTTGAGATGTACCGCGTAAACGCCCGCCGGGATGGCTTCGACGTCGAGTTCACCAAGCCGGTTAATCCGTTGAGCGTCAAGGCGTCCGCCTTCGGCATCGAAAGCTTCACTTATAGTTACCACCAAAAGTACGGTAGCCCGATCGTTGATTTGCGCGACGGCAAGATCACCGACGCTCAGCTGCTGCCCGACGGCAAAACGGTGCGCCTCACGCTCGCATCCCTGCGCCCCGGTTTCATCTACCAGATCAAGGTCAAGGGCGCGCGCGCCACGGACGGCACCAACCTGCTCCACGACTTCGGTTTCTACACCCTCAATAACATTCCCGGGGGCGCGGTCGCGGGTGCCGGGGAGGAGAGCGAGGACACGTCGGATGCGGACCCCTTCGCCTCGGCCAAACGCCCCACCGTCATGCCCGCCGCCTGGAACGGAAAGGTCGAAGCCGACATCCTGCTCGAAACCGCCCACGGCATGAAGTACAAGCAAACCTACCTCACCGTCAAGGCCGGGGCAAAAACCCGCCTCACCTTCTCCAACCCCGACGATATGCAGCACAACTTCCTGCTCACCTCGGGCAAGAAGGGCGACAAGGTCGGCGTCGCCGCCGGTGATATGGGCCTCAAGGGCGCCGCCCTCGGTTACGTTCCCGATATGAATGAGGTGCTCGTCCACACCAAGCTCGTCGAGCCGGAACAAACCGACGTTATCTACTTCGTCGCGCCGAAAAAACCGGGACTCTATGAGTTCATCTGCTCGGTGCCGGGGCACTACCAGCAGATGCGGGGGGTGCTGAAGGTGGAGTAATTAGTAAGTTAGACCGTTAGTTCGTTAGAATTTAGGGAAGTGTGGCATCTAAAGGTCTAACGAACTAACGATCTAACAAACTAACAAACTAATACGTCTTCGTCATCAACTCCGACACCACCACCGTAAAGTTCGCCTTTCCTTCATTGTCTTCCGTCAGCCGGTTCAGGTCCGCCTGTTCGACCGTGGAGATGGTCAGCACTCTGAGGTCCGGCGCGTATTGCCGGAGGTACCAACCGATGCCTTCATAATCATCCGAATGGTAGCTGCCGTTGAGGTGGAGGAAAGGAACGTCGGCGCGCTTGTTGGCCACGATGAAGTGCGCCATCGTCGCATCCTTGATCGCTTGGGCCATGGGGAAGGTCTTGCCGCCGTGCCCCCCGGGCATCATTTCCAGCATCTTAACGTAGCCGGGCAGGGTAGCGTCGTAAGGAACGGGGAGAGGGGGGAGGAGTTGTTTGTCTTCCGCCGAAGCTTTTTCTAAGGTGGTGAACCCGCCCCGAAACACCTGACGGGCGAACTTGCGGGGGACGTTGGTGGCGATGACCGGCAGTCCGTTCTTCTTCGCCCAGTCTACCAGCGGCTGATAATCAGTCTTGAAGTTGGGCCAAAGGCCTTCGCCGACCGTGTCGAGCTGTTCGAGCTTTAGCTTGCCGCTGAGATAATCATCGAGCGCGGCCTGCTGGTCGGATTCAAACATTTCCAGACCGATGGTCAGGTCGCCGTTGGCTTGCAGGTCGCGCGCCAGCAGGTTTTGCAGCCAGTGGGCGATGGCATCGTTGTGCGATTCACCGAACAGGATGACGTCGGCGGCACGGGCGGCCTTCACCAGCTTTTTGTATTTCGCGCGTTTGCCCTTCGCGTCGAACAGGGCGTAAGGAGGGGGTACGGCTTGGCCGTGCAGATCAGTAATTAGGGTAAGGGCCATAAGCAAAAGGGCATAGCGAAAAAACATAGGCAGTCGTTTGCGGGGTCAACAAGGTAAGGGCAGGGCGGTTCATGAAGAAGTAGAACCAACGACGCCCCGACCTCAGCATGGCACCCGCGACCCCGCCCAAAACAGGCGTTACGTTGATTGCAATCGTTGTGTTCCTTACTTTCGCCTTCCAATAAAGCATCCAACCTCATGAGTGAAACCAATAACCTGGGCGTCGGCAGTCGCCTGCGCCACCCGGCCTTCGGAGAAGGCGTGGTGATCAAGCTGTACAAAGCGGCTTACGACATTACTTTTATGCAGTACGGCATCAAATCCGTCGGCCGCGACTACGAAAGTTTCGAGGTCATCGAAGCCGTGGAAGCCGAAGAAGTGGCCTCCTTCAACGAGGCCGAACAGGCTCTCGTTCGCATTTTGCGTACCTACAACGGCATTCAGGAAACCACCCAACTGGGCGATAAGTGGCAAGACGGACAACTCATTCTGCGGCCGGGCGAGGACGGCCTGTCCGATAAGGAAATGCCCATCGATACGTTTTTCCACAAGATCGTTATGGTCCGCGATCGCCTCCGCGTCATGGAGCAGCGCATCAATGCCAGCAAGCTGACCGACGAGGAAAAGGTGAACCTGCAACAATACATCACCCGTATTTACGGCTCGCTGACGTCGTTCAACGTACTGTTCCGGAAGAAAGAGGATCACTTCACGGGACAGAAGGGGTAGCTTTTTAGAGTAGGTTCAAAGCGTCTATTTGTGCCGTTATTCTAACGATCATACAATCCAACCTCAACTTTTACCTATCCAGGAAAATAGTTACCGGCGGAAGGGATCGGAGAACCGCTCGTCGGTCAATACCGTTTGGTCGGTCGTCATTTCCAGGAAGGAAACCAGGGCCTGCTTTTCCTCTTCGGTAAAGTTCATGCGGCGGGGTGTGATACCGTTGGCGGCACGGAGGTTGCGGTGCAGGTTCGGGTGGTTCCGGATGCCGTCGCTGTAGTGGTCGATCACTTCACGCAGCGTCTCGAAGCGGCCATCGTGCATGTACGGGCCGGTGAGGGTGACGTTACGCAGGAAGGGGACCTTGAAGACGCCGTTGTCGCGGAAAACGCCGCTCATTTCGCCGATGCCTTTATCCTCGGAAATTTCATCGAGGCCGTTATTGGCAACGGTGACGAAAGGTTTACCCATGCTCTCGCCATGGCAGGAAGCACAGTTGTCCAGGAACAACCGCATGCCGTTACGCTCCTGGTCGGTTGCGTCGGATAAGAAATTTCCACCCCGGAAGCTTTCATCCGCCAGCGCGTCGAAGCGCGTATTCATGGATACGATGGAAGAGGTGAACCGCTCCAGCGCCAGGGTGATCCGGTCGGGCGTCAGTTCGGTGGTGCCGAAAGCCTTCATGGTGAGAATCCTGTACATCTCGATCTCCTTCAGTTCGGAAGACAGTTCGTGGATGTCTTTACCCATCTCCAGTTCGTCGGCGATGGTCTGCTCGCTCTGCTCTTTGATGGTGCCGGCGCGCTCATCCCAAAAGAAGCGAACGTCGCCATCCCGCGCGCGCTGGAATTCATCGCCGGACGAGCCGTAGCCGCTGATGACGGGGGCGAAGGTGGGCACGGAACCGAGGGCAATGGAGTTGCGCTTCGTAACGGCACCGTTAATGCCGTCGCTGAAGGCCTTGTCGTCCGAGAAAGCGATTTGCTGATCGTGACAGCTGGCGCAGCTCGTTTCGCCGGTGGCGGAAACGCGGGTATCGTAAAAAAGGACGCGGCCGAGTAAAGCCTTGCGGGCTTCGGAAGAAGACTGGCGTACCTCGGTCAGGCCGGAGGTCGCACCGATATGGCGCGGGACGTCCACGACGCTGAGCGGAATGGCGTTGTTCGTCAGAACCAGGGATTCGTTGAGCTTGGTAAATTCTTCGGCACTGAATTGTAAGACTTCCGGATCACTAAAACCATCCCGTTGGGGAGAACCGATTTGTGTCGTTTCCTCCAGACAGCCGGTGAAAGCAAGCGTAATGGCACCAAGGCTCAGCAGGGTCAATATCGATTTCATGGAAAGGGTATTTAGCGTAAAAATACGACTTGTGTCACGGAAATGCCATAGCCGCGTCAGTTTAAGGTCAGTTAAAAGACGAAGACCGGGCGAAGATAGTTGCCCGGCCAGGTGATTTTAATTGCACTGCGCGGCATCGACTTTACATTTAACGAGGGCGGGGTCGCGGGATGCGATGATTTGGGCAAAAGCGTCGGTGCGTTCTGATACCGGGAAACGGGCGCCCCGAACGCCGGTTCGCTATATTTGACCGTAAACCACCCCGTCCATGCGCTACTTGCTGCCACTGCTCTTGCTCCCCTTCCTTTGCACCTGCGACCCCGCCCAAAGTAGCCAGGCAGTCGCGGAGTCAGGCAGCCGGGCGGTGCGGCCGAATATCCTTTTCATCATGTCCGATGATCACGCGCAGCGGGCGATCTCGGCTTACACCGACGAGTTGATACAAACCCCTGGCCTGGACCGGATCGCCAACGAAGGGATGCTGTTCCGCAACAGTTTCGTGACCAACTCGATCTGCGCGCCCAGCCGCGCGGCCATCATGACCGGCAAATACAGCCACCTTAACGGCAAGATCGATAACCTCAGCCCCTTCAACCCCGATCAGTGGACCTTCCCCGAAGCCTTGCATGACGCCGGCTACCGTACCTCCCTGATCGGCAAGCACCACCTCAAGGCCATCCCGCGCGGCTTTGATGAATTTCACGGGCTGATCGGCCAGGGCAGCTACTACTCACCCGTCTTCGTGCACAACGGCGATACGCTCGACGCCGTGGAAGGCTACACCTCCACCGTCATTACCGACTACGCGCTGGAAGAACTGCGCCGCAACGCCAGCGATACCTCCGGCCAACCCTTCATGATGCTGTACTGGCATAAGGCCCCGCACCGTAACTGGATGCCCGACACCAGCGACCTGCCCGGTCTGCTCGACCGCCGCTTCCCCGTGCCCGCCAATCTGCGCGACGACTACGAAGGCCGCCGCGCCGCCGAACACGCCGATATGCGCATCGCCGACATGTTCACCAGCCACGACCTCAAGGTCACCGGCCGCCATCAGAACCCGGACCCCGGTACCGGCGGCGCTACATTCATCAAGGACCCGACTTTCGATCAGGTCAAAAACTTCGACCGCCAGCTCAGTCGCCTGACGCCCGCCCAGCGCCGGGCCTGGGAGCCCTTCCTGGAACGCGTCGGCGCGGAATGGCTGGCCGTCAAGGACTCCCCCAACGAGCTGGAATGGCGCTACCAACGCTATATGCAGGACTATATCGCCAGCGTCGAATCCGTCGACCGCAACGTCGACCGCGTGCTCGATTACCTGGATGAATCCGGCCTGGTGGAAAACACCATCGTCATCTACACCTCCGATCAGGGTTTCTACCTGGGCGAGCACGGCTGGTACGACAAACGTTTCATGTACGAGGAAAGCCACCGTACGCCGCTGATGATTCGTTACCCCGCCGCCGTCAAGCCCGCCTCGGTCAACAACGACCTGGTGCTCAACATCGACCTCTCCGCCACCCTGCTCGATTACGCGGGCGTCACCGTGCCGAAGGAGGTGCAGGGCCACAGCCTCCGCCCCCTCCTTGAAGGCCGTACGCCCGATGACTGGCGTGAAGACGTCTACTACCGCTACTACCAGCGGATGGACAGCTACCACCGCGTGGCCCGCCACGAAGGCGTGCGCGGCGAGCGGTATAAACTGATTCACTTCACCGAGCCGGGCTTCGAAGGCTATGAACTGTTTGACCTGGAGGAGGACCCGACGGAGATGGTCAACCGGTTTGGGGATCCGGCGCTGGAGGTCGTTGAAGGGCGGTTACTGGAACGGCTGGCGAACCAACGAGCGGAGTTGCTGATCGAGGATTAGGGATGAACGGAAAGAATCGTGATTGGGTCGAGGGCCTCCAGGCCCGATCCTGTATGTGATAGATCGGGCCTGGAGGCCCTCAACCCCATGAATCGACCAACCGCCGGTGGTAATTCACCTGCCTCAGATGATAGTTCAGGTGCGTCAGTAGGTGCAGTAGGGTGAACGTCATGCCGGTGGGTGCTTCCCAGATGATCACGGGGAATTCATCCTTCAGCCGCTCGGGATCGAGCCCGGCCAGCGCGTCGTCTACAACGTTTATTGTCTCGTCAATCTCCCGCAACAGTTCAGTGACGGGGACATTCTGGCCCCGAATTCATGGTCCCGCCGCCGTACGTACGGCGTCCCGCCAATCCCGTTGCCGATGTAGGTTTTCAGGTTGCCGATCAGGTGCAGGCAGAGGTTACCGCCCGAATTGCTGATGCCTTTATGGACGGACCAGAGTTTTTCGGCGGAGCCATAAGCCTCTACCTCCGTACGCAGTTTCGCCAGGTCACGAGCGTACAGTTTGCGTAAATCGTTAATCATATCGACAGCCTTTCATCGCTTTAATTATTTACTCCCTTATCACTTCCCCCTGATTACTTGCACCGTCAACCTTCCCACGCAGCTCAACTTCCCCGCCTCGTCGGTGATCTCCACTGACCAGACCTGCACGCGGCGGCCCAGCCGCGCGGGCGTCACCTTACCGATCGCCTTTCCGCCTTCCGGAATACCGCGCAGGTGACTGGCGTTGATTTCCGTGCCCACCACGTAATCCTTGCCCGGTTCGGGGACGCACATGATGCCGGCCACGCTACCCAGCGTTTCGATCAGCACACAGGAGACGCCGCCGTGCAGCATCCGCATGGGCTGGACGGAGCGGTGATCTACCGGCATTTCCGCGATCAGGTAATCTTCGCCGATCTCGGTAAAGACGATGTCGAGGTGGCTGACGGCGGAGTTTTGGCAGCTGCCGTTAAGGCCTTCTAAAGTAGGGGGGATGGTCCAGATCATGGCGCAAGTTAAGTCGGATGATTGGGGGGAGGGCCTCCGGCCCGATTCATCGGGCCGGAGGCCCTCCCCCCAGCCGCGCGATTTCCACCACGACCTTGCTCGCTGCTTCCATCTCCTCCAGACTCGCCCATTCGTACTTCGAGTGGAAGGCGTGCTCGCCGGCGAAGATGTTCGGGCACGGCAGGCCCATGAAGCTCAGCCGCGAGCCGTCGGTGCCACCGCGAATGCTGTCCGGTTTTGGCATGATGCCGACGTTGGCGATGGCCTTATTTGCCAGGGCCATGACGTGGGGGTTGACGTCGAGTACCTCCTTCATGTTGCGGTACTGCTCAGAGATGCGGAGCTTGATTTCCGAATTCGGGTAGCACGGAGCGACGTTGATGACCACATCCGCCAGAATATTAGCAAGTTCTTCCAGTTTAGCGGTGTCGAAGTCGCGCAGGATGAAGTCGAGGGAGGCGGCTTCGGCCTTGGCGGTCATCTCGACGGGGTGGAGGAAGCCCTGTTTACCTTCCGTCGTTTCCGGGCTGAGTTGGTCTTTAGGCAGCGCGGAGATGATGTCGGCGGCGATCTTGATGGCGTTTTCCATGTGCCCCTTCGCCATGCCGGGGTGGGCGCTGACGCCGGTGATCTCTATGCGCGCGCCGTCGGCCGAAAACGTCTCGTCCTGCAAGCTGCCGAACTCCTCTCCGTCGATGGTGTAGCCAAAGTCCGCGCCCAACTTTTCTATGTCGACGGCGTTGACGCCCCGGCCGATCTCCTCGTCCGGCGTAAACAGTATGCGAAGTTTACCGTGCGCGATGTCCGGGTTGTCAACCAGCGTTTCGACGGCGTGCATGATGGCCGCCACGCCCGATTTGTTGTCGGCACCGAGCAGGGTAGTGCCCGAGGCGGTGATGATCGTATGGCCGATACAGCGGTCGAGGCCCGCGTGGGTCGCCGTGCGGATGATGACGGTCGGGTCGTCGGGCAACACCAGGTCTTGCCCCCGATAGTTCTCGTGCACGAGTGGCTTGACATTCTTGCCGCTTGCGTCCGGGCTCGTATCCATATGGGAGCAAAAGCAGATGACGGGCGCGTCTTCATGGCCGGGGGTGGCGGCGACGGTGGCGTAGACGTAGCCGTGCTCATCCAGCTCCGCATCATCTAGGCCGAGATCGCGCAACTCTTGAGCCAGAACCTTGCCGAGATCTTTTTGCTTCATCGTACTCGGTTGGGTGGGCGAGTGCGGGTCGGACTGGGTGTCGATCTGGACGTAGCGGAGGAAACGGGGGAGGAGCATGATGGGGGCGGGTAAAGATTAGCGAAGAGGAGAACTGCTTAAAGATATAATTAGTTAATAGAGTGTGCGCCAGTGTTTATTCAAATCACATTTATACCCAAAACGGTTTCATTTTTGTGCTTACGGCTAATACCGATACCCCTTAACCGTATCCACAAAAGCCCGCACGCCTTCCAGCGGCGTATCGGGGTACACCCCGTGGCCAAGGTTCACGATGTGGCGCCCGCCGAAAGTATCGATCATGGTTTTGGTCGCGGTGATGATCTCCTCGTGGGGGGCGTAAAGCTGCACGGGATCCAGGTTGCCCTGCAAAACCTTCCCTTGTACCTGCGTCCGCGCCCGAACCGGATCCGCGATCCAGTCGAGTTGCACCACGTCGCAACTCAGTTTTCCGATGCTGGGCAGGGCATGCCGGGCGTCCTTGGCGAATACCGTCACGGGCACTTCGCCGCCGAGCTCCTCGATGATGAGTCTGAGGTAGCGGAGGCTGAATTCCTCGTAGTGCTTCGGGGGTAGTACGCCCGCCCAGCTGTCGAAGAGCTGGATCAGGTCCGCGCCGTGGCGAATCTTGCCCTTGAGGTAAGCCGCCGTCGCCCGCGCGATGCGTTCCATCAGCGCGTGGCTCAGGGCGGGGTCGCGGTAGAGCATGGCACGCGCCTTGCTGAAGGTCTTGCTGCCGCCGCCCTCGACCATGTAGGCGAAGATCGTCCACGGCGCGCCCGCGAAACCAATCAGCGGCACGCGATTGTTCAGCCCTTTTTTCGTCGCGTCCAGCGCGTCGTATACGTAGCGCAGGTGGCCGGGCGCGTCTTCCGCCGGGCGCAATTTCTTCACGTCCGCCATCGACTTGATGACCTCGGGGAAGCGCGGGCCGACCTTTTCCACCATATTATAATCGAGCCCCAACGCTTCCGGAATTACCAGAATGTCGCTGAAAATGATCGCCGCATCAACGCCCAGTTCATCTACCGGCTGGATGGTCACTTCCGCCGCCAGATCGGGCGTGGAAACCAGTTCCTTGAAGCCGCTCAGACTGGCGCGCAGGGCGCGGTACTGCGGTAAAATGCGGCCGGCCTGGCGCATCAGCCAGACGGGTGGTCGTTCGGTGGTCTCGCCGCGCGCGGCGCGGAGGAAGAGGTCGTTGTCGTACTGTGTCATTAACGGCGAAGATAAACCCTTGACTTCGACGGGCGTAACGGGTGGCAAAACTTGACAGTTCTGGGACGGTGAAGGAATTTAGAGTTCTTGATTCAGAATTTGCTGCCGAATACATGGGATTCTCGATTCTCGATTCTCGAAACTCGATTCTCGATTTGGCTACCGCAAGTACCGTTCGCGACGCTGCGCTTGCTCACCCGGGGCGAACGCAGCGTAGCGGAGAGAGCGGTGACAGCGGTAGCTAAATCGAGAATCGAGAATCGAGAATCAAGAATCGAGAATCGAGAATCTCTAGGTTTGCACCACCCCCATCTTCCACTCCTCCAGCGGCGCGAACCGGGCCGCCTCGATCCCCGCCGAAATAAACGTTCGCGTCGCGCGCGGGTCGATGATCTCGTCCACCCATAAGCGCGCGGCGGCGTAGTAGGGGCTCGTCTGTTCGTCGTAGCGGTCGGTGATCTTCTTGAGCAGTTGTTCTTCCTCGTGGGCGGAGACGACCTCGCCCTTAGCCTTGCGGCTGCCGACCTGGATTTGTAGCAGCACCTTCGCCGCCTGCGCGCCGCCCATCACCGCCAGCCGGGCACTGGGCCAGCTGAGCATCAGGCGCGGGTCGTAGGCCCGGCCGCACATCGCGTAGTTGCCCGCGCCGTAGCTGTTGCCGGCCACGATGCTGAACTTCGGCACCACGCTGTTGGCCATCGCGTTGACCATCTTCGCGCCGTCCTTGATGATGCCGCCCTGCTCCGAGCGGCTGCCGACCATGAAGCCCGACACGTCGTGTAAAAACACCAGCGGAATCTTTTTCTGATTGCAGATCATGATGAAGCGTGCCGCCTTATCCGCCGAATCGGAGTAGATCACGCCGCCGAATTGCATCTCGCCCTTGCCCGATTTAACGACCATCCGGTTGTTCGCCACGATGCCGACGCTCCAGCCGTCGATACGGGCGTAGCCACAGAGTAGGGTTTGTCCGTATTCCTCTTTAAACTCTGTGAATTCACCACCGTCTACCATCGCCCGGATCAGGTCGCGGCCTTCGTAAGGCTTGGCGCGGTCTTCGGGCAGCACCTTGAGCAGGGCGTCTTCGTCTTCGCTCGGTGGTTTCGGCTCGGTGCGGTTGAAGTCGGTGGCGATCTTTTCCGGCATTCGCCCGACAAGGTCGCGGATGGTGCGCAGACACTCGTCGTCGTCTTTACATTTGTAGTCGATCACGCCGCTGACGGCCGCGTGCATCTCCGCGCCGCCGAGATCCGCCGCGTCGACCTTTTCGCCGATGGCGGCGCGGACGAGGTAGGGCCCGGCCAGGAAGATGCTCCCCGTACCCTCCACGATCAGCGATTCGTCTGACATGATCGGCAGGTACGCCCCGCCGGCCACGCAGCTGCCCATGACGGCGGCAATTTGTGGGACGCCCATGGCGCTCATCTTGGCGTTGTTGCGGAAGATGCGGCCGAAGTGCTCCTTATCGGGGAAGATCTCGTCCTGCATCGGCAGGAAGACGCCCGCGCTGTCGACGAGGTAAATGATCGGCACGCGGTTTTCCATGGCGATCTCCTGGGCGCGGAGGTTCTTCTTCGCGGCGATGGGAAACCACGCGCCCGCCTTTACGGTCGCGTCGTTCGCCACCAGCACGCACAGCCGGCCGTGTACCCGACCGTAACCGGTGACGACGCCGCCGGCCGGGCAGCCGCCGTATTCCTCGTACATCCCGTAGCCGGCGAAGGCGCCGAACTCCAGGAAGGGCGTTTCCGGGTCGAT
>Ga0115031_1003073_pt1 | contig 12395 bp, 13 predicted proteins | sample Maine_Asex4_meta_FD_87301 | JGI IMG/M metagenome (GOLD analysis project Ga0115031, IMG submission 87301) | Marine algal microbial communities from Maine, USA - Maine_Asex4_metaG | ecosystem: Host-associated > Algae > Red algae > Unclassified | place: Maine, USA | collected 2015-01-05 | reverse complement strand
TCCTGTCGGGTGTACTTCTAAAGCCATGAACCACAACGGTTTATTGCTTTTCTTTTTGCGCTGACTGTATCTAATTCCATCCTGATGCAACGTGAATCCAATTTCGGCCATTTTATAGCTCGGTAAGACTGGTGAATGCTCTGCGGAAGTGAGGTGACTTTCCTCCACGCACTTCAGAGTTGATCTTCGAAATGTTGAAGATGTTTATGTGAATTGGCGAATCATCAAACATGATCCGTTGACCACGACCATCAACGCCATCGTTGCGAACACCGATGCCGCTTTCGTAGTTGTCGCTGGTGATGATCTGCGGTGGGCGAGTGGCAAGTTCGTGAATGCCCTGAAAGACGTATTTCGATGTGCCAGGCGTGAAGTCGGCAATCAACTTGCGATAGATAGTGAGGTTGGGAGCAAGCACAAAAAAGTGTTAAACTTTTTCGGCTCTATGTAGATAGGCGATGAAGGCTCCCATCAATCGAGTCTTACCTACGCCAGTGGCCAGAGCGAAACACGATAAAGGAAAGTCACGCTCGAAGTCTTCGACCGTTGGGAATTCGGACTTGATGATTTCAAGTTGCTTGCTGACGTCGGCTTCTTTGTCTAGGTCAATGATCTCGCAAATGCGAGCGAGAATCTCCAGCGAGTCACGCTGGGGCTGTCGAAGACTAAGCCGATTCGAGATGGCGTTTATGTGCTGGTTCATTCTTCATCCTCCATTCCAAACAAGGATGTTTGTTGATCCATCACTTTTCGTGCCTTTCCTTTATTCTTCGGCAGGTCGCTCATTACTTCGTCGAACTCGTCAGGTTCGGGGTCGGGAGCGTTAGGGAGGGCTTGGATTTCGAGGCTGTAGTCGTCTTTGCCCCATTCGCACTTGGACATGACGGCCAGTGGAATCTTCTTAATCGTCAAGTTCGGGAAGTCGTCGAGTTTGCGAACACGAAAGGCACCACAGCAAATCAGCAATGAACGCTTTTGGCCAACTTCATCACTTAGCTTTTGCAACTGCTCACGAGTCAGCGTTTGCGTTGTGACATAGATAAAGTCCGTTTCGGTCGAGTGACCATGCTGTCAATAGAAGTCAGAGCTAGGTGCGAAAATGAAGCCTTCGAGCTTGCATAACGCCTCAGTGAGCATTTCGGCGTTGTATTTCTTGTTGATGATCCAATTGCCGAACTCGTCTTCTTCTAAGAGCGAGGGAGCAAGTGTGTAGTAACGATACTCCAAGACGCTGCAAGCAGTTTGGCCCGACGCTAATCATCAGCTCTGCGCTTTTTATGTAATGGCCGAGATCATCAAACTGATCCTCCGCGCCGCCAGGGAGCTCGCCGAGACCTCAAACCGAAACAACTCAAGAAAGGCCGTGGTCGTCCCAGGCGTCGACAACGAGCCAAAGTCCGAAAACTCAAACAGAAGCAGGCTCAAGCGGAAAAGCTGTTGGTGTACTTGGATAGGCCAACGGCGCAACGCAGTAAAACTAGAACCGGCAACCACATTGAACGCTGTAATCGAAAGTTGCGGTACTTGGAAAAAGTTCGCTACAAATGGCGGCGTAGCAAAACGATTATTCGCCACGTCTTGCTACCGTTCCAAAACTGGATCCAAATCAAACAATTACCAAATAATTAAAGATAAACAGCAACAGAATTCTTGTGCTGTTCACCGAGAAGTGTCAATCTTTGTTGTTATAATTAAGTCATGAATACAAAACAAATATTGAGCTTTCTTTCGAACAGATTACGGGTCCGTGCTTCGATTCTGGCGGCTACCTTTTTATTGCTCTTTGGAGTCGCGAACGCGCAAAAGGCGACCGACTTTGCAATTTTTAGCGCCGATGACGTCTCATTGGAAACCTACTCGGTCGTGCGGGGAGATGTCTACAGCGGCGGAGACCTTATCGTCAAATTTGGGTATGGAATTCAAGACACAGATCTCAATTCGGGCAACATGTTTGCTTTCGAGAACTACACCCAAGAATTGTCCAGCGATGTAAACGGAAGTGTTTTCGTTAATGGAGATGCGACACTCGAGGGAAGTGCTGATATATTTTTCGATCTGACTTACGGAGGTTTCTACAGCGCATCAACCTCCGCCGATGTCAACGGTGTGACTCAGCAGCAATCAAACAATGTCGCCGCAATTGCTCTTCCTCCTGCCAGTCAGTTTAGCGTCGGCACCGACGACGTTATTTCCAATTTGGGCGTATCACTTGCTCCCGGTGCGTATCGTAATTTAGAAATAAATAGTTCGTTTATCGAATTCTTAAGTGCCGTTTAGGCCGCAGTATCGACATGCTGGTTGTGTGATTTTCTTACAAGGGCCCAAATTTTCTTTGCCGCCGTAGCATCGATGGGTTAGACTTACAATCGGTGGCGACGTGCGACTCAACGAACCGCATTTGCGAGCTTCGTCCAAGCAATCTCGAGCGGGGAAATCGAATCATGAGAAGCAGTGCACTTTTGACCTCCATTAGTCTTTTGTCCCTTTTTACGCTTGCGGCCGACGCGACAGGTCAAACTGCGGGAGTGTTCGAGATCCGTTTTGACGACTCTGGTCTTACTGCCCAACAGCAAGCTGAGTTGGCGCCCTCATTGGCTGCGACGAAGAGTTATTGGGAATCAATCATCATCGGCTATCAGCCCGGCGTAAATCTCGATGGCATCGATATAGAAGTGACCGCTGCGCCTATTGATGGCGAGGGTAATACACTGGCAACCGGTGGAATATCAGGATTTATTGTCGATCGAGGCGGTTTTACATTTATTACCGACCCTCAATTTAATTCTTCGTCTGGATCAGTAAATATTGATACCGCAGATTTTTCTTCGTTGCTAATCATTGATGTTCTCAAACATGAAGTTGCACATGCTTTAGGGTTCGGAATATTGTTTGATGACAACTCACTTGTTTCTGGTCCAGGTCAGTACACCGGTAACGAAGGCCTGACAGCCTATCAGGTAGAATTCGATTCCGCTGCTACGTTCGTACCACTACAAACTGTAACCATGGATAATGGAACCGTTGTGTCCGGCGGTCATCTCGATGAAAACAACCCACTGTCTAACGCAGTTGGGCGAGCAGTGGCTGATGACCTGATGACCCCGATCATCGAAAACACGACAAACGCCAACGATCCCTTTTCGAACTTCGTTTCCGACACTTCCCTGGGCATTCTGCGAGATCTTGGTTATGACACGGTTAGCACTACGTACACCGAGCCTGAGCCGATCTTGGGTGATGCCAATCTGGACCGTGCCGTTACGTTTTTGGACATCGCTCCATTTATACAAATTTTGTCAGATGGCACCTATCTCGAACAAGCCGATTGCAATGAAGATGGTGAGGTAAACTTTTTGGATATCAGTCCGTTTATCACATTTCTAACTGGAGGGTAGGCGGCGTCAGCACTTTCTCAACGGATTCAACTCGATGAACGATTTCTTTCCCTGATTGAATTAGCCGTTTTACAGCAAGCCCCGGTTTTGCGATGACGAAACCGAGGCTAACGCGAATGGCACTTACTTTAGACGAAACGCGGGATAATCTTATCAGCCGCCAACGGAAAAGCGTCCGGTCCTACGCGCCTAAACCGGACGCTTTTCCGTTGGCGGTTGATTCGAATTGGCTACGCCAATGAGTTCAATTTTCTAAAGTAAGTGCCATTGGGCTAGCACCTAAACGGCTCACATAAACAACAAGCCTGAACGCGCGGGATTGCAATGGCATGAGTTGACCTGACCTATGCACGCTTTTCCAATGCCTTGTATTTTCTCAACAATTACTTTCCTTGCTGCGATTCCAATTTCTCCCCTTATCTCAATTCTGACCGCCGGCGGGTATCTCGAAAAAGCGGATGTCAACCAAGAGGGAGGAGCAAACTTCTTGAATATCAGTCCGCGGATTGCAATTCTATCCGGCTAAGCTGAAGCGTTGCTTGATTGCCGATCACTGCCCTACCCCAAATGTCGGTGGCTGGCTTTCCGCTACTTGCCTGTCTCGTTCATCAGCATTTCAGGTAGTGATGCTAGTTGATTCCAGCGGTTCGCTCTCCGAAAAGACCTCATTGAGCTTCTCTTGGCGATACGCAAATATTCTTTTTAAATCCGGTTTCACCATCAGCCGGTGAATCAAGCTTCCGCCTCTGGGAATGTAGTGCACATTGTCAATGACTGACGTGATGCCTTCGCCTTTATCGACGAAGGTATGTTCGTGGTACCACTTCTTATACGGACCCTTCAACTGCTGATCGACGAAACGGTGAGGCGGTTCCCAGACGCAGATTTCCGTCCGCCACTTGATCGGGATCATGTGCAAACGAATTTTGTAGTCCAGTAAAGATCCGTGGCTGATTTTGAACGGCATCGGCGTCAAAATCTGGAAATTTAACCACTCGGGCGTGATCGCCTCAAGATTCGCCGCATCCGAGAAAAACTGAAAAACTTCGTCGATAGGACGCTGAACTTCCATCGTGGCCTTCAAACGGTATCCAATTTCAGAATCGTCGAAAAGTTGAAGCGTAGGCGGGTTGATCATTTGACTCTCATCGTAAAGATTCGTACGTTTATTGAACCGATTCTGCCGCCCCAATTTAACCGATCTCTCCACCACGGAAATTCATTGAACTCAATTCTGGAAAAAATTGTTAGCCACAAGCTGACCGAAGTCGCTCAGGCCAAGCAAGCGCGGCCACAGCAGGAGGTTGCCGGCGAGGCTGAAAAAGCTTCAGCACCTCGTGACTTTTTAGCCGCTTTGCAAAACGCTTCTGGAATTGCGCTGATCGCTGAGGTTAAAAAAGCCAGTCCCTCCAAAGGGATCATTCGCTCCGACTTCGATCCAGTCTCTATCGCTCAAACCTATGCCGACTCGGGCGCGTCCTGCATCAGCGTGTTGACCGACGAAAATTTCTTCCAGGGACACCTCGACTATTTAACGTCCATCCGCCAACAGGTGAAAATCCCACTGCTACGCAAAGATTTTATCATCGACGAATACCAAGTCTTCCAAGCCCGATCCGCGGGAGCCGACGCGGTGCTGTTGATTGCCGAATGCCTCGAAGCAGATCAGCTAATCCGGCTTCATAAACGTATTTGCGAACTTGGTATGACACCGCTGGTTGAACTTTACGATGCTCAGAACGTCGAAAAAGTGATGGCCGCCGATCCCGTTTTGGTGGGCGTCAACAACCGCGACCTCAACACGTTCGAAGTCGACCTCAACCACAGCGTTAAAGTGAAGCAACTTCTACCGCCGCCAGTAACGTTTGTTAGCGAAAGCGGCATCTACAACCGAAGTGATGTTGAAATGCTAGAAAAATCTGGAGTTAATGCGATGCTGGTCGGGGAATCACTCATGCGAGCCGACAATATTGGGAATGCGGTGAGGACGCTGCTGGGGAAATAAAAACAACTCGAAGTCGCTGGAATTTATCTCTAGCGGCGGCTAATCCACGATTTCGTCATTTTCCAAAAGTACTTCTCCCAATAAATCGGTCAAGTCGAATTCGGAGACTAAAAGCGAAAATCGCTGGCGGTCCTCTTGGCTTAAGTTTCGAAATATTTGACGCAAGTCTCTACGACTCTTGTGGCTGCCTTTACTGATCCAAACGAGCTTCGAGGCCGCGGCGTCGATCCTTGAAACAATCGGCAGAGGCATTTGTTCGAACACTTCCGCGATTTCTGACCGGTCTAGCTCTCCGGCAATCATTTCTCTGGGATACATATCCAGCTTTAAAGCCTCGACCGTATCAAACAGTTGAAACATCTTTTTTTTCTCAACCGCTTCTTCGATGGCTGTCTGGTCAAACATGAAGTCTGATTGACCCAGCGCCTTGATTAACTGAGGAAGCTGTACAGAGGTAGCGCTGTTCTTCAAAACGATATCAATGTCTTGTGTCATCCGAGGCTCGCCATAGACGACTGATGTTATGCCTCCGGTCAAATGAAATGGAATGTCAAGCGAACTCAAGATGTCCACAATTTTCACAACCGTTTTTTGAAATGATTCAATTGGGAACATTGGCCAGCTCACCTTCAAGCAGACGCTTCATACTTGGTTCGCCGCCGTACATCCGAAGCGCCACTAACAGTTCAAGTCGTTTCTCACTTGCGTCAGGATTTTCAACTCGCACCTGCCGACCAATAAATTCGCGGCTCCAATGAAACATTTCGACCGATTTTGCCACCCGCTGCTTGGGCGACAGCGCGTCGATCGCAGCTTGGTAGTGCTTTTCGATGGAATTCATTTTGGATCGAATATGAATGATTGGAAAAAAACAGACTGATAACGATACGATCAAAGTTCAGATTACAGCCATTGTGATCTATGACGGCCACGCCGGCAACTATTCGGCTTCCGCTCTAAATTCGGTCGAAAGTTCAGCATTTCAACGAATCAGCCACACACCCATCTAATATTCGTCACTTACCTCTATCTGCTGCCGCGAACCATCGACCGAATTCTTGCTCTTTGTTAGAATCTTGTTGCTTGTAGTCAGCAAAATCTTAACCGTGTACCAGAAAGTGAACTTACTCCGTGGCACGTTACAATCCGCAGCAAATCGAACCGCGTTGGCAAAAGTACTGGTCCGACAACAAGACCTTCAAAACGCCTGACACCGTTACGGGCAAGAAGCTCTACGCGCTCGATATGTTCCCCTACCCCAGCGGGGAAGGACTGCACGTTGGACACCCCGAAGGCTACACCGCCACCGACATCGTGGCTCGGCACGCACGCATGACGGGCACATCGGTCCTGCACCCGATGGGATTTGATGCCTTTGGGCTTCCCGCTGAAGAGTATGCGAAAAAGACGAACACTCCGCCGCGCGTTTCGACCGAACGCAACATTGAGAATTTTGTTCGCCAACTGAAAATGTTGGGTTTCAGTTACGACTGGGACCGGCAGATTTCGACCACCGACATGGACTACGTACGCTGGACACAGTGGATCTTCACTGAGCTGTTTGATACTTGGTACGACATTGAGCTGCAAACGGGCCGTCGGATCAGTGAGTTGCCGATCCCAGCAGACGTGCAAGAGGCTGGCGAGCAGGGAATTCGCGAATACCAAGACGAGTTTCGTTTGGCTTATCAAACGGAAGCCTTGGTCAATTGGTGTCCCGAGTTGCGTACCGTGTTGGCCAACGAGGAAGTCATCGACGGTAAATCCGAAGTTGGCGGCCACCCTGTAGTAAGGAAACCGCTGAAGCAATGGATGTTGCGGATCACGGCTTACGCGGACCGTTTAGAAAAAGACCTTGAGTCGCTCGACTGGTCCGACGGGATCAAGAAATTGCAGCGCGATTGGATCGGACGCAGTACGGGTGCGGAAGTCGATTTCTATATTGGGGCCAAAGAGAACGTTGATGCTTGGAAGTCCGACCGATCCGCCAGCGGATTTCCACGCAAACCGGCTGCTGACGTGTTGCGAGTCTACACGACGCGTCCCGATACGTTGTTCGGCGCAACCTACATGGTGTTGGCCCCTGAGCATGCGGCTGTTGAAAGCCTGACGACAGCCGAGCAAAAGTCGGCGGTTGAGAACTACGTAGCGAAAGCGGCGGAGAAAAGTGATCGTGATCGACAGGACGACAAGACGAAAAAGTCGGGCGTCTTTACGGGTGCTTATGCGATCAACCCGGTTAACGATAAACCGATTCCGATTTGGATCGCCGACTACGTGTTGGCTTCTTACGGGACCGGAGCCATCATGGCCGTGCCGGCTCACGACACACGTGACTTTGAATTCGCCAAGCAATACGAAATCGAAATCATTCCCGTCGTGCACCCCAATGACACCGACGACATCGATGTAAAAAAATTAACGGCTGGCGAAATTTGTTTCGCCGGATTGGGAACAGCGATTAACTCTCAGAAATACGACGGAACACCTACCGCCGAATTCAAGCAAACGATCACCGAATCTTTGGGGAAAAGTGGCGTCGGCAGTGAAGCCGTTAATTACAAATTGCGTGACTGGTTGTTCAGCCGCCAGCGTTTTTGGGGCGAGCCGTTTCCGATTCTGCATGAGTTGGATCAGGAGAAATATTCGAAGGGGATTATAGCATTCACTGGAAAAGTCAGCACTGTTTCAGACAAGGACCTGCCCGTCGAATTGCCAGAATTTACTAATTTCAACGTTCAAGAAGCTGACGGTGGCGGAAATGAGTATGCACCTCCGCTCGACTTTGCCGATGACCAATGGCTGTACCAGGAAATTGACGGCGTTGTCTATAAACGCGAAACCAACACCATGCCGCAGTGGGCCGGGTCGTGTTGGTACTACTTGCGATTTATCGATCCCAACAATGATGAAGTCTTTGTTGATCCAGAATTGGAAAAGCAGTGGATGCCCGTTGACCTTTACATTGGCGGCGCTGAACACGCCGTGTTGCACTTGTTGTACGCCCGGTTTTGGCACAAGGTGTTGTTCGATCGAGGCCACTTGCAGACCAAAGAGCCATTTCAAAAACTGGTCAACCAAGGCATGATTTTGGGCGACGTCGAGTTCACCGGTTATCAAAATGGAAATGGCAAATGGGTCTCCAGCGCCGAGGTCCAGCGCGACGAAGAGCGGAAACCTGTCACCAAGTCCGGTGAAGCTCTGAAAGCATTGAAGTTAGACCCCGATGACGCTGAGAAATCGGGGGATAAGTTTGTGTTGAAAGAGAACGCCGCAATTTCCGTCGATAGCCGGGCCCACAAAATGTCCAAGAGCCGAGGCAATGTCGTGACGCCGGACACGGTGGTCCAAGAGCAAGGTGCGGATTCGCTGCGACTTTACGAAATGTTTATGGGGCCATTGGAGCAGGCGAAACCTTGGAGCACCAAAGGCGTCAGTGGCGTCCGGCATTTCCTTGACCGTGTCTGGCGATTGATCGTCGAAGGCGACAAGAACGCTGATAAGAACGAGGCTCAACTGGAGAACGTGCTCAGCAGTGCCGTTGTTGACACCGCCCCCAGCGAAGAACAAACGCGCGTATTGCATCAGACGATCAAAGCGGTCACCATTGACATCGAAAAGTTGAGCTTCAATACGGCGATTGCCCGGATGATGGAGTTTGCCAATTTCTTCACCAAGCAAGAAACGCGACCTAAACAGTGTTTGGAACCGTTCGTCCTGCTGTTATCTCCGTTCGCGCCGCATATTTCCGAAGAACTCTGGTCGGTGTTGGGACATGACGAAACGCTGGCGTACGAATCTTGGCCAGAATTTGATGAATCGCTGACCGTCGAATCGACAGTCGAAGTTCCGGTTCAAATCATGGGTAAGATCAAATCGCGCATCAACGTTCCACGCGGTACGTCCAAAGACGATTTGGAGAAAATGGCACTCGCCGATGAAAAGGTAGCAGCGATGCTTGAAGGCAAGAAGATCATGAAAACGATCGTGGTGCCTGATCGTCTGGTTAATTTTGTGGCGAAGTAACAATCAAGTCTTTCAGTGTAGTCTTTCACGGAGAGGCTGAGAATCTTTAGATCTTCATCAGCCGCCACGCGATAGCTTCCGGTTTTTAGCGCGTAGGACCGGACGCTATCGCGTGGCGGCTGATAGGTTCTGCAAACCTTCGCCATGAATTCACAGCCTAGTGGTTTGTCAGAAATAAATTTCAGGTTTAGCCGTTTGGGCGTTAGCCACGGTTGCTGCATAGAAAACCGGGGCTAACGCCCAAACGGCTAATGTTTACAACCCGAAAATTAAGCTTTGACAGACCACTAGGAGTGATTACGACTTTGAAAAAAATCACAGCCTCAGAGCGAGAGGCGACTATCGATCGCTTTGCGGCAATTCCAAAAGTGAAAAATGAATTGGGACAAAAAATCTTCGGCGGCGCTGCGAAAAAAGTTGCTCAAGTGGTTCGACAAAAACCAGCGCGATTTGCCGTGGCGAAAAAATAAAACGCCTTACCGAATCTGGATCAGCGAAATCATGCTGCAACAGACTCAGGTCGCGACCGTGATCGATTACTACTTGCGGTTCATGAAGCAATTTCCAACCGTCAAGAAACTGGCGGCCGCCGATCAGTCCGAAGTGCTGAAGTTGTGGGAAGGTTTAGGCTACTACCGGCGAGCCCGCCAACTGCATGCGGCCGCGTACGAAGTTGTTGAGAAACACGACGGCGTCTTCCCGGAGACGTTTGACGAAGTCTTGCGTTTGCCCGGCATTGGTCGCTACACAGCCGGAGCGATCCTTTCGATCTCCCATGACCAACGGCTGCCGATCCTCGAAGGAAACACGATTCGCCTGTATGCCCGGCTGCTGGGGATGAAGTCCGACCCGCGTACGACCGCCAATCAAAAAGTGCTCTGGGAGTTTGCCGGAACAATTCTGCCTCGGCTGCGTTGCGGCGATTTTAATCAGAGTCTAATGGAAGTCGGCAACCAAATTTGCAAACCGAAGGAGCCTCTATGCGATCAGTGCCCCATCGTTGCTTTGTGCCCCACGTTTGTCCAAGGATGGCAGGATATCATTCCGGCCAAGGGGAAAAAAGTCATCTATGAGGATCTGCGGGAAGCCATTATTCTGGTTTGCAGAACCGTAAGAAGACAGCGGCAATGGCTGATACGTGTCTGTGGTCCAAACGAACGTTGGACCGGACTATGGGATTTTCCGCGCTACAAATACGATGACGAATCCGAGTTAAAAACTCTCGCAGATCAACTCAAACTCAAAACGGGATTGGCCGCCAACCTAGAATCGTTCGGTCGACCGATCAAACATGCTGTGACGAAGTATCGAATCGAGTTACACTGTTTTGAGGCCGTGAATGTGTCAGGGCGATTGAAAAAGCAATCGACCGAAACCCAATGGGCGACGCTTGCCCAATTGAAGGACCTGCCGATGAGCGTCACCGGACGAAAAATCGTCGGTCGCTTGAAGCCATAGTCATTGTCATACAACAGAATCAAAGATTGAATGGATGCCATGACCATCAAGAAACATCCCATCTGCACCGGCTGCACGCTGTTGTGCGATGACGTTGAATTTGAAGGCAATGGACTTTCAATCGCTTCGGGCGTCGATTGTACGGTCGCTCAATCGTTCATTGCGAACACAAATCAGTTTTTAATGGCTGCTTCGGCGACAACGCAAAATGTTGAAGAACTCTCAAAATCAATTTGCGATTCATTGCGATCAGCCGATGCGCCGCTGATTGTAGGACTTAATCACCTGACCACCGAAGCCCAACAATTAGCTTGGCGGATTGCCGACATTGCGGGCGCGAGGATCGACACGACACTGTCCAAAGCCGATCGGTCCAGTATCTACGCGTTGCAACGAATCGGGAAAGTAACGGCGTCACTGGGCGAGATCGGCAATCGCGGCGACCTGATCGTCTTTTGGTTCTGCGACCCAATGAAAACACATCCTCGTTTGATTGAGCGGTTAAGGCAGGCTAAAAGACAAACGAAGGCCGCTGTTAATAAACGAATCATCGTTGTGGGAGATAGCAGCTGTGCAACGGCAAAAGTCACAGACGATGTCTTCTCAGTCTCGGAATCAGACGCGGCTGATTTTATCCGGAATGTTCGACTTGCGTTGCGTGATGGAGGCGGCGGAGAAAGCCCATCTGGTTCCCTTCCCAAAGAAGCGGAGCAGCTTGCCCGACTATTGAGCGCCAGCAAGTACGGAAGTTGGTTTTATGGGCACACCAAGATAATAGCGGAACAGGATGATGTTACCCTCGCCTCGCAAAAATTAGTGCGAGAGCTCAACGACCACACTCGATTTGTTAGCCTCGCGTTGAGGGAGGATCGAAATGGAGCTAGCGGCGAAAATGTGCTGGCCGCTTTGGGTGGATTTCCGGCGGCCGTGGATTTATCGATGTCTATTCCGCAATACAACGGCGCTGAGTACGCCGCCGAAACGGTGCTTGAGAACGGCGAGTGTGATTTTGTTTTACTGTTTTCTGGATGGGGGACTTCAGGCGAAATAGAAAGACTGTCTTCAGCTGGCAAAGCGTATTTAGCAAAAGTGCCCAAGGCCGTGGTCAGCTCAGACGTTCCCTTTGGTTTAGACTCCGAATATTTGGTGCAAGTCGACCGACCCGGCGTGAACGACTTTGGCGAGTTCTGTCGCATCGATGACGTTTCGATCGCTGCTGGCGGCATTGTTGTAGGAGAACTAGGTTCTGCGACTGATTTCCTCAGGCTGGTTTTCGAGCGACTTTGCTCAAATTAGCCGTTTGCCAAAGCTGAAAATGCGGGGCTGGATCCGCCGGTTTGGCGCAAGAGAAATGGCATTTACGTTAGTCCCGGCTGGCAACGCCGTGACGAGATTTTCGTTTGAGAAACGCGAGTAAGTATGAGCCGTTTTGGCGCTAACGGCCTGTTGATTAAGTCGGCTTTCGATTTTTAATGTGAGCCGTTTGGGCGCTAGCCTAATGGCACTTACTT
>Ga0115031_1003069_pt1 | contig 12402 bp, 6 predicted proteins | sample Maine_Asex4_meta_FD_87301 | JGI IMG/M metagenome (GOLD analysis project Ga0115031, IMG submission 87301) | Marine algal microbial communities from Maine, USA - Maine_Asex4_metaG | ecosystem: Host-associated > Algae > Red algae > Unclassified | place: Maine, USA | collected 2015-01-05 | reverse complement strand
TGGAGTGGGGAATTTCGGCGCACCGCTGGTTCCGCCACGGGCAAAATCGATATGGCTCAATAAGCCGGTGGTCATTTTGTTAAGCTCATTTTCATTGAGTGCTTCTCCGGTACCTTTTACTCCTGAGAAACTGTTTCGCTCCTGTAGGGCCAGTGTCAGATCTGCAGCATACTGCTCCATCTTTGCGGGGTCGTCCCTCCGTAGTTTCTGGAATTGAGTGAGTATCTCCATCCATTGCGCTTTAGCCAGATAAGTTCCCGTCCAGACCGGTTTTCCGTCGGGCAGGGCGATTACATTAAGGGGCCAGCCGCAGCCACGCTCGTTGGTGAGTTGGCAGGCGGACATGTAGACATCGTCAATGTCAGGTCTTTCTTCCCGGTCGACTTTGATGCTCACATAGTGCTCATTCATCACGGCAGCTACGGTGCTGTCTTCGAAGCTTTCGTGTTCCATCACGTGGCACCAGTGGCAGGCGGCGTAGCCGACGCTGATCACCATCAGTTTATTTTCTTTGTCAGCTTTATCAAGTGCTTCATCTCCCCACGGATACCAATCAACCGGATTACGGGCGTGCTGCAGGAGGTAGGGTGATTTTTCTCCGGCGAGGTGATTCTGGTAGCCCGGTTCTTCGCTGGCCGTTCCCGACGAGGCAGTGTTTTTGGCGCGCCCGCAGGTGCAGAGTAAGGTAATCAGCAGGCAATAGACAGTTATTCGGGTAAGCATCGATGAGGGGTTATTTCACAAAGGAACGGTAAGATGTGCAGAATCGAGAGTTCCTTTTGCCTGCAAAATAATGTTTGGTAGTAACTCGGTGGCCTTTTTGTCTTGTTTGGTGTAGATCGCTAAGGACGGGACTTTCATTTCACTGCTGTTTAAGGATTTATCTGCTTTGATCAGTTAAAATCTAGTTAGTTCAAGGTAAATAACTGCTATTAGCCGCGTAAATTGGCTTTTACATTTACTGATATTTTCACTTACCTTTTTTTAATCCTTTCACTCATAAATTACTAGTCGATGAAATGCAAAAAACGATTTGCCAGGTGGCAGCTACTGTTCCTACTTTTTGCCACCTTTAATTTTGCCTACGGGCAAGTAACCGTATCGGGCACCGTTACGGACAAAGAGGACAACTCTCCGCTGATCGGGGTAACCGTTTCCATAGTAGGAACCAGTTCAGGTACCATCACAGATATAGACGGTAATTATAGCCTTTCTGTTGCCGGTCCTGAAACTACTCTGGCGTATTCCTACACTGGTTATGGTAGCCGGGAAATTAAGGTGGGCCAACAAACCAGGATTGACCTGGCCATGGTGGCGGGCACTGATCTGGATGAAATCGTAGTTATTGGCTACGGTACCGTTAAGAAAAGTGACGTTACGGGGGCGGTATCTTCCGTAAGTGCTGCAGACTTTGAAGATCAGCCGCTTACCCGGTTGGAAGATGCGCTTCAGGGGCGTGCTGCGGGAGTCACGGTGGCCAAAGCAAACGGTCAGCCCGGTGCCAATTTCAAAATCCGGATCCGAGGGGTGAACTCCATTACGGGTGACAACAGCCCACTGGTTGTAGTGGATGGTATTCAGGGAGTAGACCTGAGTACACTTAACCCTAATGACATCCAAACGATCGATGTGTTGAAAGACGCCTCGGCCACCGCTATATATGGTGTCCGGGGTTCTAACGGCGTCATCATTATCACAACTAAAAGAGGAAAGGGAACCGGTAAGGTGAACCTGGAATACTTCATGACTTCTTCGCAAGTACCTGACTTTCTGCCAACACTGCAGGATAATGTTGGAGACTTTGCCCGTCTGGAAAACCTCAGAAGAGTGAACGCAGGAGGTAATCCAAACTTCACCGATGCGGAAATTTCTGCTTTGGAAGCAGACGGTGGCACCCAATGGCAGGAAGAAATTTTCCAGACAGGAATTGGCCATAACCTATTAGGATCCGTTAGCGGATCTGAGGGCAAAATCAGCTACTTCGTCTCTGGTGTATACCGGGATCAGGAAGGGATTGTGCTTAACACGGGCTTCAACCAGGTGTCCATCCGTTCGAATATTGACGCTCAGATTAATGACAAACTAAAGATCGGTATCAACTTATTCGCTAACCGTGATCAGACGCAGAACGATTTCTCTTTTGCGGGGAATGGACAGGGCAGCCTCGTTGCTAAAGCACTTACCTGGGACCCGACAACACCCGTCTTTGCGGACGATGGCACCTACAATATCCGCTCCCTCAGGGGCATCGGTTCTTTGAATGACAACCCGGTAAGGACCTTACAGGAAAGTGATGCACAACGAGTACGTGAACAGCTAAGCACCGCCATAAATCTGGGCTGGAGTATTACCGATGATATTACTTACAACCTGAACGCTGGCACAAGGCTAAACAACGTAAACAATCAGGTTTATGACGTTGAAGTTGGAGATGACTTCCTGCCTCATACCAGTTTTGGCAACAATAAGTTTCAGGCCTATCAGGTGAGTCACATTCTAACGTGGGCCAAAAACATCGGCGCCGGTGACCTGAAGCTGACGGGGGTACAAGAGTACCAAAGAGAGATTGGCATTTTCAATGGCTGGTCTGCACAAGACCTGAGCCTGCCAAGGGGTTTTTACTTTGCTGAATTAGCACCCGGTGCTGGTCAGACCGTGTCGAATAACTTCTCAGAACGAGAGCTATCCTCTTACATGCTTCGCGGAGAATATGTGCTGAACGACAAGCTATTCGTAACGGCCACCGGACGATATGATGGAACATCTGTCTTCCGTGAGGATAACCGCTGGGGCTTTTTCCCGTCCTTAGCCGTTGGATACAGCCTGGATGACATGTTGGGAGGCACCGGTCCACTTAGCAGTTTAAAAGTTCGCTTAGGATGGGGACAGGTAGGCAATCAAAACATTGGACCCTACAGTACCTTCGGTGGACTACGGACCAACGCCTCTTATTCCTTTGACTTTAACTCCGCTCAAACGGGTACCGTGTTGAACAGCTTTGAAAGCGCTGACCTTACCTGGGAAACAACCACGCAGACGAACATCGGTCTTGACTTTGGCATTCTGGAAGGCAGAGGAAACATCACCCTGGAATACTTCAATAAGAAAACTACGGACTTACTACTGGCTACCCCCGTGCCAGGCACCTTTGGTGGTGGAAGTATTGATCAGAACGTAGGTGAGGTGATAAATAATGGCATTGATTTCAGTATTGGATACGCCATCATTAATACGACGGACTTTGACTGGGACGCCAGCTTTAACGCTTCCTACGTAAAGAATGAGGTTACGCAACTCTACAATGACCTGGAGCAAATTCAGGGATTCTACACCTCGCCGGGTGGCCAGAGCCGTGTACTTAACATTATTGAATTAGGGCAGCCTCTGGGCCAGTTTCAGGGGTCTACCTTCCTGGGAACCTGGAAAACCGCTGAAGCAGCTCAGGCTGCTGAATTTGGTGCGCAGCCGGGCGACCCAAAGTACCTTAGAGATGCTGATGGCGAAATCGTTTTCGGTAGCATCGGAAACGGCACTCCGGAATTCGTTTGGGGTTTCAATAACACCTTCACTTACAAGAACTTCGATCTGAATATTTTCTTCCAGGGAATGCACGGCTTTGACGTATACAACATTCAGCAAGCAATGATTACCGGCGGTGCTGGTGACTCCAGAAGCTTCATGGCCGCAGATCAGGTAAACCAGTGGACACCGCAGAACGAAACTGATATTCCCGCAACCGTTCAGTTCTACAACTCTTCCAGGTATGTGGAGAAAGGAGACTTCATCCGTTTAACGAACCTGAATCTTGGGTATAATTTCGGCCAAATCGGTAATACTGATATGAACTTAAAGTTATACGCAAGTGGCCAGAACCTACTGTTAATCACGGACTACACGGGCTATGATCCGGAGCTTTCTTCCAGAAAGGGAGGACAGGGTACTGAAGATGTTGCGCCGGGTATTAATATTGGTGCTTACCCTAATCCGCGTACATTTACCTTCGGCCTTAAACTAGGATTTTAGGCTGAAATTTATGTATCTTGACAATAATTCTAATAATAAAAAAAATCATGAGTAACATAAATTTCTTTAAACCCCTCAGGCTTTTCACGGCAGTATTTGCGGTGATGGTACTGAGCCTCACCTTCTGGGGGTGTAGCCAATTTGACCTCAATGAGGACCCGGGCCGCTCGCAGTTAGCCGTTTTGCCTTACACAGACCTGGCGGAACTTGATTTGGCTGTAACTGGTGCTTACGACCAGATGTGGGGAGCTTTACGTATGACTACCGCCTGGGTGAGTGCCTGGGGCGGCGACGACCTGACGACTCACCGAGCCAGTAATAAAGCGGACTTTAGAGAGTACGATAAACGATCTGTCACCAATGGAAATTCCCGGACGCAGGGAACCTGGAATGGTCTGTTTGCTGCGATCAGAGCCGCCAATACCGTTTTGGAAAATGCCGCAGAAACCAACCTCCCGGAGCGTATTGAGCAAGACCGCTTGGTTGGAGAGGCCCACTTCATTCGGGCGTACTGTTACCACCACTTACTTCGGACTTTCGAAGAGCTACCGGTTATCACCAGTACGACACCCGATTTCGAAATTACCTTGTCTACCAGAGATGAAGTATTTCAGCAGATTGAAACGGATTACCAGGCAGCAGAGTCTATGCTACCCGTTTCCAGTACCCCGGGCGCTACCCGACCTAACAGCGGAAGTGCCAAGGCATTTCTGGCCAGACTCTACATGGACTGGGCGGGATTCCCGACTAACAACAATGCTAAATATGCTGAAGCCGCTTCCTTGGCTAAGCAAGTGATCGACAACGCTTCTGGCCATGGCTTCGCCCTTGTACCGGACATGGCTACGCTCTACACGCTTGCCGGTGCAGCTAATTCTGAAGGTGTCTACACCCTCTCTCATTGCCAGCCCTGTGGCCGTGGAAACAGAAAGACCGGAAAACTGGGATTACCCGGTGATCTCGGCGGGTGGCAGGAATCCTTCGCTGAAATCCGTTTCTTTGAAGACATGCCGGAGAACTATCGAAAGGAAGTTACTTACCACACTGATGTCCCTGTAAATGCGGTTGGCAACAGAGCGGTCGCTAACCCCGCAGATGCAGCAAGCATACTTCTCTGGACAGAGTTTAAGGATCAGCAAAATCCCATTTTTGCCAAAATCACTGGCCCATGGTCCGATGACATCTTTAACGGTTTTCAGAATTCCCGCGCAGATTACATCATGCGCTACGCCGAAGTCTTGCTGATTTATGCTGAAGCATCCGGACGTGCCGGTTCGTCACCAGCTGCTGCCTTCGAAGCACTTAACCAAGTGCGGAGAAGATCCGAAAACCTACCGGTTGGACAGGCTGACCCAACGGTAGATATTACTTCGGGAGACCTCGCGGAACTGGCCTACACGGAACGCAAGTGGGAACTTGCCGGAGAGTATCAACGCTGGTATGACTTAGTGCGAATGCAACGAGTTGATGAAGCTCTTAGCAACAGAAACCCCAGAGTTTCCATCGGAACGGTCTTTGACGCTGACGGAAATGCTATTCCTACTCCGCTGACAATAGCCTCGAACCCGATCACCGGTTCTACCGGAACGGATAACTACTTTGCCCCAATTCCGCCGGACGAGCTGGAGCAGTTGCCGGGACTAATGGGTAACTGATACCCTTAAATTCCCAGTAGGGAATGCCATAGCCGCAAAGCAAAGATTCTGCTTTGCGGCTATTTTTTTGTGCAAAAGACTTCGGGTTCGGCATTTCAGTCTTTAGGTTTACCTTAAAGCCCGAACCTTCAATTAAATTTTGTAGAAATGAGATGGGTCTTACGCTTAGGAACTTTATCACTCTTATTTGTTTTTGTCTCCTGTGCGGGAGATGAGTCAGCTTCTAACTCGAGTAAATTATTCACGAGCATTCCCCCATCCTCTTCCGGTGTCGACTTTCAAAACAAACTGATCGAGACGGAAGAAGCGAACTACTATAAATACATGTACTCCTACATCGGTGGAGGAGTAGCAGCGGCAGATTTCAATAAGGATGGGTTAGAAGACTTGTTTTTGATCTCGAACACCTTTGACAACAAGCTCTATATTAACCAGGGAAATATCCAGTTTGAGGATATTAGCCAGCGGGCAGGCATTAAGAAGCGAGCAGGCTTTGACGCTGGCGTTTCCGTTGCGGATGTTAACAATGATGGCTGGTTAGACATCTACATCACCCGGGGTGGCTGGAAAACGGAGGGAGAAGCTTTTGCTAACATGCTCTACGTCAATAACGGTCCGGCGGCAGATGCAGAAACAATAACCTTTACCGAACGGGCGGCTGAGTTTGGATTAGCGGACGATAACCGCTCTATACAAGCCACCTTCTTTGACTATGATAGGGATGGAGACCTCGATGTATACGTTTCGAATACGCCTGATTTTGAGGATAGAGCCGCAAAAATAGTAGACTTAGTCGCTGCCCGATCGGACCCCAAAACGCTGGCATTAAAGGGAAGTGATAAGCTGTATCGCAATAATGGGGAAGGGCATTTTGAGGACGCATCTCAAGAGGCAGGCATTTTCCCGGACATTGGCTTTGGCCTTAACCCACAAGTAGGAGATTTGAATAATGACGGATGGCTGGACATTTATGTAAGCAACGACTTTAAGATTCCAGACTTTGCCTACCTCAATAACGGAGACGGAACTTTCCGGGAAGGCAGAAACGAACTATTCAAACATATCTCCTTCAACAGTATGGGAGGAGATATTGCGGACATTGATAATGACGGGCTAATGGACGTATACACCCTGGACATGAACCCCGCTGATTACGTCCGTTCAAAGACCACGATGGGAATGACTCAGCAGAGCCGGTTCGAAGAGATGGTTCGCATGGATTATCACCATCAGTATATGCATAATATGCTACAGGTAAACAACGGAAACGGAAGCTTTCAGGAAGTGGCCAACCTAGCGGGCGTTGCCAACACGGACTGGAGCTGGGCAGCACTTTTGGCTGACTTTGACCTGGATGGGTTCAATGATATTTTTGTCACTAATGGCGTTTATCGGGACGTCATTGACCGAGACGCTAATAACAGAATATTAGAAGACTTAAGGAGCAATCCCCGAAAGCCTTCTGATCAGGATTTTCTTGCGTTCACCAAAATGCTCCCACAACAGAAGTTGACCAATTTCTTTTTCAGGAATGAAGGAAATCTGACCTTCGAGGATGTCTCTTATACATGGGCCGATTCTATCCCTGGCTACTCTAATGGTGCAGTTTATGCAGACTTAGATAATGATGGAGACCTGGATGTCGTCGTCAATAACATAAATGATCCGGCCACGATTCTAAGGAATAATACGATGGAAGAACGGAGTGGTCGGTATCTGAAAGTAAAATTAAACGGTCCCGATAAAAATAAAACGGGCGTAGGAGCCATCGTTAATCTGTACATGGAAAACGGTCAAAAACAAACCCGCCAATTGATAAATTCCAGAGGCTTTTTGTCTTCGGTTTCAAATACCCTGTATTTTGGTATTGGAGACGATGCCTCCGTCAAACTTGAGGTCGTATGGATGGATGGGAGGACCCAAATAGTAGACAATGCTTCCCCAAATCAAAACTTAATTTTAGAATATGCTGATGCAGTCGAATCTGTACAAGCTGCTAATAGTCCGGCTACTGTATTCAATCAAAGGAAATTCGATTTTGCACACATTGATCCGCCCTACAATGATTATCAAAAGCAAATTCTATTGCCCGGTAAACTATCCCAAACCGGGCCGGCAGCTGCGAGCGCTGACGTGAACGGTGATGGCCTCGAAGACGTCTTTCTTGGTGGTGGGCATACGCAGGTGGGGCAGTTATTATTAGCTGGCTCTTCGGGTGGTTTTCAGCCGCTGGCCAATCCCGCTTTTGAGCAGGATAAAAGAAGGGAAGACGTTGCTGCCTGCTTTTTTGATGCCGACAATGATGGAGATCAGGACTTGTATGTAGCCAGCGGTAGCTATGAGTTCGATCCTGATTCTAAACTGCTGATTGACCGACTTTACCTGAATGACGGAAAAGGAAATTTTGTCAAAACGAATGATCGCATTCCCGAATTTGCTACGGCTGGAGCGGTTGTAAGATCAGCCGATTTCGATAAGGATGGTGATATGGATTTATTTGTTGGAAACAGAGTGGTCTCTGGCCTTTATCCTTACCCGCCTAACAGTTTTTTGTTGATTAATAATGGAGGGCATTTTAGCTTAGCCAGTGAGGAAATCACTCCAGGCCTTAGAACCATCGGAATGGTAACGGACGCTGTCTGGCACGATATGGAGGGTGATGATGACCTGGACTTGATCTTAACTGGTGAATGGATGGGTATAGAAGTCTTCGAGAATGAGAACGGTCAATTAGTTAAAAGTGAAAACTATCCCAATCTCTCCTCTACTAAGGGCTGGTGGAATAAAATCCTCCTCGCTGATATTGATCAGGATGGTGATGAAGACATCATCGCCGGAAACCTTGGACTCAATTCTAAGTTTCACGCTGCGCCGGACAAACCACTCCACGTTTATACCAAAGATTTTGACTACAACGGCACGGCTGATGTCTTCCTGGCAAAATACTATAAGGGGGCCGAAGTACCCATAAGAGGAAAATCCTGTACGGCACAGCAGCTACCCCATTTAGCGTCAAAAATCCCTACCTATACAGAGTTTGCTAATCGTGATTTAGAAGGCATCTTAGGACCGGGTATTGAAACTGCCTTACACTATGAAGTGACGGAATTCAGATCAGGGATTTTCAGAAACGAAGGCGGCAACTTTCAATTCACGCCATTGCCCAATAGCGCACAGCAATCGCCGGTTAACAGTATTCTGTTTGAAGACTTCGATCAGGATGGACAGCCCGATTTACTGGTGGCTGGTAACAACCATCAACCTGAAATTGAAACTACCCGGTATGATGCCGGCATCGGTCAATTGTTCAAAGGGGAAAAAGACGGATTACTCAAGGCCATATCTTTCTCCCGAAGCGGCTTTTTTGCCGATAAGGATGTTCGAAATATGTTGCAAGTTGGTGAGTACATTTTGGTAGTCAATAATAACGATCGTCATGATCTTTATGCGTGGGGAGTAGGTCAAGAATCAAGATAACGAGCAACGAATTTTATGGCGTCGCGCACGCAGGATGCCATGAATGTTAATAGAGCAGGGTAGGGCACACTACTCCAGCGGCCCTGGCTCAAAGTCCGAGTCGTTCACCCAGCCTGCCTTCATCTTCTCTCCGGCCATGTAGCGGTTATAGAAGTCTCTGGACTCTTCACCCGAATAAAGGTAGCCGTCAAAAACCTGAGCATTGCCCGTCATTCGCGGATCTTTCTGCAGCATCAACTGCTCCGTCATGGTAGCGATCATTGCCTTTTTCTGCTCCTGTACCTCCGGATTATCCGCCAGGTTATTCAGGCAGAATGGGTCCTCCCTGACGTTGTATATTTCTTCCCCGGTACGCTTACCAAAGTTTAGCTGCCACCAACTCTGCACTTTGCCCACCCGACGGCTGTTGAGGATGTATGATTTAGTCGGACTCCCATCCGTATTTAAATAACCCGTTTCTGGATTTCCGACGGGCCAACGCTCCGGGTGGAAGTTTTTAAGATAGAGATAGTCTTCTTTGAAAATCCCCCGTACCGGATAGCCCTGATCATCCGGCCGGCCCACATCGTGGCGTTCTTTTCCGACCAGCACGTAATCGCGATAGTCCGTCACCATTCCGTCCTTTTCCGACTGGAAAATATCGGACAAGCTGCGGCCGGTGATCGCTTGCATTCCCGTTGCTTCCGGCTTCACGCCCGCAGCCTCCAGAAAGGTAGGGGCGAGGTCAATGAAGTTCACAAAGTCTTCAATCTTTCTCCCCGCATTTATGATACCCTTCGGCCAACGGATCGCCAGCGGGAGGTGATTGGAATACTCGTAGACCTGGCCCTTAATTCTGGGGAAAGGCATTCCATTGTCTGCCGTTACGACAATGATGGTATTATCTAACTCGCCAGCAGCTTCCAGCGTGGCGATCATGCAGTCAAGATGGCCATCGAAGTATTCGATTTCATAGGCGTAATCCAACATATCTGTCCGTACACTGTCGACGTCCGGCCAAAAGGGAGGCACTTCGTCAATATCGGAGAGCTTCCTATCCGTTAGCCGCAGCGCAGCGCCATAGTCGTAAGCCCGGTGGGGCTCTGAGCCGCCATACCAGAAGCAAAAGGGTTCCCCCTCCGGCCGCTTGTCAAGGAAGTCCTCAAAGTTACGGCTGTAGTCTATTTTGCTGATGAACCTGGCCGGCGGCTCCAGGCTGAACTGGTCAAACTTCTGGCCGGCAAGCTGACGGGGCACACCGTTCCTTGTCCCTTGATCACCAGGTGCCCAGGGCTTGCCCGTTGCCCCCACCCAGTATCCGCTGCTGTCCAGTGCTTCGGCGTAGGTGCCAAACTTTTCCGGGAAGAAGGGGAGGTGGCTCACCGCTTCTTCCAGCTGCCAACTATTTCGCCCGGTCAGGATACAGGAACGGGAGGGCGAACACTTTGCGTTCGGCACATAGGCATTATTAAATAGCAAACCCTCCGCCGCGATCCGATCAAAAGCCGGCGTCTTCACCCAGTTGCAGCCGTAGGCGCCGAAGTGTTTCCAGGAGGCATCGTCAGCTATCGCAAAGAGAATGTTTGGACGGACAGAAGCGGAGAAATTCGGGTCTTCGCCTTCGTACTCTCCGCAAGCACTCAGCAGACCGAGTAAAAAAAAAACGACTAATCTGTAGCGTATCATATGGTAAATGTCAATGAGCCGTAAGTTAAGTCATTGTTTCACGATTAGGCACCTTGCTCCTTATCCCACCTTGCACCTGCGGCCGCGCCCTCTTTTACATTTTGCTGATCTTGCGCTGACACTTCGACAGGCTCATCGGGGTCCGCAGGTGCAGGAAAAGTTGGAGGAGCAGGGACAGAAAACGACTACGCCTATCGCACGAGCAACGTCTGAAGTACCGCCGACACGGACCACGCCTGATTCGCCGTTCCCCGACCTTCCCGTGGTTCAAGGCCATCGAATATCTCGGAAATACCGTGCAGGCAGTCCTGTTCGTAGAAGTGTGCTTTCAGCGGCTCTAAACTGGCCCCGATTTCCCGGTTCACTTTCTGCGTATTCCCAAATAATTTACGCTGTGCCGCATAATATTCTCCCAACAGGAAGGGCCAGACCGTCCCCTGGTGGTAGGCGGTATCCCGATCCCAGGTATTGCCTCCGTAGGCAGGCCTGAAGTCGGGGTCGTCCGGAGCCAGCGTACGCAAACCCAAAGGGGTGAACAGCTGCGCTTGTACTGCTTTGAAGACGGTTTTTCCGTCCGCTTTACTCAGTAGCGGGAAGGGTAGGCTAAGGACATATATTTGGTTGGGCCGCATAGACTCGTCCGTCAGCTTTCCGGGAATGACCAAATCGTTTAAGTAACCGGCCTCGTTAAGGAAGTGCGCCTTGAAGTTGGACTTTATCGTTTTACTGACGGCGAGTGCGCGTTTACGGAGGTCATTGGATTCCGCCAATCCCGTCTTGTCCGCAAAGTGAAGGTAGATGTTGAGTGCATTATACCACAAGGCCTGGATCTCAACCGGGCAGCCGTGGCGGGGGGTCACAACGTAGCCATCCACTTTAGCGTCCATCCAGGTAAGTTGAACGCCCTCTTCGCCAGCGTAGAGAAAACCTTCGTCGAGCGGGTGGATGTTGTAGCGGGTACCGTCCAGATGATGTTGAATGATGTCACTGAGCTTATCAATGTTCTCTTCAATCAGCGTCAGATCATCGAAGGCCAGAAAATACTCATACATCGCAACGAAGAGCCAAAGAGTGGCGTCAACGGTATTGTATTCGACCTCCTGGCTGGTATCGTCGGGGAAACGATTGGGGAGCATACCGCCATCGAGATAATGAAGGAAAGTTCGGATGATGGAAGCACTGATTGCCTTCTTTCCCGTAGCAATGCAAAGCCCCCGTATGGCAATCATCGTGTCCCGCCCCCAGTCCGTAAACCAATGATACCCCGCCAGAATGGTGTAGGAATCCGTAGACGCCCGGCGAACGATGAATTGGTCTCCGGCAACCAATAAGTCTTTCAAAAAAGGATCCTTGTGACCTTTGGAAATTGCCTTTAACCGCTTTACTTCTTTGCTGGCCAATTTGTCAACCGGGCGTCCGACGATGGACTTGTCGGCGCAAAACATCAGATGATAAGTCTCGCCAGGTGTCAGCTTCTTCACGACTTCCCCGATGGTGCGGGCGTCCTCATGAAAGTCCAGCCCCCGGTATTCTTCCTTGACGTAAGTGAGTCTTTCAATCCAATGCTTTTGTGGCCTGAATT